>Ga0194113_10003078_pt1 | contig 22484 bp, 20 predicted proteins | sample TA2MahC200mmetaG_FD_146193 | JGI IMG/M metagenome (GOLD analysis project Ga0194113, IMG submission 146193) | Freshwater microbial communities from Lake Tanganyika, Tanzania - TA2015017 Mahale Deep Cast 200m | ecosystem: Environmental > Aquatic > Freshwater > Lake | place: Tanzania: Lake... | reverse complement strand
GCGCGGCCGCCTGCGCGCTATCGTCGCGTCCGGCCGCGAGCACGACGCTCCACCGCGTCGCCTCAAACCCCGCCGCGCCCCGCGCGGGACCGTCCTCCTGGCTCGTCGCCGTCATCGCGGCGACAGCCTGCCACGTTTCGCGCCCGGTGTCAGCGTGCGCCCGGCCGTGTGCGAACTCGCGAGGATGGCGGACCGCTCGCCGTCGACCGCCGCGCCGCGGCATCGCCTTCTCCACCGCGAGCCGCCCCACGGCTAACCGGACCGCGGGGGAGGGCGGTGCGCGGAGCGGCCGGCTTTCACGGTCGCCACAGTGTCGGTGTTTATTAACTCCGACACCATGCGCACGCGGCACTTAATGAGCATGATAAGGGCACCGGCCGCGGACGGCGCGGGCATCCGGGGGCGGAGGGGCGTGCCGGTGTTTATTAAGTCCGACACCCCCGTCCGCGAATCGAATCTCATCCGTACGTCCAAGGCTTGGACGGAGTTCATGGCCGCACGCCCGAGGATTGGAACCCCGCCGGGCGGTGCCGGGTGGACGCGGCCGGCCCGGGACGCCCGGAGCGAACCCGGCCGGTCAGCGCGCGGCGGCGCGGACGGAGCGCGAGGTGAAGGGCTGCGAGGAGACCGCGATCCTCGGGTTCTTCTCGACGAAGTAGTCGAGGGCCCAGTCGGTCGGGAACATCACGACGCGCTGGCCCTCCTTCGTCCGCGCCACCTGGCAGCCCATCGGCATCGTCATCGCGCGGAAGTCGTCGTCCGTGACGGCCGGGGAGACCCAGCGGAGGATCCGCCACGGCGCCGGTTCGGCCCGGCTCTCGGCGCCGTACTCGGATTCGAGGCGGAAACGGACGACATCGAACTGCAGCGGACCGACCGCCGCCAGCAGCCGCGTGTTCTGCGTGCTGGAGTCGAGGATCAGCTCCTGGATCACGCCCTCCTGCAGCAGCTGCTCGAGGCCCTCGCGGAAGCGCTTCCCCTTGTACGGATTCGGGTTGCTCAGGTAGAGGAAGGCCTCGGGCGTGAAGTGCGGGATCTCGTCGTAGTGGATCCCGGGATCGGTGGTGAGCGTGTCACCGACCCCGAACTCGGAGTGGCCGACGATGCCGATGATGTCGCCGGCGTAGGCCTCGTCGACCGTCTCCCGGTCGCGGCCGAAGAGCTTGTGCGAGCTGTTGAGGCGCACGGTCTCGCCGGTGCGGCTGTGCGTGACGGCCATCTCCCGCTCGAACTTCCCGGAGCAGATCCGCACGAAGGCGATGCGGTCCCGATGGTTCGGATCCATGTTCGCCTGGATCTTGAAGATGAAGCCGGAGAAGGCGGAGTGGTCGGTCGGAATCCCGCGGTCGCCGCTCATCCGCGGTCCGGGCGGCGCGGAGTGCTTCAGGAACGCATCGAGCACGAGCTGCACGCCGAAGTTGTTGAGCGCGCTACCGAAGAAGACCGGAATCATGCCGCCCGAGAGAACCTCGTCCCGGTCGAACCGGCCGCCGGCGGCCTCGAGGATCTCGATCTCCTCGACCACCTTCGCGTAGGCGGCCGGGTCGAGCCGCTCCCTCACAAACGGATCGGAGATCGAGCCGATCGAGACGGGCGCGCGAAAGGCCCCGCCGCCGGCGAGGCGCTCGAAGAGATGCACCTCCTTCGTCTGGCGGTCGTAGACGCCCTTGAAGTCGAAGCCGGTCCCGAGCGGCCAGTTGACCGGATGGACGTGGACCTGCAGCGTCCGCTCGATCTCGTCGAGCAACGCGAGCGGCTCGAGCGTCGGGCGGTCCATCTTGTTCATGAAGCAGAAGATCGGCACCGACCGGTTGCGGCAGACCTCGAAGAGCTTGCGGGTCTGGCTTTCGATGCCCTTCGCGGCGTCGACCACCATCAGCGCGGAATCGACCGCCGTCAGCACGCGGTAGGTGTCCTCGGAGAAGTCCTTGTGGCCCGGCGTGTCGAGCAGGTTGACGGTCGCGCCCGCGTAGTCGAACTGCAGCACGGTCGAGCTGACCGAGATCCCGCGCTTGCGCTCAAGCTCCATCCAGTCGGAGGTCGTCGCCCGCTGCGTCTTGCGCGCGGTGACCGAACCGGCGAGCTGGACGGCGCCGCCGTAGAGAAGGAACTTCTCCGTCAGCGTCGTCTTGCCCGCGTCCGGATGCGAGATGATCGCAAACGTCCGCCGTTTCTGGATTTCGTCCCGGAGGCCCACGTTCGTCCGTTTCCCCGCCGCCCCGCGCCCGCGCAACCCGTCCTCGCCCTTCCGCACCGCGGCGAAAAGCCGTCCACATAGCCACAGCAGGCCCCCGAATGCAAGCCCGGCGGCAGGGCAGCCCGGGTCACCGCCGGACCGCGGCGGCGATGAGGTCGTCGACGGACGCACGCCACGCGAGGAGCACGGCGGGATCGCGGGAGTAGTCGGTCATCGACCTCACGAGCGACTCGGGTACCGCGATCGCAGCCCGGGCCGCCGCGAGCCACGCGGGGTCCGTCGCGGTCGCGCCGGCGCGGGCCTTGACGAGGTCCTCGAGGATCCGCACCGCGGCAAGGTCGTCGAGCCCGTCGCGGAAGTTCTCGAGGCGGATCGTCGGCACGGGCGCGCCGCCGGGGCCGACGCAGGTCCACGAGCCGTCGCCGTGGTAGGTCGTCCAGCTCCGAGGATCCCAGTCCGTGAACGGCCCGCCGGCGATGGGCCGCCGCGAGTTCCAGATGCTGATCTGGTAGTAGAGGAAGCCGTCCGGCCGCTCGCGCGCGGTCATCGCGCCCATCAGCAGCCGCCCCTCGATGGCCGGGAACTCGACGAACATGTTCGCGTGCGGATGGCGCGGGCCGCAGCAGATGTACCACCACACCTTCCGGCCGGCGGCGCGCGCGGCGTCGGCGAGGGCACGGTCGTATTTCGGCGTCAGCGGACAGAAGGCGTCGATCGAGCGGAGGCCCGAAGTCGCGCCGAAGCCGTCGTCGTAGGTCGTCGTCAGGACCGGCACGCCCGGGAACTCGGCCTTCAGGATCGCGGCGGCGCGCTCGACCCACGCGAAGTGGTTGGTCGGCACCTCGTCGCAACCGTAGAGGTAGGCGTGCTCGAGCAGACCGAGGTCCTTCGCGCGGGTGTAGGCCTCGCGGAGCCGCGGAAGGGTCCTCTCGCGCCACTTCGCCTGGTCGGACGGCCGGTCGTCGAAGTAGTACCAGTAGCCAAGGTTGAAGACCCCGAGGCGGCCCTGCCCCTTGAGCCGCTGCAGCACCTCGAAGTCGGGCGCCGCCTGGTGATAGAGGCTGTCGTACGTGATCCGGTAATCGGCGAGGAAGTCGGCCCATTCGAGCCGGCGCGCGCGCCAGGCGTTGACGGGATAGTCCGCCTCCCTGCGCCACGCCGCCTGCTCCGCCTGCGTCGCGTCGGCCGGATGGTCGTGCGGCGCGAAGGTGATCGCCAGCGGCAGCGGGCTCCCGTCGGGCAGTGCGAAGGGCCGCACGGTCACGATCAGTCCGACCGGCTGCGGGGCGGCGACCGCGGCGGCGACGGTGAGCGCCCCGCGGTAGACGCCGGGCGGCTGGTCCTTCGGCGCGCGGACCCGGATCCAGAAGGACTGCACGTCGCCGGCGGCGACGTCGACCGGACCCAGGAAATCGAGGATCGGATCCGGCCACCAGCCGACATGCGGCGTGCCGTAGGGCGGACGGCTCTTCGTCTCGACGTAGCCGACGACGTCGCAATCGATCCGGGACGCCGGAAGCACCGCCCCGCCGGGGCCGGCGAGGTCGCCCGCCGTCACGGCCACCCCGCGCAGCCCGCCGGTCCCGGCCGGCGTCACGAGAAGCTGGAGGCTCCCGGCCTCGTTCCGCGCGAGCGACAGCGCCACCTCGCGCGCCGGCACGGCGACGATGTCGCCGTGCCGCGGCAGGATCTTCTCCATGGACGTGGCGGCGACGACGAGGATGTCCGCCGAGGCCGGCGGCGCGGCCTGCGAGGCCCGGCGCAGCCGCGCGATCCCGGCCGCGCGCGCGGCGCGCGCCGGAAGCTCCTCCAACTCGCGGCCGGCCTCCGCCAGGCGTCGCGCCGTCGTGTCGGGAGCGGCGAGCAGGGCGCGGATCTCCGCGAGGCGCCGGTCGCACGCATCGAGAAGCGGGTGGTCCCCCGCCCCGGCGCGCGCGGCGGCGAGGGCGGCCGCCGCCGCGTCCGCCGCCGGCGCCATCAGGCCGGCGAGCCGGCGCGCGAAGGCCGGGCCCGGCTCCGGCGCCGCCTCGCCCGGACGCAGCAGCACAAGGGAATCAAGGTGAAGTTCGAGATCCGCCGCCGGCCGCTCCGTGAAGAAATGCACGCGGACGACGGCCGAGCGGTCGACGGTCGGCGGCATCGCGGAGAGCGGGATCTCGTACCGCCGCCACCCGCGCGAGGGCAGGTCGAACCGGTGGCCCAGCCCCTCCTGCAGGCGGACCTTGGCGTCGGTCACGTAGAGCCCGAAGAGCGCGTCTCCATCGCCGGGGTTCACGATGTCCAGGACGAGCCGGTCGAACGGCCGCCAGTCGGCGACCGGCGGCTTCAGGTCGAACGCCGGCCACTCCGGCATGCCGTTCGTCCAGGCCGCCGACGCGAAGCGCAGCGCGTTCGTCCCCTCCGTGGCGTAGTCCGCGGCGCGGCCCAGGGTGGTCCCCTTTCGCTCGCGGTACGGCAGCGGCGCCCCGTCCTCGAACCCGAAGATCCGCTCCGCCCGGCCCGGGGGGGCGGCGGCAAGGACCACGGCGGCGAGAACGGGCATCGGGAGGCGATTCACCGGATTGTATCCTCCGTCATGAATTCCTCAGCGTCGGCCGGAAGACCCCTCCCTGTCAATTCCGATGGCGGCGTTCGTGCTTGCCAACCGGGCACCCGCGTGGCAGCATGCAGGGCCTTTTTCGCCGCGGGAACCGGGGACGATGGGTGTCCGGAAGCGGCAGGACCGGGAGATCGTCTCATGTACACGGCATCCGATTTGCGCAAGGGCCTCAAGATCGAGCTCGACGGCACCCCGTACGAGATCGTCGAGTACAACTTCGTCAAGCCCGGCAAGGGCCAGGCGATGTACAAGTGCCGGATCAAGAACCTGAAGACGCAGACCACGCAGGACCGCACCTTCCGCGAGGTCGACGCGATCGGCAAGCCGGATCTCGAGCAGCGGAACGTCCGCTATTCCTACAACGACGGCCAGCACTACGTGTTCACCGACCCGAAGACCTACGAGGAGTTCGGCCTCAACACGGACAACCTCGGCGAAGCCCGCTACTTCCTGACCGACGACATCGAGGTCAGCCTCCTGTTCCACAACGGCGCGGTGATCGGCGTCGAGTTCGTGAAGCCTTTCGTGGAGAAGGAGATCGTCGAGACCGAGCCGGGCGTTCGCGGCGACACCGCGACGAACGTGACCAAGCCGGCCAAGATCGATTCCGGCCACGAGATCCGCGTGCCGCTGTTCATCAACCAGGGCGATTGGGTGCGGATCGACACGCGCACCGGCGAGTACGTCGAGCGCGTCGCGCGCCGGTAGGCCGGCGAAGCCGCGGCGGCCCCGTCGCGCCGAGGCGTGGGAGGGACGGATGGAAACAGGCGTCCATGCGTTCTGGCTGTGTTTCGTGCCGATGTTCGCGGCACTGAACCCGATCTCCATCGTCCCGACGTTCAACGCCCTGACGGAGGGCCTTCCCCCGGAGCGGATCCGCAACGTGGTCATCCAGTCCCTGGCCACGGCCACCGCGGTCGCCTTCGCCTTCCTCATCGCGGGCCGCGCGCTGTTCCGCATGCTCGGGGTGACGGTGGCGGACTTCATGGTCGCGGGCGGTGCGCTGCTGTTCGTGATCTCGCTGCGCGACCTCGTCGGCAGGGAGAGCCGTCGCGCCTCGGGCAGCGACGAGAGCGTCGGCGCGGTGCCGATCGGCGTCCCCCTCGTCGTCGGCCCCGCGACACTGACCACGTCGATCCTGCTGCTGGACCAGCACGGCGCGGTGCCGACCGTGGCGTCGATGCTGGTGAACCTCGGCCTCGTGGCCCTGACCCTCTTCAACGCGTCGCGCATCCACCGGGTCGTGGGCCGTTCGGGTTCGAAGGCGCTTGCGAAGATCTCCCATCTCCTGCTGGCCGCCATCGCCGTCATGATCATCCGGCGCGGGCTGGTGCAGATCATCGCCCCGGCCGCTCCATGACACCGCGTCCCGAGGGACCCGGGGCGGACCATCCCCTCGCCCTCCGCAGCCGGATGCTGGCGGCCCTGCGCGCCTTCTTCGCCGGCCGCGGCTTCGTCGAGGTCGAGACCCCGGTGCGCGTCGCGGCGCCCGCGCTGGAGACGCACATCGACGCCGAGCCCTCCGGCGACCGCTGGCTGCGCACCTCGCCGGAGCTGCACATGAAGCGGCTGCTGGCCCGCGGCTGGCCGCGGCTCTTCCAGATGGGCCCCTGCTTCCGCCGCGGCGAGCGCGGCGAGCTGCATCACCCCGAATACACGATGCTCGAGTGGTACCGCGCACCCGGCGACGCGGCGGCGATCCTCGGGGACCTGCGCGCGCTGCTTCCGGAGGCCGCCCTCGCGGCGTGCGGCCGGCCGGCCGCCCGGCGCGGCGGGATCGAGATCCCGCTCGACGGCCCGTGGGAGATCCTGACCGTCGCGGACGCCTTCCGACGCTGGGCCGGCTGGGATCCGGTGGAGGCCTTCGACGCCGACCGCTTCGACCTCGATCTCGTCGACCGCGTCGAGCCCGCGCTGCCCCGCGACCGGCCCGTCGTGCTCACGGAGTACCCCGCCGCGGCGGCCGCGCTGGCGCGGCTCAAGCCGTCCGACCCGCGCGTGGCCGAGCGGTGGGAGGCCTATCTCGGCGGCGTCGAACTGGCCAACGCCTACTCCGAGCTGACCGATCCCGCGGAGCAGCGCGCCCGCTTCGAGGCCTGCGCGGCCGGCCGCCGGGCGCGGAACCGCGACGTCTATCCGCTCGACGAGTCGTTCCTCTCCACCCTCGCCCGCATGCCGCCCGCGGGGGGCGCGGCGCTGGGCGTCGACCGGCTGGCGATGCTGCTTGCGGGGGCGGACAGCCTCGACGCCGTGATGGCGTTCCGCGAGTAGGCGGCGGCTACGGCGGCCCCCTCCGGCGGCGCTCCGGCGCGCCGCGCGCGCGAATCCGGCGCCAGGCGGCGGCGGCCGCCCAGACGACGCCGGCCGCGAGCAGGATGTGGACGAGCGCGCGCGTGTCGCGGGCCCCCTCGCCGGTCCGCGGGCACATCGGCGGCGGCACGGGAACGCTGGCGAGGGCGTTCGTCATCGGCGCCCCGTTCCTCAGCCCTTGCGCAGGTGCGAGGGCGGGATCTTGAGTTCCTCGCGGTACTTCGCGATCGTCCGCCGCGCGACCTTGATGCCGCGCTCGCCGAGCCGCTTCGCGATGGCGTCGTCGGAGAGCGGCTTCGCCACGTCCTCGCCGGCGACGATCTCCTCGATCGCATCCTTGATCGCCTTGTTCGAGAGCGACTGGCCGTCCGCCGTCTGGTAGCCCGGCGTGAAAAAGAACTTCATCTCGAACAGCCCGCGGGGCGTCTGCATGTACTTGCCCGCCACGGCGCGGCTGACCGTCGTCTCGTGCACGCCGAGGATCCCGGCGATCTCCGCCATCACGAGCGGGCGCAGATGGCTGACGCCGTGGTCGAGGAAGTCGCGCTGCACGCGCACGATCTCCCGCGCGATGTTGGCGATCGTCTCCTGCCGCTGGTGGATGCTGCGCATCATGAAGGCGCCGGCGCGGATCTTGTCGCGGATGTAGTCGCGCGTCTCCTTGGGCGTCGACGGATCCTCCATGAGCTGGCGGTAGTGCCTGCTGATGCGCACGCGCGGCAGGCGCTCGTTGTTGAGCGTGACGGAGTAGTCGTCGCCCGACTTCGCCACGGTCACGTCCGGCACGACGTAGGCCGGCGCGTCGCCGCCGAACGCGCGCCCGGGGCGCGGCTCCAGCGTGCCGATGAGGCGCGCGGCCTGGTGGACGTCGGAAACGGACACCCGCAGCGCCTTCGCGATCTCGCCGTGCTTCATCGCGGCGAGGTCCGCGAGGTGGTGCTCGACGATCCGCGCCTCGAGTCCGTCCGCCCGGCCCGCGCGGGCGAGCTGGATTCTCAGGCACTCGGGCAGGTCGCGGGCGGCGACGCCGGGCGGCTCGAGATCCTGCACGGCGCGCAGCACGCGCTCGAGGGAGTCCACCGTCAGGCCGGTGGTCTCCGCCAGCTCGCCGAGGGTCACGTTGAGGTAGCCGTCGTCGTTGATGCTGCCGATGAGCATCACGGCGACGTGTCGTTCGCTCTCGCGGAGTTCCGTGAGATCCAACTGCCGGATCAGGTGCTCCTGCAGTGATTCCTCGCGCGTCAGCGACTCGAGGAAGTGCTGGCGCCGTTCCTCCTCCTCGGCCGAGGGACCGCGCGAGGCCCCGGCGACCTGGAAGTACTCCCGCCACGACGCGTCGAGAGCCGCCAGCTTCCGGTACTCCTCCTCCGAGGCCGCCTCGGCGGCGTCGACGGCCGGCGCCCCGTCGCCCGGCTCGACCTCGAGCGGCGTGTGGTCGTCGACCTTCTCCTCGAGCGTCGGGTTCTGCTCGATCTCCTTGCGGATCAGCGCGCGGAGTTCCAGCATCGGGACCTGCAGGAACTCCAGCGACTGGCGCATCTGGGGCGCCAGCACCTGCTGGAGGCGCTGCTGCTGCGTCTGGGCTAGATACTGGTCGTACAAGTGCGCACCCGATGCCCGGGAGTATACGGGCACGAGCACCCGCACTCAAGGAATGCCGGGAAACGGACGGGGCGCCGGCTTGCGCGCGGCGCCCCGCCCGCGCTGGAAAGTCCGGGTTCCGCTAGTCCACGCCGATCCGAGGATTGAGTTCGAGGGGCGACCTCCACTCCACGCCCCGCGCCTTCAAGGCTGCCTTCTTCATCGTCAGGCAGGTGTTGATGGAACCGAATCCACGGATGCCCTTGGCCTGCATCCCGGCCTCGACCTCCTTCTCGACGGTGTCGAAGGTCTCGCGAAGCGCAGGATCGGCCTCGATCGCATCGGTCTTGGTGAAGAAGAGGCGGGAGACCGCACCATCATCCTTGAAATCGACGTCGAGACGCCAATGGAGGCCGCCGTCCATGAAGACGAAGCGCGCCCATCGGTGGACTTCAGCCGACCCTCCGGCGTCGGTCGTCGAATCGGCAACGCCGGTGAGTGCTTGGTTCCGATTCGTGCTGAGTCCCGCGTCCTCTCGGGTCAGCCACGCCACGGGGATCCTCCAATCGCAGGCGGCGATCGCGCGCAGATCGGGATCCTCCACGACCGCCGCCCTCTCCCTCTCGGCCAGGGCGGCATCGCAGTATTCGCGGGTATGCCCTTCTTCGCGGGCTTCAATATACCCCCTCAGGGCTCCCTCCATCAGCCGGAAGGCCTGGGTCGACGACCCCACCTGGTACACGCAGACCCGCGGCTGGTTCTCGACCGATACGAGGCAGACCGTTGCGAGATCCGACCTGTTCAATCCATGCACCTTCGCAACCCGACGGATGAAGCCTTCATCCAGAATCTCCGCGCGGATCATCTCGGGACCATTGTGCCCCAGGGGCGTGAAGAAGGGCCCATCGCCAAAAGGAATCGGCGTCGACCACAACGCATCCGGCGGCTGGGACGTACGAACCACGGGCGTCGCGCAGGACGCGAGAAGCAGCACCAGACCCGCCGCGCCGACGAGGCGGCACCACGGCGGCGATCCGCCTGCCGCTTCAGGTCGCGGCGGATGCCATCGACCCGCCACGACGAACTCCGATCAGGCCATCGATGGACAGATCTTCGTCCAGATCCGGCCAGTGAAGTCCGTATCCCGACGGCGACACCTGAATCCTGGCCTGCTGGGACGGGGAAGCCGCGGCAATGCGGCGCGACTGGGAGGACAGGTCGATGTCGTAGTTCACCCCGTCCACTTCCATCCGAAGCCGGCAGCCCGAAACCGATACGTTGCGAACCGTATGCGCGCTATCCATTCTTTCTCTCCTGAAACTCACTCCATTGTCCGACGATGTAGTCGAAGTGCTCGAAGATGATCCTCCGAACAGCCCGTTTGTCGGCCGGACTCATGTTGTAGGCGTGGGCCTCCACCGTTTCAAACGTGTCTGCGATCAGCCAGAATTTCCCCTCGGCATCGCCCTTCTGGCAATGGACGTGCATCGGCTCGTCCCGTTCATTCGCGTAGAAGTAAAATCGCCATCCCAGCATGATCAAGATCGTTGGCATCAGGAGCCTCTGCTGATCAGTCTACCACGCACTCGAATCGCGGTCACGCGCTGGATCCGGCCCGGATGACGCATCCATCGGAGCGTCCCAAGGACTGGACGCCGGGACGGATGCGACGTCCAGGGGTTGGACGGACAGGGTGCCGCGCCGCGCGCTCGCGTCGGTCACGGGAAACGGACGGGGCGCCGGCTTGCGCGCGGCGCCCCGCCCCCTCCGGTTCTCCGTTCCCCAAATCGCGGTCCGTGCCTACTTCCGGACCGGACGCAGTTCGATCGAGCGGACGAGGATCTTCATCCCCTTCGCGCCGTCGCCGCCGTGGACCTGGACGCCGATGCGGCCGGAGGCGACGGTCGCATCGCGGACGTCGGCAACCTGCGTGCCGTTCAGCCACATCTGCAGGCGGTCGCCGTCGGCGACGATGCGGCCCTCGTTCCAGTCGTCCTTCTTCTCGAGGCTCTCGACGGTGTTCGTCGCGATGAACATCTTGCCGGGGCAGTAGAGCGTGCCGCTGAACGCGACCGGCTTGGGATACTTGAGGATGTCGAACTGGTACTTGTCCCGGAACCAGACGCCGCTGTTGCCGGGCCACTTCATCTTGTAGGTGAAGCGCAGCTCGAAGTTGTCCCACGCATTGGTCGTGAAGAGATCGCCGCCCTTGCCGTCGGTCTGGGTGCCCATCAGGCAGCCGTCCTCGACGCCGTAGACGCCGTCGCCCTTCTGCGCCCAGCCGGACAGGTCCTTCCCGTTGAAGAGCGGGATCCAGCCGTCGCCGTCCGCCGCCCACGCGCCGGCGGCCATCATCGCCGCCGCGCCGATCGCGAGTTTCGCCAGGTTCATCGTCCGTCCTCCTCCGTTCACTGCGGTTTCGTGTCGCGGATCAGCGCGCCGATCCGCCGCTTGAGCTGCTTGTTGTCGGTCGCCGCGTTCGCCTTCTTCATCGCCTCGGCCACGATGGCGGCGTGCGCCGGGGCGATCTTCTCGCCGATCGCCACGGCCGCCGCGGCGGCCTCGTCCTTGAGCGCCGGGGCGCCGAGGTCCTTCATCACGAGGGCGAGCGCCTCGGGCGTCGGGATCTCGCCGAGCGCGGCGAGCACGATCTTCCGCTCGTCGTCGCGCGTGACGAGCGAGCCGAGCTCCGCGAGCGCCGCGAGCTTCGCGGCGGCGGCCTGGTCGGTCTGCGGGACCAGCCGGATCGCGCCGCGCAGCGCAAGGAGCTTCACGGCGGGATCGGCGCCGGTGCGCGCCGTCTCCTGCAGGACCGGCAGCGCAAGCGCGGTGGGCCATTCGCACAGGAGGCGCATCGCGGCGCCGCGGATGTCGGCCTCGCCGCCCGTCGCCGCCGCGCGGATCGCCTCGAAGGCCTTCGGCCCGCCGGTGGAGGCGAGCACGCGCAGAAGCGCGAGCTTCGCCGCGGCCGGGGCCGTGGGGACGGCCTTGAGCAGCGCCTCGCTGCAGGGCGGATCGCCCGCGACGGCCGGGAAGACGACCGTCTCGTTCTCGCGGACGGTTTGCGTCCCCTGCACGCCGTTGGCGGTGTAGGTGACGGTGAAGCTCTTCACGGAGCCGCCGGCCGGATCGCCGAAGAGGGCGTTGTCGGCCTCGAACGAGGTGACGCCGGCCTTGATCTTCTCCGCGACGATCGCGGTGACGTCGGCGGACCGGCCGTCGGGGAGGTCGCCGTAGCGGGCCTTGACGATCGTGACGCGCGCCGGGGTCTTGCGGACCTCGCGGGCGCAGACGGCCGCGAGCGCGCCCTCCGCGGCCTGGCTCTCCGCGCCGCCGCCGGATTTCGAGAGGAGCGCCAGCAGCGCGGGGATGTCCTCGACGGTCGCGCAGGCTCGCAGCGCGCGGAGGCTGGCGACGCGGACCTTCTCGTCGGAATCGGACGCGGCCTTCAGCAGGCGGGCGCCGGCGCCGGCCGGGGCGCGCTGGGCGATCAGTTCGACGGCGACCGCGCGGATCGCGGCGTCCTTGTTGTCCAGCAGCGCGAGCACGGCGGCATCGGCCTTCCGCCCGGGGATCGAGCCGAGCGCGGCGCGGGCGGAGGCGGCGAGGTTCGAGTCGGCATCGAGCGCGAGCCCGGCCAGGACGGGGACGGCGTCCTCGGCACTCGTCATGACAAGCGAGGCGATGGCCCCGGCGCGGAGGGCGGTGTCGCCCGGCGCCCTGGCGACCTCGATCAGGGCGGGGGCGGCCGCGGAGTCGCCGCGCGCACCCAGCAGCGCCACGATCGAGGGACGGATTGCGGGCGGCAGCGAGCCGAGGGCGGCGGCGAGCTGCTTCGTCGCACCGCGGCCCGGCAGTTCGTGGGCGGCGCGGAGGGCCGTGGTGATCGCCAGGCCGTCGGACCCGCGCAGGGCTTCGAGGATCAGCGGGACGCCGTCGTCGCCGCGAGACAGGATGGCGCCGCGGAAGGCGGCCATGCGGACCGGCGCCGGGACGTCGGCCGTACGGAGCCTGTCGTGGATCGCGCGCGCGGCCCGGTCGGAGCCGGCGGCGTCGGCGCAGCGGAGGAGCCCCTCGCCGATCGCGGCGCGCAGCGGAACGGGCGCGCCCGCGAGGGCGCCTTCGAGCGCCTTCACCGCGTCCGCCCCGCCGATGCGGCCGAGGGCCTTCGCGGAACAGGCGGCGAGCGTCGCATCCCCCTCCTTGAGGAGGGAGGCGAGGGCCGGGACGGCCTTCGCGTCGCGGAGCTGGCCGAGGCTGCCGGCGACGCCGGTGCGCAGGGCGCCGGTCGTGGTCCCCAGCGCGGCGCGCAGGGCCTCGCCGGCCGCGGGATCGGGGATCATCTCCAACGCGACCCGCGCCGCGTGGGACAGCTCCGCGTTCGGCAGCAGCGCGGCGAGGACCGGCACCGCGGCGGCGGTCCCCACGCGGCCGATCTCGCGGCAGGCGTCGATCTTGTCCTTCAGCGGCGCGTCGGACTTCAGCACCGCGACGAATTGCGCCTCGTTGGTCGCCGCGAGCGGCGTCGTCGGAGGCGTCGGCAGGCGGTTCCCGCGGTCCGAGGGGGCGGCGGCGGACGCCGCCACGGCGGCGGCGAGGACCAGGGTCAGGCTCGGGGATATCGTTCGCATGGGGGTTCGTCTCCTTGGGGCAACCGGTCACATCTCCCAGCCGGGCCGGCGGGCGCGCGAGCGCAGCCGGTTCGCGGCATCGTCGTTCACGAAGGCCTCGCGGGCGGGGTCCCAGGTCAGGTCCCGCTGGAGCCACATGCAGATGTTGGCGCAATGCACGGTGGTCATCGACCGGTGCATGACGTCCTCGTTCGTGACCGTCCGCTCCCTCGACTTGATGCAGTCGAAGAAGTTCCGGACGTGGCTCAGCGCGCGCCCGGTGCGCAGCGAGTACTCCCGGGTCAGCTTCGCGAAGTCCGTCAGCAGCGCCGGCGACGACGTGTCGAGCGTCGAGTAGCCGTCCGCGACCGCCACCCAGCCCTCGTCGCCCTCGTACTGCACGCCGCACGAGCCGTGCCAGCCCTTCTGCTGGAGGATCATCGTGACGCCGTTCGCGTAGCGGATCCGCATGCCGTCGCCGCTCTCGGTCTCGACGTATCCGTAGTGGATGCCGGAGGTCTCGCCGAGGCCCATCGCGACCTGGCACTGCGCGATCGTGTGGGCGCCCCACTCGCCGATGGCGCCGGTGTGGAAGTCGTAGTAGCCGCGCCAGCCGCCGGCCACGTAGCTCTTGTTGTACGGCCGCCACGGGCAGGGGCCGAGCCAGGCGTCCCAGTTGCACTCGTCCTTCGACGGCTCCGGCTCGCCGGGCAGCCACGCGTGGGATCCGCACCCGCCGCCGGCGATGTGCGCGCGCACGGTGTGGAGGCGGCCGAGGCGCCCGGTGCGGAGCAGCTCGTTGGCGAAGGTGAAGTTGGCCTCGCTGAGGCGCTGGACGCCGGTCTGGTAGACGCGCCCGTAGCGGCGGGCGGCCTCGACGACGGCCTGGCCCTCGGCGACGGTCATCGAGGAGGGCTTCTCGCTGTAGACGTCCTTGCCGGCGCGCAGCGCCTTGACGGACATCGTCGCGTGCATGCGGTCGCCGGTGGTCACGAGCATCGCGTCGATGTCGGTCCGCTCGGCGAGGAAGGCGTCCGCGTCGTCGTAGAGCTTGCAGTCGGTGTTGCCGTGGATCTCGTCGACCATGGCCTTGACCCGCTCGCGGCGGGCCTTCTGGATGTCGCAGTCGGCGACGAACTGCACGTCCGGCTCGCCCAGCATCCAGTGCAGCACGCCGGAGCCGCGGTTGCCGACGCCGATGCCGCCGAGCACGATCCGTTCGCTCGGCGCCACGCGCCCGCCCAGGCCGAGCGCGGTGGCGGGGATGATGGTCGGCGCCGCCAGCAGGCCGGCGCCCTTGAGGCTTGCGCGGAGGAAGTCGCGTCGCGTCCGTCGGATCATGTCGGTTCCCTCATGTCTGCCACGGCGCGCGCACGGCGCGCGACCGCAGCCGGTTGGCCTCGGGATCGCCCGGGAATTCCTCGCGGACGGGATCCCACGTCAGATTCCGCCCCAGCAGCATCGATGCGTTGATCGCGTGGCTGGTCGTCATGGTCCGGTGCGCGACCTCGGCGTCGGCGATGGCCGCGCGGCGCGTGCGGACGCCGTCGAGGAAGTCGCGGATGTGGTTCATCGGCCGGCGCGTGCGCTCGAGGTAGTCGCGGAAGATCCGCGCGCGGTCGGCCAGCAGCGTCGGCGACGAGACGTCCGGCGCCTCGTAGCCGTCGGCGACGGACACCCACCCCTCGTCGCCCTCGTAGCGGACGCCGCAGGTGCCGCGCCAGCCGTCCACCCGCAGCACCAGCTTCACACCGTTCGCGTAGCGGCAGGTGAAGCCGTCCGCCGTCGCGTTGCCGGGATACTCGTAGGCCACGGCCGAGGTCCGCAGCGCGCCGATCGCGGACTGGCACTGCGCGACCGTGTGGCTGCACCAGCCGGCGACGCCGGTGCCGAAGTCGAGGTAGTTGAGCCACGCGCCGCAGCCGCGCAGGTAGCCCGCGTTGTACGGCCGCCACGGCGCCGGGCCGAGCCAGAGATCCCAGTCGACCTCCTCGCGCGCCGGCACCGGCTGCTCCGGCAGCCAGTCGGTCCGCATCTCGAACTTCAGCGTGTGGGCGTACACGGTGTGCACGCGGCCGAGGCGGCCGGTGCGGACGAGCTCGTCGGCGAGGACGAACTTCTCCTCGCTCAGCCGCTGCGTTCCGGTCTGGAAGATGCGCCCGTACCGCGCGGCGGTCTCGGCGAGGCGCCGGCCCTCCTCCACGGTCATCGTCGAGGGCTTCTCCGAGAAGACGTCCTTGCCCGCCCGCATCGCGAGGATCGCCATCGGGGTGTGCCAGCGGTCGCCCGGGGCCATGATCACGGCGTCGACGTCCGGCCGCGCCAGCACGTCGCGGAAGTCGATGAAGGCGGCGCAATCCGCGTTTCCGTACTTCGCATCCACGGCCGCCTTCGCCGCGTCGCGGCGGGACTTCTGGACGTCGCACACCGCGACGACCTGCACGTCCGCCTCCTGCAGCGCGACGGAGAGGTCGTAGGAGCCGCGGCCGCCCGGCGCGATCGCCGCCAGCACGATCCGCTCGCTCGGCGCCACGGCGCCGCCCCGGCCGAGCGCCGAGGCCGGCACGATCGCGGGCGCCGCCGCGAACGCCGCGCCCGCGCGCAGCGTGGACGAAAGAAACGCGCGGCGCGTCCCCGCGCCCGCCGACCGCACACCGTCCCCGGTCTGGTTCATCCGTCAGGCCCTCCACATCCGGCCCGGCCGCACCCGTCCGCCGCGGCGGACGCCCGGCCGACCGCGGGCCGGAGCCTGCACCCTAGGCCCGCCCCGCGCGCGAGGGAATGGATGGGCCTGCAAAATGGATGGACGAACCTGCACGAAGTGGAGAGATATACGCCCCGGTCAGAGGCTGTACAGCTCTCCGTCCGGCAGGACGCGGAAGCCGCCGCCCTCGGCGGCTTGGCGGGCGGCGTCGGGGTCGGAGACCTCGACGCAGCACACGGCGGTCCGCCCCGAGTTCACGACGAAGCCGTAGGCATTGAGCAGGTTCACGGCGCCGGTGCCGAAGACCTCGGCGAGGCGGGCGAACCCGCCAGGCCGGTCGTCGACGTAGACGGCGAGGATGGGCTTCCGCTTCGCCGCGAAACCGTGGGCGGCGAGGGCCTCGCAGGCGGCCTCCGGGTCGGTGACGAGTATCTTGAGCAGGCCGTAGTCGCCGTGGTCCTGCACGACGACGGCCCGGATGTTCACGCCGCGGTCCGCGAGCGCGCGGGTGACGGCCGCGAGGCGGCCGGGGCGGTTCTCCACGAAGACGTTCACCTGTTCGGCCATGGCGGTCTCCTCATTCCTTGGGCCTCAGATCGGTCACGCGCTTCGCCTTCAGTTCGAATGCGGGCAGGACGCCGGGCTCGTGGAGCTCGACGGCGGCGCGGACGAGCGTCTCGGAGCGGACCTGCTCGGAGATGCGCGCCTTGAGCGCCTCGAGGGCCTTGACCTCGCCGGTGAAGACCCCGGGAAGGACCTCGATCTTGATCGTCGCGCGGTCGAGCGCGCCGGCCTTCTCGATCAGGATCTGCCAGTTCGTGCCGGCCTCGGGCAGGCGCATGAGGACCTGCTCGATCTGCGAGGGGTAGACGTTCACGCCGTTGAGGATCAGCATGTCGTCGCAGCGGCCGGTCATGCGCGCGATGCGCCGGTGCGTGCGGCCGCAGGGACAGGGACCGGGCAGCAGGCGCGTGATGTCGCCGGTGCGGTAGCGCAGGATCGGCGTCGCCTCGCGCTGCAGCGTGGTCATGACCAGCTCGGCCTCCTCGCCCGCCGGGGCGGGGGAGCCGTCGGGGCGCCGCATCTCGATGAGAAAGGCGTCCTCCCAGATGTGCATGCCGTCCTTGCACACGCATTCGAACGCAACGCCCGGCCCGTTCATTTCGCTCAGGCCGTAGGAATTGTAGACGTCGATGCCGTAGAAGGCCTCGATCTTGCGGCGGGTGGTCTCGGAGTAGGGCTCGCCGCCGAGGTAGGCCTTCCGGAGGAAAAGATCGCCGGGGGCGACGCCCTCGGAGGGCATCTTGTGCGCGACGTGAAGCATGTAGCTCGGCGTCGCGTGAACCACGGTGGTGTGGAAGTCCCGCATGAGCCGGAGCTGCCGGGTCGTGTTGCCGGCCGCGGAGGGGATGACCATCAGGCCGACGCGCTCGGCGCCGTAGTGGAGGCCGAGGCCGCCGGTGAAGAGGCCGTAGGTCATCATGTTCTGGAAGACGTCTGCCGGGCCGGCGCCGGTGGCGACGATGCAGCGGGCGACCAGCTCCGTCCACGCGTCGAGGTCGCGCCGCGTGTGGTGGATCACCGTCGGGGTGCCGGTGGTGCCGCTGGAGGTGTGGACGCGCACCACCTGCTCCGGCGGAACCGCGAGGAGGCCCTCGGGATAGGCGACGCGCAGGTCGGCCTTCGTCGTCTCGGGGATGTGCCGCGCGTCGGCCAGCGTGCGGAGGTCGTCCGCCGACGTCAGCCCCGCGCCGGTCAGACGCTCGCGGTAGAACGGGGTCCTGAGGGCCCGGCGCACCGTCGCGCGCAGCCCCTCGAGCTGCACGGCCTCCAACGCCGCACGGTCCGCACGCTCGATCTCCGGATTCCAGCACCGCTCGTTCCCCATGGCCCACCCCCGCGCCCGCCCGCGCCGCACCCCTTCGTCGGCCGGGACCCCCGCAGCCTACGCGGCGGCCGGGGACAGGGGAAGCGTTTTCGCCCCCGGAGGTCGCGCGGGAATGCGAGCCCCCGGCGCCGGCCGCCCGTTTGACTTCGGAACCGCCGGGCGTAGGTTCCGGCGGCTCGAACGACGAGGAAGACCCCGATGAACGAAACGACGACGGCCGCCGCGCTGCAGGTCACCGACCGGGCCCGCACCCGGCTTGCGAAGATGCTGTCCGACGGGCGCGTGATGCGCGTCTCCGTCGCGCCGGGCGGCTGCTCCGGGCTGATGTACTCCGCGCGGCTGGACGGCGCCATGACCGCGGAGGACCAGGTCCTCTTCGACGAGGACTCCGTCCGCATCGTCGCCCACGCCGCCAGCGCGCCGCTGCTCGAGGGCATCGTCGTCGACTACTCCGATGACCTCGTCGCCCCGGGCTTCCGCTTCCGGAACCCCCGCGCCGTGAAGTCCTGCGGCTGCGGCGCGAGCTTCAAACTGTGAACGGCCCGGGCGATCCGGACGGAGGGACGGCCATGATCTCCCACCCCGACGACGACCTGCTCGGCGGCGAATCGATCTACTGCATCAACCGCTCGCAGCTCGAGACGGCCTCCGATCTCGCCTACCGCGATCCCGAGACCGCCCCGCGCATCCAGGAGATCCTCGAAACCCTCGAGACCCAGTTCTCGCGGAACGAGCGCGCCGCGATCGCCTTCCTCCTGATCGAACGGCTCCGGGCGACGGCGGACCAACCGGCCTAGCCGGCGGCGGCGAGCCGGACGATCCGGCGCCGGACGATCAGCAGCGGAACCGCGCCGAAGACGCCGAACGAGGCGTCGATCAGCCGCCACCACCACGGGATCCCGCGGATGGGCCCCGCGATCAGCGCCAGCGGGATCACCATCGCGCAGGCGATGAGGCCCCAGTCGATCACCCAGCGGTTCCGCACCGGATCGCGCCAGGGCCCGATGAACGCCACCGCAATCACCAGGTGGGCGAAGGCCAGCCAGTCCGTTCCGTAGGGCAGGAACGGGTGCCGCTCCCCGACCTCGGCCAGCGCGTCGCGGACGCGGACCATCCAAGCCGCCAGGGAGGAGTCCTCCGGCACGCCGAGGGCCGCGAGGCCCCGGACGATCCCGCCGACCTCGCGCTCGAGCGGGAAAGCGGTGAGCCCGCTCAGGACCAGGCCGGCGATGAAGACCGCCAGCCAGATCCGGATGGAGCGCACGTCGTTGCGGGTCGAATCGCTCACGCGCAGGGTCACCCTCGAAACTGTCGAGGAAGACGGTATACTATCCGAGGTCCGAACCGATGAGAAGAGTCGCTCCGGCTGTCCTGGTGCTGGTCGCCCTTGCCTGCGTCATCCTGTGGCAGCGGCGGCCGGTCCGGGTCATTGCATCCCCGCAGGATGCCGGATTGGCGGACGCGATCCGCTCGACGCCCCGCTTCGCCTTCCCCGCGGCCGGCGGTCACCGCCTCCGCACCGGCCCCGGAACCGCTGTCGCCCCCGTCGCCGCTGAGGGCGCACCCGTGTCGCCCCCCGCCGCGGCGGGTGCACCGGCGTCGCCCCCCGCCGCTGTGGGCGCACCCGCACAGCCCCCCGCCGCCCTTGCGGCGGCGGAGGCGCAGATCGACGCCGCATGGCTGGACCGCGAACGGACGCGGTTCCTCCGCCCCCGCCCCGCCGCGCGGAACGACGTCGCGCCGCGGAACCGCCTCCTCCTCGCGAACCGCACCGCCGCTCCGGCGGTCGACGGCCCCTCCGCGCCGGATCCCGCCGCCCTCCCCTCGCCGCGCGGCACCCTTCCCTTCGTCGTGCAGGTCGACGGCGCCGACCTCCCCGCCCGCCGCGCCGAACTTGAGGCGGCCGGCGCCGCCGTGCGCGGCTACATCCCGAACCGCGCGTGGCTCGTCGAGGCCGGCGATGCGGCGCGGGCCGCGATCGCCGCCCTGCCGTCCGTGCTCGCGATGGAGCCGTACCAGCCGTCCGACCGCGTCCAGCCCTTCGTCGCGCATCTGGCCGCCACGCGGTCCGCGAAGGACCACGTCCTTCTTTCGATCCAGACCTTCGCCCCGGACGACGCCGCCGGCCTGGCGGAAACGATCCGCGCGTCGGGCGGCTCGGTGGAGTCCGCCGTCGCCGGCCGCCGCTGGGGCACGGTCCGCGCCTCGGTCCCGCTCGGCCTCGTGGCCTCGCTCTCCCGCCGCGGCGACGTGCAGTGGATCGGCGAGCGCGTCCGTCCCCGCCTCTACAACGATCTCGCCGCCGCCGTGCCGCACCTGAACGCGACGAACACCTGGGGCCTGTGGGGCCTCACCGGGGCGGGGCAGGTCGCCGGCCACGCCGACACGGGCCTCGACAACGGAACGACGAACGACATCCACCCCGACTTCCGGAACCGCATCGTCGCGGCGTTTGCGCGCGCGCGTACGAACGACTGGTCCGACCCCGACGGCCACGGCACGCACACCGCCGGATCGATCGCCGGCGACGGCTCGATGAGCGGCGGGCGCTACCGCGGCATCGCCCACGGCGCGTCGATCGCGCACCAGTCCGTCGCGCGGGCCGACGGCGGCCTCACCGGCCTCGGCGACGACCTCAACGAGCTGTTCGGCCAGACCTACGCCGTCGGCGCGCGCATCCACTCCGACAGCTGGGGCTCCGACGTGTCCGGCGAGTACACCGACGACAGCCGGCAGGCGGACGAGTTCGCCTGGGACCACCCCGACCACCTCGCCGTCTTCGCCTCCGGCAACGCGGGCCTCGACGACGACGAGGACGGCGTGATCGACGCCGGCTCCGTCGGCTCCCCGGCGACCGCGAAGAACGTGCTCGCCGTCGGCGCGACCGAGAACGACCGCCCGCCGGGCAGCGGCGGCTACTCGTCGTACAAGTACGGCACGGGCTCGTGGGAGCCGGACTACCCCGTCAACCCGATCCATGACGACTGGGTCTCGTGGAGCGCGACGACGAACCCCTACGCGCAGGGCATGGCCGCGTTCTCCGCCCGCGGCCCGGCGGCGGACGGCCGCATCAAGCCCGACGTCACCGCGCCGGGCACCGACATCCTCTCCTGCCGCTCCCGCGTGGCCGCCGCGACGGGCTGGGGCGTCGCGCCCGAGAGCACAAACTACATGTTCAACGGCGGGACGAGCATGGCCACCCCGCTGGCCGCCGGCGCCGCGCTGCTGATGCGGCAGTACGCCGCCGGCCGCGCCGGCCTCACGAACCCGAGCGCCGCCCTCGTCAAGGCGATGCTCGTCGGCGGCGCGCGGTCGCTTGCGCCGGGGCAGTACGGGACCGGCGCCGCGCAGGAGATCCCCTTCGCCAGCCCCAACGCGGTCGAGGGCTGGGGGCAGATCGACATCGGCGGCACGCTCTTCCCCACCGGCCGCATCGTGCGGCTGCTCGACGGCGTCGCGCCGGCCGCCGGCGCCACGAACACGATCGCCGTGACGGTCGTCGAGGGCGGCCGCCCGCTCGACGTCGCGCTTGCCTGGATCGACTTCCCCGGCACCGCGGGCGCCGGCGCCGCGCTGGTGAACGACTTCGACGTGGAGGTGGTCGACGCCACCGGCGCGGTCTGGTTCGCCAACGGCGGCGGCGCCCCCGACCGCACCAACACCGTCGAGACCGTGCGCCTCCCGCAGGCGATGGCCGGCGCCTACGCGGTGCGCATCCTCGGCGCCTCCGTCCCCGAGACCGGCGCCGTGGCCGCCGTCTACCTCCGCGGCGCGCTCGACGGCGCCCCGCTCCTCCACCACGTTCCGCTGCCGCGACAGCCGGGCGGCGCGGGCGATTTCGCGATCGATGCCGCGATCCAGGCGGTCGGCCCGCTGACCAACGGCGAGGCGCGGCTCCACTGGAGCACCAACCATCCGCCCGCGCCGTGGAACGTCACCAACCTCGCGTGGCTTGGCGGCGCGGCCTACCGCGCGTGGATCCCGGACCAGTCGCCGGGGACGACGGTGCGCTACTACCTGCAGCTCGACCCGCCCCCGCACGACGTCCGTTCGCCGACCCTCGCGCCCGACGCCTTCCACGCCTTCGACGTCAGCGACCGCGTGAGCCTCACCGTCACCGGCGAGGCCTTCGCGGCGGCGCTCGTCTCGCCGGTTCACGGCACGCACGCGGGCGCGTCCGGCTCCGTGATGCGCGCAACCGCGCCGCCGGTCTACGCGGTGTCGAACGGCGTGCGCATGGTCTGCCTCGGCTGGACCGGCACCGGCAGCGTCCCGCCGACCGGCACGACCTTCACGGTCGAGTTCACGTGGGAGGCCGACAGCACGCTGACGTGGCTCTGGGCGGAGGAGGTCGGGCTGTCCCAGTCGTCCGAACCCCCGGGCGCGATCGACACGACGACCTGGCACACGCGCGGCGCGTCCGCCTCGACCGAGACGACCTGGGCCCTCGCGTGGGCGGGTAACGAGCCCTACGCCTTCGCGCAGTGGAGCGTCGACGGCGCGCGCTGGCCCGACGCCACCTCCCCCTCGCCCAACCCGGCGACGGGCATCGTCATGGCCGGCCCCCGCTCCGCCGTCGCGCGCTACATGAAGTT
>Ga0194113_10003077_pt1 | contig 22485 bp, 13 predicted proteins | sample TA2MahC200mmetaG_FD_146193 | JGI IMG/M metagenome (GOLD analysis project Ga0194113, IMG submission 146193) | Freshwater microbial communities from Lake Tanganyika, Tanzania - TA2015017 Mahale Deep Cast 200m | ecosystem: Environmental > Aquatic > Freshwater > Lake | place: Tanzania: Lake... | reverse complement strand
TGTTGTCAGCGGCCGCCGCCCTCTGCCTGGCGCCGCTGGGCCTCCCGAGCGCGCTGGCCCTTACCGACGACGACGTGGTCAAGGCCATCGACAAGGCCAAGCAGAGCCTCATCAGCCAGCAGGGCCAAAACGGCTTCTGGCCCGAGCAGCGCTACCACGCGGCCAGCGCCGACTACGGCCACAGCGAGACGGCGCTCTTTACGCTGATCTACACCGGCGAGCACCCGAACCGGCCGTACATCGAGAGGGGCCTTGAGGCCCTCATGGGCCGCGCGCTCGATTACACATATGCAATCAGCATGCGGGCCATGGCCTACGCCACGCTCCTCCAGCGCAACCTGGTGAGCGGCCAGAAGCGCGACCTTGTCCGCACGGCCCTGAAGGCCGACGCACTTGCGCTGGTGGCCTTCCAGGGGTCGCACGGAGGATGGGACTATAAGAGCCTCGGCGGCAGCGCCGGCCGCTACGACCTCTCGAACACGCAACTTGCGATCCTTGCGCTCAGGGAGGCGGCCCTGGCCGGCATCGAAATACCCGACGTCGTCTGGCAGCGCTCGCAGGCCCTCTACTTCAAACTTCAGAAGCAGGACGGCGCGTGGAACTACGGCGAGCACAATGCCCAGTTGGGCCAGAACACGCCCGGCTACGGGTCGATGACGGCCGCCGGCCTGGCCTCCATCTTCATCACGGCCGACAACCTGGACCTTAACAGCGGGTGCCCCTGCCGCGGCGGCGTCTCGAACAAGACTCGCGGCGACCTGGAGCGCCGCATCGATACCGCGCTGCGGTGGCTCTCCGAGCAGTTCCGCGCCGACGCCAACCCCAAGTCGCCCCACGCCCCCGACTGGCACCGCCTCTACTGGCTCTACGCCGTCGAACGCGTGGGCATCGCCGCGGGGTTCAAGTACTTCGGCGACCACAACTGGTACAAGGAAGGCGCCGAGTGGCTCCTTAAGAACCAGCAGCCGGGCGGCGCATGGGGCGGCATACCCGAGACGTGCTTCGCCCTGATGTTCCTCTACAAGGGCCGCGCGCCCATTCTCTATGAGAAACTCGAGTTCAAGGCGGCCGACGGACGCACCGACCAGTGGAACAACCACCGCCGCGACATCGCCAACCTCACCGGCTACGTCGAAAAGCAGAAGGAGCAACTCTTCGCCTGGCAGATCGTCAACCTTCGCGGCAGCGTGGAGGAACTCCACGAGGCGCCCATCCTCTACATCACCCCCGAAGCGCCCCCGGCCTTCTCCGATGCCGACAAGAAGAAACTCCGCGAGTTCACCGACACGGGCGGCACGATCCTGGTGGAAGCATCGTGCGGCAACCCGACGGTCCGCAAGTGGTTCACCGACTTCGCCAAGGAGGTCTGGCCGGAGTGGCCCCTGAAGCCCCTCGGACCCGACCACGGCTCATTCCAGGACCCGAACCCGCTGAAGCAGCGGCCGGAAATCCTGGGCGTCACCGACGGCATCCGCACCGCCGTCTTCTACGCGATGGACGACGTCTCATGCCCGTGGCAGACGAAGGCCCTTGCCTCGAAGGACTACCTTTTCAAGTGGGGCATCAACCTGTTCACCTATGCCACGGACCATGCGCCGCTGCGCTACAAACTCTCGAATCCCGAGAAGGCCAGGACTGACCGCTACAAGTCGCCCGTCAGGGGCGGCGACAAGACCGCCGTCCAGGTGGCACGCCTCAAGTACAACGGCGACGCCTGGATGACCGGACGCAACTACAAGTGTTTCGAGCCGGTCATCGCCTACCTGTCGCGCGTGGCAAACGTCAACCTCAAGGCGAACGACGCGGGCGCAGCCGCCGCCGAACTGAAGGGCGTCGATGCGGCCTACATCGCCGCCGCCGGACCCGTGACGCTCAGCAGCGCGGACCGCCAGGCCCTGAAGGATTACCTGGCCGGGGGCGGCTTCCTGTGGATCGAGGCCGCCGCCGGACTGCCGACCGCCGACCCGGAGGTCCAGAAACTGGCCGCCGCAGCCGGCTGGCAACTGAAGCCCCTTCCCAAGGAGCACCCCGCCGTCACCGGCACGCTCAAGAAGGCCCTCGGCTACAACCTCGCGGCTGGCGTCCAGTTCAGCCGCGCGCTGAAGGTCGCACGCCTCGGCCCCCGCGCGTTCGCCGACTTGAGCGGCATCTACCAGGACGGCAAACTGGTGGGCATATACAGCCCGTTCGACGTTCTTTACTCGGCCACCGGCTACGAGGCTTACGGCCGCCGCGGATACCAGCAGGAAGACGCCCTGGCCGTGGCCACGAACATCGTGCTATGCCTGACCGACCGGCCGGGGCTGGAGTGACGGTAAGAGACCGTTGCACAACGCGCTCTGGCATCATGCGCAATGTGGCACGGCCGGCTTGTCCGGCCGTGGCGGATGGGCGGCAAAGTTTTCCACGGCCGGACAAGCCGGCCGTGCCACAAGCCGTTACGGACAAACGCCGCGCGACGCCGGAAGCAAGGAGTGCGTAATGAAGCCGCTACGCTCCCGTTGCCTGTTCTTGCCGCCGGCGGCACTGGCGGCCCTCGCCTGCATCCTGCCGTCCGCGACCCAGGCCGCCGTGACCGACGCCGAAGTCGTCAAGGCCATCGACGCCGGCCGCGAGTACCTTATCAAACTGGCCAGGCCCGACGGCTCGTTCGGCGCGGGCGGCGAGTCGGCCCTCGTCTTCATGACCCTGGCCTACATGGGCGAGCACCCCAACCGCCCGCACATGAGCAGGGGCCTGGACTACCTGCTCAACCTGGACGCCGACGTCGGGTTCAACCAGCGCCCCGGCTACCCCGTTCCCATCCGCATCATGGGCCTGTCCTACGTCCACAACAAACTCCTGGGCGACCGCCGGACGGCCGTCCGCCAGAAAATGATGGAAGACCTCCTCAGGCTCCAGGTGGGCCAGGCCACGAACGGCGGGTGGCGATACGCGCTGAAGGGCGGGACCGACTACGACTTCTCCGTCACCCAGTGGCCCATCCTGGCCATGCGCGAGGCCAACCTCGTGGGCGTCGAGTTCCCCACCGACTGCCTCCGCAAGGCCCGCGAACTCTACTACAGCAAGCACAACAAGGACGGCGGCTGGCACTACCAGACCGGCAAGTCCTACGGCTCCATGACCGGCGCAGGGCTGGCGTCGCTCTATATCATCAACGACGTTCTGGACCCCTCCAGCGGATGCCCGTGCCAGGGGGGCAAGAGCCGGCCCCCCGACGCCGAAAACGAACGCCACATGGACGCCGCCTTTGACTGGATTTGCAAGAACTTCTCCGCCAGCGCCAACCCCCAGAGCGACTCCACGCCCGGCAACGGCCGCCTCCTCTACTGGCTCTACTGCGTGGAGCGGGTGGGCATCGCGGGCGGCTACAAGTACTTCGGCGACCACCACTGGTACAAGGAAGGCGCCGAGCAGGTTCTGAAGGCCCAGAAGGGCGGCAGTTGGGGCAGCGTTGACAACACCTGCTTTGCGCTGCTGTTCCTCTTCAAGGGCCGCGCGCCGGTCCTCTTCAACAAACTCCGATTCGACGGCACATGGAACGCCCACCGCCGCGACGCTGCCAACCTGACGACCTTCATCGAACACTCCAAGGAGCAGCAGTTCCACTGGCAGATAGTGGAACTGAAGGCGCCCCCGGAGGAACTGCACGATGCCCCCATCCTGTACATCACGGCCGAGACGCCGCCCAAGTGGGACGACGACCCCGCCGCTCAGAAAAAACTCCGCCAGTTCACCGACACGGGCGGCACGATCCTGTTTGAGGCCTCTTGCGGCAACCCGGCGATCCGTAAGTGGTTCCAGGACTTCGCCCGCAAGGTCTGGCCGGAGTGGCCGCTGAAGCCGCTCGGCCCGGACCACGGCGTCTTTACGCACCCCACGCCCCTGAAGCAGCGGCCGGAAATCCTCGGGGCCGATGACGGCATGCGCACCTTCATCTTCTACTCCCCCGACGACATCTCCTGCGCCTGGCAGACGAAGGCCCTGGCCGCCAAGAGTTACCTGTTTCACTGGGGCATCAACCTGTACACGTACGCCACCGACGGGGCGCCGCTTCGGGCCAAACTTTCGGGCCTGCCGGCCCCCAGCAACCGCTACACGCAGCCCGTCAAGGCGGGCGGCCGCACGACCCTCAAGGTCGCCCGCCTCCGCCACGGCGACAACTGGGAAGTGGGCGCCAACTACAACGGGTTCCAGAAGGTCGCGGCCTACGTCAAGCAGAAGGCGGGCATCACGCTGGACGTAAAGCAGCCCTCGGCGGTGCCTTTCAACGAGGGCGGCGTGGCGCCGGCGGAACTGGCAGGCTTTGACGTCGCCTTCATCACCGGCTCAGGAGGCCTCGCCCTGAAGCCCGACGAGAAGGAGGCGCTTAAGGCGTTCGTCGCCAAGGGCGGCCTCCTGTGGTGCGAGGCCGCCGGCGGGTCCGCCCCGTTCGACGCCGCCCTCCGCCAACTGGCCTCCGAATTGGGCTGGGAACTGAAACTCCTCCCGAACACCCACGGCCTGATGACCGGCCGCATGGAAAGCGGCCTGGGCTATAACCTTACGACCGGCGTGGAGTTCCGCACGGGATTCCGCATGCAGCGCCTCGGCCGACAGTATGCCGAGTTCTTCGGCATCTACCAGGGGGAGAAGGTGATCGGCATCTACTCGCCGCTCGATACCATCTTCTGCGCCACCGACTACGAAGCATTCCGGTGCCGCGGATACAGGAGCGAAGACGCCGAAGCGGTTGCGACGAACCTGGCGGTGTTTTTCTCCACGCTCAAATAGCGATGCGCCGCCGCGGCTCAGCCGCGAGCCGGCGGCGAGCGCCAGGAGCAGATGTGGCACGGCCGGCTCGTCCGGCCGCGCGAAGCGTCGCCCGGCCGTGCCACATGATGATGCATTGCCAAGGTGCCACGTGCCGCACGTGGCACAAGTTAAACTACATGGAAGGAGTGTGCGGTGAAACGCCTGCGACTCACGGTCTTCTTGCTCTCCCTGGCCGCGCTGCTTGCCGCCGGCGCCCTGCTTTGCGCCGCCGGCGAGCCCGCCAAGGCCAAAGCCAAGGCCAAGGCCGCCCAGCCCAAGGCCGAGCCTGCAAAGGCCGAGCCGCCCAAGAAGCAGGCCGACGATGAACCGGAAGGCGCCAAGGAAACGCCCGTCGAACCGAAGGGCCAGCGGGTCACCGACAAGATGGTCCGCGAGGCCATCGAGGCCGGCCGCCAGTACCTCCTGGGCACCGCCGGCGGCGGGGGCGTCCTTGCCCCGAACTCCATCCACGGCAGTTCGGGAACCGCCATGGCCTTCATGACGCTGGCCTACATGGGCGAGCACCCCAACCGCCCACAGATGTCCGCCACACTGGACCACCTCCTGAACGTCAGCACCGACACCGGCTTCGGCGGCAGGCAGGGCTATGCCGCGCCCATCGCCACCATGGGCTTCGCCTACATCTACCACAAACTCCTGGGCGAGAAGCGCGACATGGTGCGCCTGAAGATGTACGAGTTCGTCAACCGCTTCGTCACCGGCCAGGCCGTCAACGGCGGCTGGCGGTACCTGCTGGCCGGCGGCACCAATTACGACCTCTCCAACACCCAGTGGCCCGTCCTGGCATTCTGGGAGGCCAACAAGGTCGGCATAGAGTTCCCCCCCGAAACGCTGCGCAAAACCCAGCAACTGTACTTCGAGAACCAGAACGGCGACGGGGGATGGTGCTACACCAAGGGAAAAGACTCCTACGGCTCCATGACGGCCGGGGGCGTGGCCAGCCTGTTCATCATCAACGACGTCCTGGACCCCGCCGCCGGATGCCCGTGCGCTGGCGGCCGCAGCCAACTGAAAACCTCCGAGGCCGAACGACGCATGGACCACGGACTACAGTGGCTCGGAAAGCACTTCACCGCCGCCACCAACCCCGGCAAGGAATCGCAGCACCTCTACTGGCTCTACAGCGCCGAGCGCGTCGGCATCGCCGCAGGCTTCAAGTACTTCGGCAACCACAACTGGTACCGCGAGGGCGCAGAGGTCATCCTCCGCAAGCAGACTGCGCCCGGCCGCTGGGGCGGCATCCCCGACACGTGCTTCGCCCTGCTGTTCCTTTACAAGGGCCGCGCGCCCATCCTCTTCAACAAACTCCAGTTCGACGGCATCTGGAACGCCCACCGGCGCGACATCGCCAACCTGACGACCTATATCGAACACTCAAAGGAGCAGCCGTTCCACTGGCAGATCGTGGAACTGGAACGGTCGACCCTCGACGAACTCCACGACGCCCCCATCCTCTACATCTGCGCCGAACAGATCGGCGAGAAGGCCTTCACCGACGCGCACAAGAAGAAACTCCGCGCGTTCACCGACACCGGCGGCACGATCCTCTTCGAGGCCTCCTGCGGCAACGCTGCCATGCGCAAGTGGTTCACCGACTTCGCCAAGGAAGTCTGGCCGGAGTGGCCCCTGAAGCCCCTCGGACCAGACCACGGCTGCTTCACCGACCCGAACCCCCTCAAGGCACGCCCCGAGATACTCGGCATCAACGACGGCGTCCGCACCTCGGTCTTCTACGCCATGGACGATATCTCCTGCTCCTGGCAGACCCGTGCCCTGGCCAGCCGCGACTACCTCTTCAAGTGGGGCATCAACCTGTACACTTACGCCACCGACGGCTCGCCCCTGCGGGCCAAACTGGCCGACCGCGCCGAGGAAAAGATCGGGGATCGCGCCGCCGGCCAAGTGGACCGCTCAAAGAAGCCCGTCAGGGCCGGACCCCGGAGCGCCCTCAAGATCGCCCGCGTCTCCCACGGCGGCAACTGGGAAGCCGGCGCAAACTACGGCGGGTTCCGGACCCTCGCACAGTACGTCAAAGACAAGGCCGGCATCACCCTCCAGGTGCAGGAGAGCAGACGCACCCCCGTTACGGAGGCCGGCGTGCCGGTCGGCATGCTCTCCGGCTACAACGCGGCCTTCATCACCGGCTCGACCGCCTGGACCCTCCAGCCGCAGGAGAAGGTCGCCCTGAAGGAGTACGTGGACAAGGGCGGCCTCTTGTGGTTCGAGGCGGCCACCGGCTCGCGGGCGTTCGAGGAGTCGCTCCGGCAACTGGCCGCCGAGATGAAATGGGAACTCCGCCTCCTCCCGAAAGACCACCCCCTGATGACCGGCCGCCTCGACCCCGGCCTGGGTTACGACCTTACGACGGGCGTGCGGTTCAGCACATGGTTCTCCAAGCAGCGCCTGGGCCGCTCGTACGCCGAGTTCTTCGGCGTCTTCGCCGGCGACAAAATGATAGGCGTCTACTCGCCGCTCGATATCCTCTACAGCATCACCGGATACGAATCGTGGCGCAGCCGGGGGTACAGTGACGACGACGCCGCCGCCGTCGCCACCAACCTCCTGGTTTACCTCTCGACGCAGAAGTAACGCTGCGCCGCCCGCGCCGCAGGCGCCCGCGCGATGCACGAGCCGCGGGTGTAAACCCGCGGGTACGCGCCGCGTCGGCGCGAAGCAGCGCCCCCGGCGCGAACCCGCCCGCCGCTCTACAGCGGCGGCTCGCTGCGCGAAGACCATGATGCTTCGAATCGCACTCGTGGCGCTGACCGTCTGCCTGGCCGCCGCGAAGCCAGCCCGCGCCGCCGTCACCGACGAAGACGTCCGCCGCGCCATCGAACGCGGAAAAGAGTTCCTCCTGAACCTGCGGAACCCCGACGGAACGTTCACCAACGAGGTCCGCTGGCGCGGCTGCTATACGGCCCTGGTCATGATGACCCTGGCGCGGTTGGGGGAACACCCCAACCGCGACGTGATGACCACGGGCCTGAATTACCTTGTCGCGTGCGACGCCGACCGCGACTTCAACTCCAAGCAGGGTTACGCCCTGCCCATCCGCGTGATGGCCCTTGCGTACGTGCACAACCGGTGCGCGGCCGACCGGCAGGCGGGCATCCGCCAGAAGATGCGCGACGACATCGCCCGCCTCATCAAGGGCCAGGGCGGCATAGGGGGGTGGCGATACGAACTCAACCGCGCCGACTACGACAACTCCGTCAGCCAGTGGCCCATCCTGGCCTTCTACGAGGCCAGCCGCGTCGGCATCGAGTTCCCAACCGACGCCCTGAAGGCCGCAAGGCAGTTCTACTTCCGCGGCCAGCACCCCGACGGCGGCTGGGGATACCAGTTCGGCGGCCGCTCTTACGGGTCGATGACGGCCGCCGGACTGGCCTCGCTCTACATCATCGCCGACTTCCTGGAGCCCGCCAGCGGATGCCCGTGCTCCGGCGGCAAGAGCCAGACGGCCAACCTGGAGATCGAACGCCGCATGGATGCCGCCCTGGCCTGGCTCAACCGGAACTTCTCCGCCACGTCCAACCCCGCCTGGAACTGGGAAACCAACTTCGACGAGGTCTTCTACTGGCTCTACTGCGTTGAACGCGTCGGCATCGCCGCAGGTTACAAGCACTTCGGCCAGCACAACTGGTACAACGAGGGCGCCGAGTTCCTCATCCGACGCCAACTGCCCGACGGCGGCTGGGAACAGATCGACCCCAAACTCCGCACCACCATCCCCAACTGGGGCGGCGGCAAAGTGCCCGACACCTGCTTCGCCCTCCTGTTTCTCTACAAGGGCCGCGCGCCCGTCCTCTTTAATAAACTCCGCTTCGACGGCACGTGGAACGCACACCGCCGCGACATCGCCAACCTCACCGCCTACATCGAAAAGAACAAGGAGCAACTCTTCAACTGGCAGATCGTTGACCTGGCCGCCCCCCTGGAAGAACTCCACGACGCCCCCGTCCTCTTCGTCGCCGCCGAGAGCATCCCGAACTTCACCCCGCAGGACCGCGCCAAGTTGCGGGCCTACACCGACTCGGGCGGCACGATCCTCTTCGAGGCCTCCTGCGGCAATCCCGCGGTCCGCAAGTGGTTCACGGACTTCGCCCGAGAAACCTGGCCGGAGTGGCCCCTTGCGCCCCTCGGGGCCGACCACCCCGTCTTCGCGGACCCCTATCCCCTGCCGCAGCGGCCGGAACTCATGGGCATCGGCGACGGCCTCCGCACCGCCGTCTTCTACGCCGCCGACGACGTCTCCTGCCCCTGGCACATGCGGGCCGTGGCCGCACGCGAGTACCTCTTCCAGTGGGGCATCAATATCTTTACATATGCTATGGACCACGCCCCCCTGCGCGCAAAACTCGCGGGCGCCGAACCCGATAAGGACGAGCGCTACCGCGACATCGTCCGCCCCGGCCCCCGCCGCAGCCTCCGCATCGCACGCCTCAGGCACGCCGGCAACTGGGAAGCCGCCTGCAACTACGGCGCGCTCCAGAAACTCGCCGCCTACCTGCGCAACCAGTACGGCCTGGTCCTGGAGGTCAGGGAGCCGCACGCCCCCCCCGTCACGGCCGGCGGCGTAGAGGCCGCTCGCCTCGCCGGCTTCGACGTCGCGTACCTGGCCGCCAGCCGCGAGTTCTCGCTCTCCGACGCCGACCGCGACGCCCTGAAGGACTTCGTCGGGAAGGGCGGCTTCCTGCTTGCCCACGCCGCAGGGGGCGCCCCCGCCTTCGAGGACTCCCTCAGGGCGCTGGCCGCGGCGTGCGGGTGGGACCTGCGGCCGCTGCCCAAGGACCATCCGCTCATGACCGGCAAGATGGAGGGCGCCGCCGGGTACGACCTGACGCAGGGCGTCCAGTTCCGCCGCGCGCTTCGCATCGTGCGGGCCGCCAAGCCGTGGGCGGAGTTCCACGGTCTCTACGCGGGCGACCGCATGGTGGGCCTCTTCTCGCCCTTCGACATCGAGTTCAGCCTGAGCCCGTTCGAGGCCTACGGCTGCCGCGGATATAAGCCCCTCGACGCCGGGGCCGTGGCGATGAACGTCCTGTTCTACCTTACCACGCTGCCGGCCCCGGGCGTCCCGTCGGCCGCGGCGCCCTGACGGCCCGTGCGACAAAGGAGACCGCGTGATGAAGTGCGATGTGCCGGCCGGTTTCATCCCGCACCTGCTGGCGCTGGCCCTCCTTGCGGCGCCGCTCGGGCCCGCCGCCGCGGCTGGGGCCTTGCCTGCCGCCGCACCCGCATCCGCGCCGTCCACATGGCCGCCGCCCGTCCTGGCGAAAACCGCCTGGCCCGTCACCGGCGGCAACATCCAGCACAACTGCCGCAGCCCGTACGCCGGGCCGGAGCGGCCGACGCTGAAATGGCACATGGCCGACTTCGACAAGCACTTCGGCATCGCCATGCGGAGCGTCACCATCGGGCGGGAGCACACCCTGTACGTCGCCGGCGGCATGGCCGGCATGTACGCCATCGACACGCAAACGCAGAAGGTCAAGTGGACCCTCCGCACCGCCGGCCAGGACACCGGCAAGGGGGCCTGGAAGGAACCCTGGGTCGAGGACGCCGCCACTGTGGCCGCCGACGGCACCCTTTACGTGGCGTCGGAAAACGGTTTCCTCTACGCGCTTGCCGAGGACGGCGCCGTCCGCTGGAAGTTCGCCGAGACGTACCACCTGCACTCGACGCCCACGCCCTACCGCGACGGCTCGATCCTCGTTCCGTCGGAAGATGCGTACCTGTACTGCATCGGCCCCGGCGGCCGGTTGCAGTGGCGGTTCCAGTTTCACGCCCGGCCCCTGGGCACCACGACGCGCGACAGCCTGCCCACGTACGATGCCGCCGGAACCATCTACTTCACCGGCAACGGGGCGCTCTGGGCCGTCTCGCCCGACGGCCGCCAGGTCTGGTCCGACCGCTCCGGCGAAGACAAGGCCAACGGCCCCGCCATGGGCAAGGACGGCACGCTCTACTGGATGACCCACAAGAACGGGCAACTCCTGGCCACCACGCCCCAGGGCAAGCGCAGGTGGTCCGCCAGGCTGCCGAACATCTTCGAGCGCAACATCGCCCTCGGCGCCGACGATACGCTTTACGTAGGCTCGGGCGACGGCAACCTCTACGCCGTCTCCCCCGCCGACGGCACGGTGAAGTGGAAGTTCAACGTGGGCAGCCCCCGTTACTTCGGCGGCGTCAAGAGCGACGCCCTCGTGGACGCCAGGGGCGTCATCTACGCCTATGCCTACGACGGCACGCTCTACGCGCTCTACGACCGCGGCGACCGCGCCGAGGAGAAGTGGCGCTTCAGCCTCGGCATCCAGGACACGTTTTACCCCGGCGTGGGGCTGGCCCTCGACGCCGACGGAACGCTGTATCTGGCCTCCTCTGCCGCGCAGGGCGGCACGTTCGTCCTCGTCGCCATCCAGGACAAGCAGGACGCAGCAGGCAAGGAGTGAGAATGCGAAGTCCTCCGTTTCTCATCGGGACGGGATACCTGTGGGCGTTGGCGGCAATTTGCGCCCCAGGGGCGACGGCTGCCGGCGCACCCGTCGCTGCGGCCAGCACGCCTGTGCCGCGCGCGGCCGAGGCCGCCGAGGCCGCCTCGGCCCCCGTCTTCGGCGTGGCGGAAATCGCCTTCGCGGGGCCTCCCTGTACGCCGTCCGACATGCCCGCGCGGGACATCGAACTTCTTGTCCGCTTCCGTCACGAGTCCGGCTCGCCCGCTTACGAGGTCCACGGCTTCTGGGACGGCGACGGCAAGGGCGGCTCCTCCGGCAACGTGTTCAAGGTGCGGTTCTGCCCCACGGTGCCCGGCAAGTGGATGCTGGAGGAAGTCCGCTCCGGCCACGCGACGCTCAAGGGGCAGAAGCAGGGCGCCTGCGTCGTGGCCACGCCGTCGGACCTGAAAGGCTTCTGGACGCCCGACCCCGACTCGCCCGGCCGCCGCTGGTACAAGCGCTCCGACGGCTCACACCCCTTCATCTTCGGCAACACGCACTACTCGTTCATAACGGACCGCAGCGACCGCGACGAGCAGCCCGGCAGGATTGCCCGCGACATCGCGGCGGAGGCGGCCTACTTCAATAAAATCCGCTTCAGCATCCACGGCTGCCGCTACGCGCACCCCACCGACAAGCCCTTCTTCGACGCCTCCGGCCGCCCGACCGACAATGCCGATTTCTCGCACCGCCCGAACCCGGCGTGGTTCAACCGCCGCGTGGATGCCGCCGTGCGGGCCGCCTTCCAGGCCGACGTCATCGCCGACCTCATCCTCAGCGGCCCCGACACGCCGGAATCGCGCTCGGCCCTGCGCGCCCTAGAGAACGCCGGCGACCCCGCGCCGCTCCTTAAGTATGTGGCCGCCCGCTACGGCAGTTTCCCGAACGTCTGGATGTGCCTCTCGAACGAGTGGAACATCAAGTCGCCCCGCTACGCGGCCGACCAGATCGTCCACGCCGGGAAGACCCTGCGGCGATTCCTGCCCTACCCTACGCCCGTCTCGGTCCACGGCAACGCGGGCGACTGGACCGCGGCCCTGAACGCCGGGGGCGCCGAGGGCGGGCCGCCCGCCTGGCTCGACCACGTAATCGTCCAGGGCAAGATCAAGACGCTCGCGAAGGCGGCGGACTTCATCGCGGCCAACCACCGCCTGGGCGGCGCCGCCATGCCCGTCATCGACGACGAACTCGGGTACCAGGGCGAAGGCGACGGCTTCTCGCTGGGCGACGTCGTGGAGGGCCACCTGGGCGCGCTGGTCGGCGGCGGATACGGCACGACCGGCATGAAGCCCGCCGCCAAGAAGGGCCAGTATTTCTGGGGCCGCTTCGACCCGGCTGAGCACACCGCGGCCGCCTGCCTCGCCTGGCTGCGCAAGGCCATCCAGGAGAACGTCACATTCTGGAAGATGCAGCCCGTGGCCCCGGCCGAGAGCATATTCCCCGACGCCCCCCCCGGCTGCCGCGCGATGGCCTGGCCGGGCCAGGAGTACGTCCTGGGCACGAGCGCCGCCCAGGCCGACATCCAGGTGCGCCTGCCGCCCGGCGTGTGGCGGGTGAAGCGCTTCGACGCCATCGCCCGCCAGGAAGCCGACCTGGGCGAACTGGCCGGCGGCGGCCACAAGTTCGACGCCCCCGCATCGCGGGCCGTCCTGCTGCACTTCAAGAAGATCGTCGCCGAACCGAAGGCCATCGAGCCGCCGCTGTGAAGCGGCGGGCACGTTCGCGCCGGGGGCGTCGGCCGCGGCGCAGCGAAGATGCCGGCGGGTTCACACCCGCGGCTCGAACATTGCGCCGCGCAATGAAACGCCCCGCGGCGGATTCCGTCTGCCACGGGGCGTTTTCTCGGATGAAGCCGTTGTATCGGCGTACCGGCCGGGCTTACGGCCGCACGCGCCGGCGGCGCATCGCCAGCACGACTATGCCGCCAAGGCCGATGAACGCTAGCGTCGCCGGCTCCGGTATCGGCGTCTGCGTCAGCGTGAACCCGAAGTAGCCCGTCGTCGCAACGTTGACGTCGAAGTCGAACGTAACCGTCTGGCCGGGCAAGACGGCGCTGGGGGCCTTGTACCTGATGAAGTTGGGCGTTTCGTCTATCGCCGTCAGGAAGTGGCTGCTCGCGGCCGAGCCGGCCACGAACGTAACGCCCGTGCCGCTCAGTTCAATCGTGTACTCCGTCCAGATTACGCCGGAACTGTTCTCGACCTGCTTGGTGATGTGCATGGTGGGGTCGGCGTCGGTCTCGCCTGTAACCTGCACGGGGAACGCGTCCAGCCCCTCGAACTCCTCCGCCACGTGCAGGCGCAGTACCTCGCCGACCATCTCGCGGACCCAGTCGGGGGCCTGTGCCCACGGCGGCGGAACCTGGTGCGGCGGGCCGTGGCTGCCCAGGCCGACATCAATGGAGTCCAGGATGAACCCCGCGCCCGCCGTCTGGCACATTCCCGCCAGCAGAAGCATCGCCAAAACCGCCGGGAGACGCTGCATAGTGGGTCTCCTCCCCAAGAAAGAGGGGGAGACCGGCCGTTTTCGGCCGACCTCCCCCGGCATGTGCACACACTGTATTGTAGTCCGGACTCCCGCCGGACCGACCTTAGTATAGCACGTCCGGCGCGGAAGTCAAATGGAAGAAGCCGAAATATCACCGGGAAGAAACGCCCCGCGGCGGAGTGCGTCTGCCGCGGGACGTTTTCCCGCACGTAAAACGTTGTACAGGCAGAGGTTGCGCCTACCTGCGCGTCCGCCGGTGGAACTCCCTGGCCAGCCGCCTGGTCAGGGGGCCGGGCTTGCCGGCGCCGATGGTGCGATTATCAATCCGCACGACCGGCACGACCTCGGCCGCCGTGCCCGTCAGGAAGCACTCGTCCGCCGTGTACAGGTCCTGCCGCGTGAGATTCTCTTCGCGGACCTCGACCCTGGACTTGCGGGCGATGTCGATGATCTCGTCGCGCGTGATGCCTTCCAGGATGCCCGCGGCGATGGGCGGCGTAAAGAGCCGCCCGCCCATCACAATGAAGATGTTGTCGCCCGTGCACTCGGCCACGTAGCCGAGGTGGTTGAGCATCACGGCCTCCAGCACGCCCGCGTCTATGGCCTCGATCTTCGCCAGGATGTTATTCAGATAGTTAAGGCTCTTCAGGCGCGGGTTGACGGCGTTCGGATGGTTCCGCATCGTGGCCGCCGTGATAATGTCCAGGCCGTTCTCGTAGAGTTCCCGCGGGTACAGGACGATCTTGTCCACGATGACGAACATGTTGGGCTTGCAGCAGCAGAAAGGTTCCAGGCCGAGCCGGCCCTCGCCGCGCGTTACCACGACGCGGATGTAGGCGTCCGGGAGGGGGTTCGCCTTGAGCGTCTCCAGGATGGCCTCGGTCACCTCCTCGGCCGTCCAGGGGATGGCCAGGCGGATGCCGTTGGCCGAATCGAACAGGCGCCGCACGTGCTTCTCCAGGCGGAAGACCTTGCCCTTGTAAGAGCGGATGCCCTCGAACACGCCGTCGCCGTACAGAAGCCCGTGGTCGAAGACCGGGATGACGGCCTCGCTGCGCTCCACCAGGTTCCCGTTCAGCCAGATTCTCGGAGCCATGGCATCTTCCTTCCCGATGCAAGCCGCTTGCGGACCGGGGAGTATATCGGCGTTTCATGGCCGCTGCAATAGGCGGCCGTCCACCAGGTGCAGCAGGCGGTGGGCCTGCCGCGCGAGACGCTCGTCGTGCGTCACCATCACCACGGTGAGGCCCTTGCGGTTCAGGCGCGCCAGAACGCGCATGATCTCTCCGCCGGTGGCGGTGTCGAGGTTGCCGGTGGGTTCGTCGGCAAAGAGGACTCGCGGCCGGTGGACCAGGGCCCGCGCGATGGCGGCGCGCTGGCGCTCGCCGCCCGAGAGTTCCGTCGGCAGGTGGCCTTTGCGATCGCGAAGGCCCAGGTCGCCCAGGACCTCCTCCGCCCGCCGACGCTCGCGGCCCCGCACCAGCGGCCAGCGCACCAAGGGCGTGCGGATCATCGCCGGCAGCAGCGTGTTCTCCAGCACCGAGAGGTCCGGCATCAGGTGGTAGAACTGGAAGACGAAGCCGATGGCCTCGTTGCGCAGGCGGTCGCGCCAGCGCTTCGGGCGGGCGAAGGCGTCCTCGCCTTCAAAGAGCACCTGGCCCTCGGTCGGCCGGTCCAGAAGGCCCATCAGGTGCAGCAGCGTGCTCTTGCCGCTGCCCGACGGCCCCAGGATGCACAGGAACTCCCCGCGCCCCACATCCAGGCCCACGCCGTGCAGCACGCGCAGGCGCGCGGCGCCCATCCAGTAGTCCTTCACGAGGCCGCGGGCCTGAAGGATGGGCTCACTCATAGCGCAGGCTCTCCACCGGCTGCCTGAGCGCCGCCAGCAGGCCCCCCGCCATGCTCGCCAGCGTCGAGAACGCCAGGACGGCCACGCCCACGCCCACGCACCACGGCGCCGACACGTGCCGCGGAATGTGCTCGAAGTAGTACATCTCGCGCGGGAACACGTCCACGTCCAGCATCCGGTTCACCCAGATTTCGATCGGGTCCAGGTAGTGGATCATCACCAGGGCCCCCGCCATGCCGAGGGCCGTCCCCAGGAGGCCGATGATGAAGCCGTAGCCCAGGAACAGGCTCCCGACGCCGGCGTCGCGGGCGCCCAGGGCCTTCAGGATGCCCACGTCGCGGCCCTTGATGTACGCCATAACATATGAAATCAGCGCAATAACTACGCCGAAGCCCAGGAACATCAGGCCCAGCATCAGGGCCGTGATGTTGCGCTCGATCTCCACGACCTTCAGGATCATGCGCTGCTGCGTCTCCCAGGTGTTGATCGAGAGTTGCAGCAGGCCCGCCTCGGGCCGCTCGTGGAGGAATTCGCGCCAGGCCTCCTTTATCTTCTCCACGGCGGCCGCGGCCTGCGCGGGGTCATGCACCTTGACGTGCACCTGGCTGGCCCGCGCGGGGACGGCCGCCTGGTCGCCCTCGGCGGGCCGGCCCTCCATGCCGGCCATCTGCTGGGCCGTCGCGAAATCCACGTACAGGTGCGTCGAGTCGGCCTCCCAGTAGCCGCTCCTGAAGGCGTCCACGAGCACCAGCAGCCGCTCGCTCACCTTCGGCAGGCCGCCGACTTCCTTCTCCAGCGCGCCGCTCGGCCGCACGGGGATCGTCGAAACGAGGATGTCGTCGCCGTAATCCAGCAGCGGCACGTCGATGACCTGCCGCCGCTCCTCCCGGACCGGGTACACGGGAATCAGCGCCGCCTCCGTCGCCAGGGCGCCGGCGGCCAGAAGCCAGGCCAGGGCGGCCCGCCGCCATCCGCGACGGCCGTGGTAGCGCCGGCTCGCCTGCCATACCAGGAGCAGCACCACCACCGCCCCGCCCGTCAGGACGCCCAGCAAGACGCGTGCCCCGGCGCCCTCCAGGGCGCTCTCGGTCACCAGCACGGGCAGCGGCGTGCCGATTATCCCCAGGCCGGCGATGGCGCCCGCCCGCGAGGCCGCGCCGTCCCGCCGCAGGTCCGCCGGAACGTCGAGCAACGCCTCGGGCGGATAACCGGCCGCCCGCAGATGCTCCAGATACCGGGCGGTGTCCATGCGGGTCTTCTCCTGGGCCTTCAGGCCGGCTACGGTCTGCCGCACCAGGAACTGGGCAAAGCGGCCCATCTCGGCCTTCTGTTCCGGGCGCACCCCGATGATGAGGCAGGGGCGCACCAGGGGCTTGACGGCCTCGACGCGCGGCTTGACGCGGACGATGGCGTACGTCTGGATGATAGGCGTGGCCGCCTCGACGCCCTCTATCCGCGTGATGCGCTGGATGAACTCGTCGTAGTACGGCATGCCCTCCAGGTGCGCATCGACGATGACGTCGGCCAGCGTCCCGCGAGTCATCTCGCGCGTCTCGCGCACGAAGCCGTCCATGATGGCGAAAACGAGAATCAGCAGGAACACGCCCAGCGCCGCCGGCAGCGCCGAAATCAGCGGCACCACGGCCTTCCACCCCGCAAAGAGATACCGCAGGCAGACGATGTGTTTGTAGATGGGAGTGACGAGGATGAGGGCCGCCAGGCCCGCGGCCACAAGCACGCCGCCGGCCAGCGCCGCCATCACGCCGGGGATGTCAAGCCAGCCGTCCCACACGATAAAGTCCCCGCAGCCTGCGGTTGCCGCCGCCGCTCGTCATTCGAGCCGCGGGCCTTCGCCCGCCCCAGGCCTACGGCCCGCAGGCGGGTGTAAACCCGCGGGCGTCTTCGTCGCGCGGCCGTCCCGGCCGCGGCTAAACGGTCCCCGCGGCGCCCGGCGAGCCCTTGGGCCGCAGCGCCGGGAACAGGACCACGTCGCGGATGCTCGGGGCGTTCACCAGGAGCATCACCAGGCGGTCGATGCCGATGCCCAGGCCGCCGGCAGGCGGCATGCCGTGCTTGAGGGCCTCGACGAAGTCCGCGTCGAAGACGGCCATCGTCTCCTGCTGCCCGGCCAACTGGGTGCGCAGCGCCTCGGCCTGCACGTCGGGGTCGTTCAGTTCCGTGTACGCGTTGCCTATCTCCATGCCTGCGACCATCGGCTCGAACCGCTCGGCGATGTCGGGGTTGTCGGCCTTGCGCTTCGTCAGCGGGCACAGGCGCGCGGGCCAGTCCATCACGAACGTGGGCTGCACGATGTGCGGCTCGACGGCGGCCTCGAACACGTCGTGCGTGACCACGTCGACGTGCTTGTTCGATTCCTCCAGGCCCAGCGTGCGGGCCCTGGCGCGGACGGCCGGCTCGTCGCCCAGGCGCACGCCCGCGTGCTCGGCCAGAAGGTCGGCGTACAGCGCCCGCCGCCACGGGGCCTTATATTCAAGCACCTTGTCCTGGAAGGGCAGGCACGTCCGGCCGCCCGAGATGGTGCGGGCCAGGCGCTCGACCAGCGTTTCCACCAGTTCCATCATGTCGCCATAATCTGCGAAGGCCTGGTAGAGTTCCATCAGCGTGAATTCGGGGTTGTGGCGGGTGGAGATGCCCTCGTTGCGGAAGACCCGCGCGATCTCAAAGACCCGCTCCATGCCGCCCACCAGCAGGCGCTTCAGGTACAGTTCCGGCGAGATCCGCAGATACAGGTCCACGTCGAGCGTGTTGTGGTGGGTGACGAACGGCCTTGCGGCCGCGCCGCCGTAGAGCGGCTGAAGGACGGGCGTCTCGACCTCCACGAAGCCGCGCTCCCGCAGGAACCGGCGGACTTCGTCGATGACGAGCGAGCGCCTAAGGAACAGGTCCCGAACCTCGGGGTTCGCAAACAGGTCCACGTAGCGCTGCCGGTAGCGGGCCTCGACGTCCGTCAGGCCGTGCCACTTCTCGGGCGGCGGCAGGAGGGCCTTGGCAAGGACGTCGACCCTGGCGGCATCGACGGTAATCTCGCCCGTGCGGGTCCGCACGAGGCGGCCCTCGACGCCCACCCAGTCGCCCAGGTCGAGGAGTTTCACGCGGTCCCACATCTGGGGCGGCAGCGTCTTCTTGCTGAAGGCGACCTGGATGCGGCCGGAGGAATCCCACAGGTCGGCGAAGATGAGTTTGCCGAACTCGCGCAGGGCGAGCATCCGCCCGGCCACCGTGGCGGGGGCGCCCTCACCGGCCGCCTCGAAGCGCTTCCGCGCACCGGCCGTGTCGATAGTCTCCGGGTACCGGCGGCCGAACGGGTCCAGCCCCTGGGCCCGCAGGGCCTCGGCCTTCTTTCGCCGGTGCTGCTCGTATTCGCCGGGCATCCTGGGGATGATAGGGCCGCCCCACGCCGCCAGCAAGGAAAAGTTGCGGCCGGGCCGCCGGCGGGCCTATAATGGCGAACGGGCCGGCTCGGAACCGCGACCGTAAGGGAGCGGTGACGTGTCCGCTGCGTGCGCACACCAACAACTCCGCTCCCTTGCGGTCGCGGCTCTGATTGGAATCGGCATGGCGAGACTGCTTCATAAGGCGCTTTTCGTCCTGCTGGCGGCCGCGGCGCCCGCCGCGTGGGCCGGCGAGAGTCTGACGCCGGCCGACGTCCCGGCTGCCGCCGCCCGGCCCGAGGGCGCAGCCCCCACGGCGCGGCCGGCGGCCCTCGCTTACGTGCCGGCGGATTCCGACATGGCGGTTCTCATCCGCATGGACCTTCTCGCCCGCAGTCCGCTCTGGAAGAAGTTCGCTTCGCCGGAGATCGGCCTGTACCAGCGCGAAACCAGCTCGGGGCTAAGTTTCGACCCGCAGAAGGATGCCGTGGCGACCGCCCTGGCCATCCGGATCCGCTTCACGGATGACCGCACCGACGGGCTGGAGGGCGCATGGATTTTTGAGAGTGTGCGCGACATCCGCGCGGCCGACCTGGCGCGCATCGTGGTCCTGCCCGAGGCGATGCCCGGCGTCCCATCGCGCGTGTTTGCCATCGGCGACGAGATAGTTTACACCACGCCCACGCCGCGCATACTCATCTACGGAACTCGCGACGGACTGTCGAAGTGCCTGGGCGCGGCGTCTGCCGCGGGGCCGGCCGTCGCGCAGCCGGGGACGCTTCCCCTCGATGCTTTGGAGGCGGCCGGGGAGATAACCTTCGCGGCCCGCGTCTCGCCCGCCCTCAAGGACGCCGTGACCGCCGAGTATGCGGCGTACCAGCGCCGTGTCCTTCGCCCTGACATGGGGGCCGAGCAGGCGGCCCAGTTCGGCGTGTACTACAACCTCGCGCGGCTGATACTCCAGACGGAGACGGTTACGGGTTCGCTGGACCTCTCGCGGCAGGGCGATGCGCTGCGGGCCGACATCCGGTTCGCCTCGCCGCAGATGGCGCCGTTCATGGTGGCGGTGCTCCAGGCGATGGCCGACCCGCTGCGGATGTGCCTGCCGGCCCTTGTGGGCGGCGAGCCCCTTCCGGAACCGCCGGAAGAGCCGTTCTGGCGCGCGGCGGCCGACGGCCCCGTGGTCCGCCTCGTCATGCCGCGCGTGGCCGTCGAGCGCCAGGCCGACCGCCTGCTGGCCGCCATGAGCCGGCGCTCGGCCTTCGCCGCCAGCGCCGAGAACCTGCGGCGCCTCCACAAGGCGGTGACGGCCTTCCTGGCCGCAAGGGGCGATTATCCGCAGACCTGGTCCGCCATGGCGCGGGCCGGCCTGCTGGCCGATCCGAAGGTCCTTGAAAACCCGGCCCTGGCGGAGCACCGCCCCGGCGGCGACTACGACCTGGTGCCTCTCTCGAAGGATGCCGCCGCAAGGCGGCCGGAACTCGCGGTCCTCGCCTTCGAGGCCTGCCCGCCCGACGCCCGGCCGCGGGCCCTGAACGTCCTTTTCGCCGACGGAACGGTTCAATATATGGAGTATGATGCCTTTGAGCGGCTGCGCCGCCAGACGATCGAGAGCGCCGGGCGCTAGGCGGCCCTAGAAAGAATCCCATGCCGCGACTCTTCATCGAGCAACTCCGCACCCCCGGCCAGGGCGTCGAGGGCGTGTTCCAGGTGGCCGAGAAGGACCTGCGGACGACCAAGAAAGGGGCCCTCTTCATCTCGGCCAAACTGCGCGACCGCACCGGCGAACTGCCGGCCGTCATGTGGGACGCCACCCAGGCCCTCTTCGCGGCCATCCCGCAGGGCGGATACGCCCTGGTCAAGGGACGACTGGGCGAGTTCGGCGGCGCACTTCAGATCGTCATCGAGGCCATGCGCCCCGCCAAGGAAAGCGAAGTCCGCCTGGAGGACTTCCTGGCCGTCGGCCCCGGCGACCCGGAAGAGCAACTGGCGCAACTTAGGTCCATCCTCGACTCGGTCGAGCGGCCGGCGCTGCGGGCCCTGGTGGCGGCGCTCTGGGCCGACGAGGCGCTGCTGCGCGACCTGGCGCGCGCCCCGGCCGCAGAGAAACTCCACCACGCCTACCTGGGCGGCCTCCTGGAGCACACCCTGAGCGTCATCGAGACGGCTGTCGTCATCGCCAGGCGGTACCCTAAACTCGACCGCGACATCCTGCTGGTGGGCGCCCTGTGGCACGACCTCGGCAAGACCCGCGAACTGGCGTACGCCCGCGCTCTGGGGTACACCGACGCCGGACGCCTCGTCGGGCATATTGCGCAGGGCGTGCTGATGCTGGAGGAGAAGATCGAGGCCGTCCACGCCGCCGGCACCGACTTCCCGGAGGAACTGGCGAACGTCCTGAGGCACATGATCCTGGCGCACCACGGCGTACATGAGTTCGGCAGCCCGAAACTGCCGATGACGGCCGAGGCGCTGGCCCTGCACCACGTCGACAACCTCGACGCCAAACTGCACGCCTTCTGGCGCGACGTGTCGGCCGACGCCGACCCCCAGCGCCGCTGGACCTCCTTCAACAAGATGTTCGGAGGGGCCCTTTACAAGGGCTTCGAGGAACCCGACGACGAGAATCAGGGCGACCGTGAGGGAGCGGTGTAGTTGCGCCAGGCAGCCCGACGGAACCGCTCCCTTACGGTCGCGGCTCTGATGCCGGCGCCCGCGGCCCGCCTATTGCGCTGTAAACCGTCTCGTTCATCTTCCGCATGAGTTCCGTGAAGTCGGCCTGGGCTGCCATGAAGGCCTTCAGGCTGCCGTTGGCGGCCACGAGTTCCCGCAGGCGCTGGAGCCGCCGCTTGTCGTCAACCTCCACGGGCTGGCCGGAGCGTTCCTTGCGGGCGATCTCCTGGGCGGCCTGGTTGTAGGCCGTCAGGGCGTCGGTCGCGGCCTTGTCGGCCCGGACGCGCTGGTCGGCCTCGCGCAGTTTGACGTAGCGCGGATGGCGCCGGATAGCCTCCCCCAGTTGCCGCGCCTGGGCGAGCACCTCTTCGTAATCATCGGGCATGGCGGTTCCTTGCCTGTCGGGACCGCTGTAGCGTACGCTCCTGCGCGGCCAAAAACAAGGCGCCGAGTGTCATGCTTTCGCTTGCGAAAGCATGGGGCTCGCGGCCTGCGGCCATGCTTTCGCAACGGCGCGAATGGAAATTGATGCCGCACGCCGCGCGGCGTATACTTGCCGAAAAGGATTCACGAAGAGAGGCCTCATGCGACAGAAAATACTGGCCCACATTCAATCCCGCCATTACCGGCCGGTCAAGGTGCGCGGCCTGGCCCGGTTCTTCGACGTTGCGGAGGAGTCGTACGCGGAGTTCCGGGCGCTTCTTAAGAAAATGATCCGCGAGGGAGAAGTCGAGGTCGGCCCGCGCGGGAAACTCCAGGCGCCGCGCGCCCCGCG
>Ga0194113_10003069_pt1 | contig 22522 bp, 18 predicted proteins | sample TA2MahC200mmetaG_FD_146193 | JGI IMG/M metagenome (GOLD analysis project Ga0194113, IMG submission 146193) | Freshwater microbial communities from Lake Tanganyika, Tanzania - TA2015017 Mahale Deep Cast 200m | ecosystem: Environmental > Aquatic > Freshwater > Lake | place: Tanzania: Lake... | reverse complement strand
GGATATCCTGGCACCGGAATCGATGGAATGTGCAATTCCTGTTGCGATGGGCGTACTTAATGGGGAGAGAGCAACATCTGAATGGGTATTTATCGCTAAGGATGGGGCAAGGAAGTATGGCGAGGTAATTTCAACTCCGTTATTCGGTCCCGATGGAGAAGTGACCGGAGCGCTAGGGGTTGGTCGAGATATTACGGAGCGCAAGCGTATGGAGGAAGCGCTCAGGCTGAGCGAACGGGATTATAAGGTCTTGTTTGAGAGCACACTTGATGGTCTCATCGTTCTCGATGCCGAGACTATGAAGATTGTGCTTGCCAATCAGACCGCTGCTAAGGTAGCTGGGGTTAGTTCCGCAGATGCTTTGATGGGGCTTGACCCATTTGAATTTATTCCAGAGGAAAACAGGGAAGCGGGCCGCAACATTGTCAGGGAAGATGTGTTCGAGAAAGACCTGCATCGAATTCATGAATATCGTGTGTTTACTGCGGATGGCAAAGAGGCATGGGTGAGCGCTGTAAGCACAAGAACCGAATATCGAGGAAGAAAGGCAGCCTTGATTTCAATCAGGGATATCACCGAGCGCAAAAAGGCGGAGGAGGAGAAACAAAAAATGGAGGAGCAGCTTCGGCTTGCCGGAAGGCTGGCTGCTGTGGGCGAACTGGCTGCAGGCGTTGCCCATGAGTTGAATAACCCTATCGCCGCGGTGCAGGGGTACGCTCAGTTGCTCTCTGCTAGAAAAGACATCGATGAATCTGTAAAGAAAGACCTGAATATTATCTACAGAGAGGCACAGCGCGCTGGTAAAATCACTAAAAACTTGCTTTCCTTCGCCCGCAGGCATGAGCCTGAAAAACGTTTCATATCAATCAATGAGGCTATCGAGAAGACATTGGAACTCAGCGCCCACCAGATGAAGATACATAACGTAGAGTTAGAGGTTGAGCTTGACCAAAATCTGCCCGGGACGATGGCTGATTTTCACCAGATGCAGCAGGTTTTTGTGAATATCATCAATAATGCAGAGCAGGCTATGCTCGATGCTCACGGAAAGGGCAAGCTCGTCGTCCGGACGAGGCGGTATGGCGATATGATACAGGTTGTATTCACGGATGACGGGCCTGGCATAGCTGAGGAGAACTTGAAGAGGATTTTTGATCCTTTCTTCACCACTAAAGGAGTGGGCAAGGGGACAGGTCTGGGACTCAGTATCTGCTACGGTCTCGTTGAAGCACATAACGGACGCATATATGCCAGAAGCAAGATTGGGGAGGGAGCTACTTTTGTTGTAGAGATACCCGTAGTCCCCGAAGAAGTACCAGATGAAGCAGCCTTTATCAAAACTAAGAGGGGGAGTGTCAGATGGAGGAAGTAAAAGGGACTATATTGATAGTAGATGACGAGGAGTCGATCGGAAATATTATTTGCCGCAGGCTGGGGGAGGAGGGCTACGCATGTGAAGTAGCCGCCGATGGCAAAGAAGCGCTATGGAAAGCTTTCGTGAAGGATTTCGACCTTGTGCTTATGGATATCAAGATGCCGGGGATGTCGGGAATGGAAACGTTGCCTCAGATAGTCACTAATCACCCGGATACCTGTGTCATTATGATGACCGCTGTGGTGGACACGGAGACCGCCGTCGAGGCAATGAAGCTCGGCGCCTATGACTATGTGACAAAGCCTTTTGACCTTGACGACCTGAGCATGAGAATGGGAAAGGCACTGGAAAAGAGGAAGCTGACGCTGGAAAACAGGGAATATCAGCGACTCCTGGAGCAGAAGGTCAAACAGCATGTGGAACAGATGCAGCAATACTATCAGGAATCCGTCGAGGCGCTCACCCGCGAGCAGATTGCGCTGGAGGAGCTGCATAACGCGCGAACGGCGCAGCCTGCCCTGGCTGGCGATGCTTCTATCGGAGCGGGCGTTACGGTGAAGTCGAAGGAAGCTTCTCCGGTCAGAGAGTTCGCCAGAAAGCTGTCTCAATTATTCGGTAGAGGTACAACCTCCGATTCACTCAATGAGGAAAACGCCTCTGCCGCCGTGCAGAAAGAATCTGCGACTAAAGGTACAAATGACAACCTTGCCCTCCAGAACGACGTGGTTGAGCTAACGATTTCACCTGCCGTTAATCTGGAGCAAATCATGCAATTTCAAAATCGGTTGAAGTCCATACGGCAGTTAAAGGTACTGGATATCAACGGCTCGGTGGAGAAGGATGTTATCATGAGGCTCTCCTTAGAGAACCCTGTACCCCTGGTCGATATTTTGAAAACAATGCCGGAGATAGAGAAGGTCGCAGAGACAATTGAGGAAGGCAATAGAATGCCCTCATCCTCGGCGAAAGAGCCATCACGGAAGAGGAAAATACAAATCAAACTTTCAAAAACGCTCGCCAAATATGGCAATATGGCAAGCTAACCGGACCCATTTCCGACATTTTTGAGCACCACTCTTTACAAGGATGGGAAATTCCGTTATAATGACCAACACTTGAGAGACAGTGACAGAGGGTTAGCTGGCTCTCTCTTTTTTAATTGGCAGGATGGATGGAGGAGGTAGACGGTGCAGAAAGAGGTCTTCCTCACACCCGAAGGGTTGGAGAAGCTGAAGGCAGAGCTCGATTATCTGCGTTCTGTACGCCGCCAGCAAGTTGCCGACCAGATCCACAGAGCTAAGGAACTTGGCGGCACTGTCGACAACGCTGAATACGACGATGCCAAAAACGAGCAGGCTTTCGTCGAGGGGCGCATTCTCACTCTAGAGAAGATGATTAAGAACGCCTCCATTATTCATGAGGAGAAAGGCTCCTCGTCCTCGGTTAGACTTGGCTCGAAAGTCACTGTCAGGAGCAAAGACGGCGGTAAGGAGTACTATACCATCGTCGGCAGCGCCGAGGCTAACCCCACCGAGGGCAAGATTTCCAACGAGTCGCCGGTCGGTAAGGCTTTGATGGGCAAGAAGATAGGCGACGAGGTTGGGGTGCAGACTCCGGCAGGGTCGGTTAAGTTCAAGATAATGGCCGTAGAATAAATTAAATATTCAGGGGTCTCGTTGACCAATTTATTCAGGCTCATGAGATGTCGGATAGGAAAGAAGCGATAACCGGACAGCGGCTGGCAAAGCTGCAGAAGCTGCGCAGTCGCAACATCGATCCCTACCCTCACCGTTACCCCCGAACCCACACCGTACAGGAAGCAATCGCCCTTTTCCAGCAGCAGGAGAAGACCGATTCCGGACGCCCTGAAGTAAGTGTTGCCGGACGCATTATGGCGCAGCGCGGCATGGGAAAGGCGACTTTTACCGATGTCAGAGACGGCACGGGCAAAATACAGGCTTACTTTCGCCGCGATACGCTCGGCGAGGGGAGATATGAGTTCCTCCATGATTTCGACATAGGCGATTTCATAGGAGTGAGCGGCAGCATATTCAGAACAAAGAGCGGCGAAATCACCATCGAGGTCTCGGATTTCGCTTTACTCTCCAAATCGTTTCTGCCTCTGCCCGAGAAGTGGCACGGTCTCACCGATGTGGAGAAGCGCTACCGCCAGAGGTATCTCGACCTTATCTCCAGCGAAGAGACCAGGGAGATATTTTATAAACGCAGCCGCATCATTGCCGCCGTGCGCCGTTTTCTCGACGGACGCGGGTTCATCGAAGTGGAGACGCCGGTGCTGCTGCCCATAGCTGCGGGGGCGCTGGCGCGTCCCTTTTCCACTTATCACAATGAGCTGCAGCAGACGCTCTATCTGCGGATTGCGCTGGAGCTTTATCTCAAGCGACTTATCATCGGCGGGCTGGACAAGGTCTATGAGATTGGGCGCATCTTCCGCAACGAGGGCGTATCCATCAAACATAATCCCGAGTTCACCATGCTGGAGAGCTACGAGGCGTACGCCGACTACAACAAGGTCATGGAGATGGTGGAGCAGATGGTGTGCTTTGTGGCTCAGGAGGTCGCCGGAGCGCTGGAAGTCAACTTCGCGGGGAATACGATAAATCTCACTCCGCCCTGGCGGAGGGTACAGCTCAGAGACGAGCTGCTCGATAAATGCGGCGTCGATTACCTCGACCCGAAATATCGAGACCTTGGCGCCCTGCGGGAGAAAGCCAGAGAGCTGCGCGTGGAAGTGGACAGGGATATGAGCTGGGGCAGGATAGTGGACAAGATGTTCTCCGCTTTCGTTGAACCTACCCTCATCCAGCCTGCTTTTGTTCTGGACCATCCGGTTGAAATATCGCCGCTGGCAAAAGGCAAGCCGGGCGAACCCCGCGTGGTGGAGAGGTTCGAGTGCTTCATCGGAGGCATGGAGGTGGCTAACTCCTTCACCGAGCTAAACGACCCGATTGAACAGAGAAAGCGCTTCGAGGAGCAGGAGCGCATGCGCGCCGAGCTGGGCGATGAGGAGGTGGAGAGGATGGACGAGGACTTTCTCAGTGCTATGGAGTACGGCATGCCGCCCACCGGGGGGCTTGGCGTGGGTATTGACAGATTGGTTATGATACTTACAAACCAGCAATCGATAAGAGAGGTTATTCTGTTCCCTCAGTTGAAGACAAAACAGGGTAAAGAAGATGCTTAGCCTTCAATTCATAAGACAGAATCCCGACCAGGTGAGGGAGAACCTTGCCCGACGCGGCGAGGTCTCCGGACTCGAAGAGGTGCTGCGACTCGATGGTGAGCGGCGCCGCTTGATTCAAGAGGCGGAGAGCCTGCGGGCGAGGAAGAAGCAGGTAAGCAAAGAGATAGCGAAAATGAAGGATAAGCCCGAGCAGCTTCTCGCTGAGATGAGGGATGTGGGCGAGCAGATAAAATCGCTGGAGACGGAGGTCGAGCGCATCGAGGGGCAGCTCAACGAGCTCATGCTCAGGATACCCAATCTGGTACACTCCAGCGTACCTTTAGGCAAGGACTCCGCCGATAATATAGTGGTGCGCAAGTGGGGCGAACCGAGAAAGTTGGATTTCACACCTCTGGCACACTGGGACCTCGCGACCAGGCTGGGCATCATCGACTTCGAGCGCGGCGTTAAAATTTCGGGCACCCGCTTCTATGTGCTGAAAGGGCTGGGAGCCCGGCTGCAGAGGGCGCTCATTGCCTTTTTCCTCGACCTGCATACGAAAAAGCACGGTTATACGGAGATTTACCCCCCGTTCATGGTCAAGCGGGAGACCATGGTGGGGTCGGGGAACCTGCCCAAGTTCGCCGATAACCTTTACCATGACGAAGAGGACGATTTATGGTTCGTGCCCACCGCCGAGGTGCCGCTGACCAATCTGCACCGCGACGAGATAATCGAGCCCAGCATGCTGCCTTTCTACTACGTAGCCTACACCGCCTGCTTCCGCCGCGAGAAGATGTCAGCGGGCAAGGATACCCGCGGCATCAAGAGGGGGCATCAGTTCGATAAGGTGGAGCTTTACAAGTTCGTCGAGGCTGAGAAATCGGATGATGAGCTTGAGAAAATGGTGAAGGACGCCTCGGAGATTTGCGAGAAGCTGGGCTTGCCGTACCGTGTGATTCAGCTTTGCAGCGGCGATCTGGGATTTGCCTCAACGAAGTCCTACGACATCGAGATGTGGGCGCCCGGCTGCGAGGAGTGGCTGGAAGTAAGCTCATGCAGCAATTGCAGCGATTTCCAGGGGCGCCGTGCCAATATCCGTTATCGCCCTCAACCCAATGCCAAGCCCGAGTTTGTGCATACTCTGAACGGCTCCGGGTTGGCTTTGCCTCGCGTGCTCATCTCCGTACTGGAGAACTATCAGCAAGCCGATGGCAGCGTTGCGGTCCCTGAGGTATTACGCCCCTTTATGGATGTAGATGTAATCAGGTAGGCTTCCCCGCCTGACCAGTAACAGTTCAATTCTAAACGTCTGCTATTTTCGGTAGAGTTTCTTCCAGGGCTGGTCTTTGATAGTGAGATAGTTCTTTATCGCTGCTTTGAGCGTGGTTGCTGCAAGCTCTGCGTTATGTACATTGCCTTCGGGCAGCCCTCCCAGGGCGTCAAGAATGTTCTTCGGGGTAATCTTGAAAGCCTCGATAACTCTTTTTCCCCTGGCAAGCTCGGTGGTCATGCTGAGGGCGGCTACTGTGGCAGCGCATCCATCGGTCCAGAAGGTTGCTTCCTGAATGATGTCGTTCTTGACCTTGAGCCATATCTCCAGTGTATCCCTGCAATCATGGGTGGTTATACCGGCGTGTCCGTCAGCATCGGGGAGCGCCCCCACATTTCTGGGGTTCTGCGCGTGGTCGATAACGGTGTCCGAGTAACCCGCCCACATTCTTTGCTGTGCGTCTTCCATCTATGTGACCATATCGGAAGCTTTGCCTGGCATAGCCTTCAGGAAAGCTGCGGCGAAACTGGTGAGCTCCTTCGAATCGTAGCGCTCGATGTGCCCCTCGTCGCAGAGTTGAGCAAGCTGGGGGTCGATGGGAATCTGCCCCAGCAACGGTGCCGCTGCTGCTTTAGCCATCTCCTGCCCTTTGCTTTTACCGAAAAGCTCTATCTTCTTACCGCTGTCGGGCAGCAGGAAATAGCTCATATTCTCCACTACTCCGAGTATGGGCACGCCCATTTTTTTTGCCATCTGCATGGCTTTTTTTACTACCATCGCTGCCAGCTCCTGCGGGCTGAATACGATAACTACACCTGAGAGGGGCAGAGATTGCATAACGGTCAGCGGGGCATCTGCTGTGCCCGGCGGCAAATCGACCAGCAAATAATCGAGCTTGCCCCAGAGCACATTCTCCCAGAACTGAGTGATGGTCTTTGCTATGATGGGGCCGCGCCAGATGACGGCATCGTCCTCGTTGGGCAAGAGGAGGTTTATCGACATGATTCCGATGCCCAGGTGGGACAGAGGCGGTAGAATTCCCGTTTCGCTGCCGGCGGGGCGACCGCTGATGCCGAACATACGGGGTATGCTGGGACCTGTGATATCGGCATCCAGTATTCCCACATCGTAACCACGGCGCGCCAGAGAGATGCCGATGAGGCTGGTGACCAGCGACTTGCCCACGCCGCCCTTACCGCTCATGATGGCAACGATGTGCTTGACCTCGTTGAGCTCTTTCGGCTGAGAATCGACGAAATCAATGTTCACCTGTTTAATTTTAGGAAGCCCTTTGACGACATCGCTAGCCCTGGCTTTCAGCCACTCCTGCGAATGCGGACTCAGCGCTGCCGTGGCGATGGCGATGTCCACCTTGCCGTTGGCGAACGCGATGCTGCGAACCAGGTTGAGCTTGTTCAGGCTGCGCATCGAGCCCGGCACAAGCACATCTTCAAGCTTGTCTCTTATCTGTTCTTCAGTTGACACTATATTGCCTCCGTAGCAATTATATCAGGTTAGTCTCAAACTGGCATGTCTTTTAGCTTTAGTGCAGCCTGTCCATCAGGTTGGGCAGCTTGCCCTTGAGGTAAAGCTCCACAGCTTTATAGATGTTGTCCACATCGGTTACTATGGTTTCGATGTTGTAGCTCTTCAGGCTCTCATAGGCACCCCATCCCATACCTCCTGCCAACAATACCTGACAGTCGGATATAGTCTCAGCCATGCTGGCATGTCTGCTCTGCGAACCTGCATCGCATCCGTGTCTTTCCCCCGGTGCCATTTTATGAGGCTCGTGTGCGGCGAAGGTGTGATGCCCGGCTTTGGGGCGAGTCTCCTTATTCAGGATTTTCCCGTCCTCCACTGTGAGCACTACGTAGTACGGGGCACGTCCGAAGTGCTGGCTGATTTTGTAGCCATCCTCTGATACTGCTGCTATTTTCATTATATTCTCCTCGTGGGTTTGCTTAATCGAGTATTACTCCGGGTTGAGACTTGCTTTCTATTCCAGGGTTATTTGTGTACCCGCATTATTCAGGAAAAAGACCTCGCTGAACTCCTTTGCCAGAGCCGCAGAGGCGTTGAAGCCGGTGCAATGAGATACGCCCAGCCTCTGTAAGCCCAGCTCCTTCAGCTCGCGAGCAGTCTTCTCAACGCGCTCCGGTGAAGCCACCATCAGATGCGTGCCGCCGATAATGGTGTGTATGTATTCTCCTCCCGTGAGCTTCTGCACCTGCCTGACCGTATTGATGATGCCGCGGTGCGCACACCCGGTAATCAGAAGCAGGCCCTCATCTGTCTTCACTATGAGTGCAAGGTCGTCTGCAAGCAAGTCGGGTATCATCTTGTTGCCCTTCTTCACAAATAGCCTGTCGTCGATGGTCTCGTAGTCTGTAGTCATCTCAATTTCGCCGGTGGTCATTATGTCGTCGCTTATCTTGAAGGGCTTCCTCGTAAGGTTGAACACGGCGCCGAGGCTTTCGAGGTCTTCTTTCATATAGGGCATCCCGGCATAGCGGCTCATCTCACCGAAGACGACGTATTTAGGTATCCAGATGTCGGGATGGGCTATGACCGGCACCTGCTTCCTCACGCGCCTCAGTACATCCCGCAAACCGCCGGTGTGGTCTCCGTGAGCGTGGCTGAGCACAATGGCATCGATGGTGGAGAAGTCGATACCCATAAGGTCGGCGTTGTACACAGCCGATATGCTTAAGCCAGTATCGAGCAGCACTCTGGCGCTCTCTGTCTCCACCAGGATGCTCAGGCCCCATTCGCCAAGAAAGCCAAACTGAGCGGTGTTCTCGCTGAGAGTGGTAATGTGCACAGCCATCTATTACCTCCGGTAGCAGTTTTTTCTGAGTATAACTCACTTCTTAAGTTGATTGAGAGGAAACATCACCGCCTAATTGCTGCTTGAACATCTGGATTGTAATGTAAGTTCGCCTGATTTATGTTCAACATGAGAAGCGGATTTGTCGTCAATGCTTCCTGACGCTTTGTTCACCCCACGTTTCATGCCGAAACCGGGCGAGGGCTGAATGTCAGGGCTCTGACATTTGGGACATGTGGGCGGAGGGCCTGTCAACATATCCTCGAAAGGCACATCCCATTCATGGCCCCGTTTGACGCACCTGAAGCGGCGCATCGCCATCTCAAAGTTGCCCCCCTCGATACGGATAGCCTTGCCGTTGAGCAGCGCATCCGCCAGTTTCTTGCGTGCGGACTCCAGTACTCGATGGAAGGTGGGACGGGAGATATTCATCTTCTGGGCGCATTCCTCCTGTTCCAGACCTTCCAAATCCTTCAGACGGATTGCCTCTGCCTCCTCGACGGAGAGGCGCACCTCTTCCAGGGCATGCAGAGGAATTCCCGCTGGTTTGAAGAAGGTTATCTGGGGTACGAAGTCGACCCGTCGCCACTTAATCGGTCTGGGCATACGCTGTAATCTCCCTGAGTTACGATTGAGTTATGAACATACGTCCATAACTAATATAGCATTGATATGTAGGCATGTCAAGGTTAAAATACTCGAAGCGCTGTCTTGGTTAACTCAGTGAGATTCAACTTTCTCAAGAATTATAAAGGGGCTGATGTCTGATGACGACACTGGAGAAATTCGAGTCCGGGAAAGACCTTGTAAGAGCGCGCCTCTGCAAATTTACGAAGAAGGCATTTAAACTGCTTCCCAGAATAGATAGACCTGCTATCCTCGATGTGGGGTGCGGCTCCGGCGTCTCCACCATGGAACTGGCTAAATTATGCGATGGACGGATAGTAGCTCTCGATATCGATGAACGTGCTCTCGCCAGATTCGATGCTAAGATAAAAAAAGCGGGGCTTTCGCACCGGATGAGGACTCTAAGGCGCTCAATGGTGGATATGGATTTCCCGGAGCAGAGCTTTGATATAATCTGGTCCGAGGGCTCGATATATGTAGTTGGCTTCGAAAAGGGCCTCCGCGATTGGGCAAGGTTCCTCAAACCAAACGGCTTCCTTGTAGTACATGATGAAACTGGAAATTTACAGGAGAAGCTGAGAAAGATATCCTCTTGCGGCTATGATTTAATCGACTATTTTATACTGGACCAGGATGTCTGGTGGAACGAGTACTGCGTTCCTCTGCAGAAGCTCATCGATGAGATGCGTCCTCAGTGTGCCAATGACCCCGAATTGCTTGCCCTGATCGACCGGAACCAGCGTGAAATCGATATGTTTAAGGTGACGCCGGAGCAGTACCATTCGACGTGCTTCATCATGAGGAAGCAATAGTAAGGGTTGCGCCCGTATGCTTTCACCGATTAAGTGATTGCCCCGTTCATTTACCGAAGAGCTCCTTCGGGTCGAGCAGGTTTCTCTCTATCAGCGCCTTGCGGATTTCGTCGAGAGGTATATCATCGAAAATACCCCGGTCAAGTAAATACTCTATGTGGGGCTTGCCGTCCAGATTCTTATCGGGGAACCTGGCATCATGGCGTCCGTCGAACTCAACCGGAATAAGCCTGCGTTCCTGACACATCACGATGTCGAAGGCAGATGTTGCCTTAATCCACTTTCCTTCGAGATATAACTCGGCATAGCCGTGCCAGGGGAATATATCTGTTTTAAGCCTCTCCAGTACCTTGGGCGGCACGAGGTGATTTCTTATTTTGGCGCAGCATAACCGCGCCGGTATGCCGGCAGCGCGAGCCAGAGTAATCAGCAGCACGGCTTTTTGGACGCAGTACCCTGTGCCTCTGGCCAGCGTAACGCTGGCTTTGAAATGCTCCGGCATGTGTTTCGGGGTATATAGGTTATAAGAAATCTCGTCTCTCGCAAAGTAAAAGAGAGCTTTTGCTTTTTCTATATCATCGTTCTTTCCCTGTGCCAGTTGCTTCGCCTTCTGCTTTATGGCTTCATTGTCGGAGTCGAAAGTGGCTGTCGCCTTGAGATACTTGTCCAAAATGCCTCCTCCGTAACGCCGCTTCTCGGTAGTTCGCCCAGACCATTATAATGCGTTTGCACCTTCGATGAAAATGTATAAGGGCACAGCGCGCTGTGCCCCTACGACTCGCGGACTTAACAAGGGGCTTAAGTCCCTTGTCTGTTATGAGGAATTGTTGTTCTTGTTGCCCGGCTTCTTCTTTTCCTCGGGCTTCTTCTCGAATTCTTTCAGACCTTTGGCAAGTTGCTCCAGGCGGTCCTGAACCATGCCGTTGATTGAGCCCCTGGGGAACTTGCCGCTCTTGAGCCGCTTGCCCGCTTTGATGCCGGTGAGTATCTCTATGCCCTCGTCCACATTCTTGACGCTGTAAACGGTGAATTTGCCTTTCTTTATCGCCTCCACCACATCTTCGCGGAGCATGAGGTTCTGCACGTTGCTCCCGGGGATTATCACGCCCTGGTCGCCGGTCAGGCCCTTGGCTTTGCATACATCGTAAAAGCCCTCTATCTTCTGGTTCACGCCGCCGATTGCCTGAACCTCGCCCTTCTGGTTGATGGAGCCGGTGGCGGCGATGCCCTGCTTGATAGGCACGTTCGCCAGAGCCGAGAGCAGGGCATACAGCTCTGTGGTCGAGGCACTGTCGCCTTCCACCTCTTCGTAGCTCTGCTCGAAGACCAGTCGTGCAGAGAGTGAAAGCGGTGCTGTGGCGGCATAGCGTTCCGCCATCACGCCGCTGAGTATGAGCACGCCCTTGGTGTGAATGGGGCCGCCCAGCTTGGCTTCCCGCTCGATGTCCACCACTCCCTCGCGGCCGGAGGCGATGCTGGCGGTGATGCGGTTGGGCCTGCCGAAGTAGAGGTCGCCGAAGGCGATTACCGAGAGTCCGTTCACCTGCCCCACGACTTTCCCTCTGGTATCTATCTTGAGGACATCGCGCTCTATCATCTCCCTGATGCGCTCGTATATCAGATTGGAGCGGTAAACCTTCTGCTCGATTGCTTTGGAAACATGCTCGCCGCTTATCAGCTTTGCGCCATCGCTGCTCGCCCAGTAGTTGGCTTCTCTTATGATGTCCGCTATCTCGGCGAATCTGGTGGACAGCTTGCGCTGGTCCTCGGCGAGGCGGGAGCTGTGTTCGATAATCTTGGCTACAGCCTTCTTGTCCAGATGGCGCAGGCTCTCTTTGCCGCAGACGGCGCAGAGCGTACTGTTGTATTGTTTCAGGTTCTCTTTGTTTAAGTCCATCCTGCTATCGAAATCGGCTTTGACCTTGAACAGCTCGGCGAACTCGCGGTCGAGGCTGTAAAGCGTGTGGTAATACATGTTTTCGCCGATGATGATGACCTTGATATTCAGAGGGACAGGCTCGGGCAGGATGCTTTTCATGCTGAGGAAGCCGAACCGCTCCGCCAGGTCTTCGATGATTATCTTCTTCTCTCTGAGGGAGCGTTTGATTATGTCCCACGACAGCAGGTTGCGCAGCACATCGTCTATCCTGAGCACAATGTAGCCGCCGTTGGCTTTGTGCAGGGAGCCGGGGCGAATCATGGTGAAGTCGGCGGACACGGCGCCGAAGTACGCCTCCTTTTCAAGACGACCGACCAGGTTATTGAACGTGGGATTCGTCTCGATGATGACGGGAGCGCCTTTGAGGTGCGAGTTATCTACCAGGACATTGACCTCGTACTTTCTGAGGGTCTGGATGGCAGCCATGCGGGCGAAGGGATTGGCGGGGTCGGGCTCCGATGGGGAGCGGAAGAGGTTCATATTCTCGATGATGTCCTTCTCGATATCTTTCAGATATCCAGAGACATCGGGATTCTCCCCGTATTTTTTAGCAAGCTCTTCGATGGGGGCATCGAGGACAAACTTGACCACCTCCTCGTCCATCTTCTCAATCTGCTCGCCGCCCTCGCGGTCCCAGTTTCTCATCTGCGCCATTGCCTCTTTAATCTGGTCCTGAATCTGCTCGCGCTTTTTGGCAAGCTCCTCCTTCTGCTGAGGGACGAGCGCCAGCATCTCCTGCTCCGAAAGGGGCTTGCCGTTGACAATGGGTATGAGAAGCAGTCCCATAGGGGACATCTGGATGGCGAAGCCCTTATCGTGCGCCATCTGGTTAAGCTGGTTGAACAGCTTTTCCCTCTTTTCGTTGAAAGCGTGGGCAGTGGCGTCACGTCTTTTGCCGTAGTCCTCGCTTTCGAAAGCTTTGCGCACCTCCGACTGAGCGCTCTCGATGAACTTCTTCATGTCCTTTTGAAACTGAACGCCCGTGCCGGCTTTGAGCCTGAGCGCCCTGGGTCTGTAGGCGTCCTGGAAGTTGTGCACGTAGCACCAGTCGGGCGGCACCTCCTTATCCCTGGCTATGCGTTCGAGGAAAGCTACGATGGCTGTGCGTTTGCCTGTGCCCGGCAGCCCGGCGGCATAGATATTGAAGCCGAAATTCGGTATGCCCAGGCCGAACTGGATAGCCTGAAGCGCCCGGCTCTGCCCGATGATAGTCTGCACGGGTTCGAGTTTTTCGGTGCTTTCAAAGCCCAGGCTATTCGGGTCGCAGACCTTTCTCACTTGTTCAGCCTTCAACTTCCTTGCCATGATGACCTCCGAACAGATAAAACGGACTTAAATATCTCCGTGCAAAAAACGTTCACGTTAGTATAGCACATAATGTTGCGGATTTCGCCCGGAAATCATTGTATGGGTACGATGCACTGTGTCCTTATGGTAAAGACGGGCAAGTGACACTGGCAGGGTGTTGATAAAAGCGGTTGTCTAAAAGGGGTATGTCGGTTCTAGCTTCTATGAAACTTGATTCAGTGGAGTGGTATGGAAGGACTCCCTTTCGTTTTTTCCCACTTTAAACTTGATGCGCATAATGGTATAAGGATATAATCTGAAGACTTTGATTCATTCCTAAGGGTTGTACCAAGATGCAGATAAAGACAGGCTTTGCCAAAATACAAAATACTAAGCTATATTTTGAAATGAAGGGAACTGGAAAACCACTTTTGTTGCTTCATTCCGGTCTTGCGGACCATCGTATGTGGGCAGAACAGTGCCGTAAGCTTTCAAGGTATTTTCAAGTTATCATACCCGACTTCCGCGGTTATGGGAAATCTCCTGCTCCTAGTGAGCCATTCAGCCATTTTGAAGATATGTTCTACTTCATCCAAAACCTGAAATTAAAGAACGTAAATATCGTGGGATGCTCTCTGGGTGGGAAGGTTGCAATTGAATTGGTAATTGCACATCCTGAAGCTGTTAATCGCTTGATTCTTGTTTCACCTGGGCTTAATGGGTATGAATATCAAGATGTAGAAACCTTGGAGAAAGACGCTATTCTTGAAGAGCTTATTGCCGATGGCAAACGTCAAGAAGTAGCTGACCTTCTAATAGATATCTGGGTTGTCGGACTAAAAAGAAAACGGGATACCGTCTCTTTAGACGTGATTTCACTAGTGCGTGAGATGATATTGGATAACTACTATTCAGTTGTTGATAAATACCCAGAAACAAGTCCAGGATTTAATGTTATTTCTCGACTAAATGAAATACATGTCCCGACTCTTGTGATGATTGGAGATGAGGATTTGTCGGATATGCTGGCCATCTCGCAGTTAGTTGCAGACAGGATACCTGGTGCTAAAAGACTGGAAATCAATAATGCCGCCCATCTTCCCAACCTAGAAAATGGCACACTCTTTAATCAGTCAGTGATTGATTTCCTTACACAAGTATAACTTGGAACCTCTTATAAACCTTATGCTCCTTAAAATAATGCTCTCGATATTATAGTGTAATAATAATCCCTATTTAATCTAAAAGCTAAACGGTATTAAAGAATCGTACACATGACTGGACAAAGATTCCGATGTATGCATGTAAGTAAGTTGGCTAATAGCAGGACTATTTGCATCGGTTGTCTGCAATATCAGAAACTAGTCCTTTTCGGCATGGATCTCCTCAAAGATGGCCTCAGCAACCTTCCTGGTATTCCCTGTCTGCGACATGTACGCAACCAGGACCTTCAAAGCAGTGCCTCCTTAAACCGTTTCACATAACAGAAGAAACAGAAAGCCCATCATCTCGAGGGGCTTCATATCGCTTCCTTTTCTTGCAGCTCTGCGATTTTGTCCCAGGAATATCCCAGGATTTCAGTTAATACCTCCTCAGTGTGTTGGCCATGTTCAGGTGCAATGCTTCTTATTGATCCCGGTGTCTCGCTCAAGCGAAAGGGTACATTGATCATCTTAACAGGACCCAGACCGGGATAGGGGACATCAACGAAATAGTTATTTTCAACCATCTGAGGGTCTGCAACCAAGTCAGCGATGGACTGGATGGATTCATACTGGAAACTCTGGCTATTGAAGATATCGAACCACTCTGCCCGTGTCTTTGTGGCAAAGACCTCTTCCAATATCTTAGTAAGCTCGACGCAGTTGGCAACTCTGTTATCTACCGTGTCAAAGCGGGGGTCATTTTCCAACTCTTCGTGGCCGAGCGCTTTGCAGAAGGGGGGCCAATAGTCATGGCGAACTAAGTTGAGCTGAAACCACTTCCCATCCGAGCCCCTGTACGAATTGTTTAAGGGAAAAATTAAGTCGTATCTGCTCCCGCGAACGGGTGTCTTCCCAGTAATCAAACACCCCTGAACCGTCTGGCTCTGTAGCCAGGTCATGCTTGCAAGTGACGATACCTCCACCTTCTGCCCCACTCCCAAGCGCTCCCGGGCAACTACTGCTGCCATTATGGCATACGCCAGCATCAAACCCCCGGTCTGATCACACATGCCGGGCAGTATGCCGTAATAAGGCTCACCTTCGGTGCATAGTTGATGCACAAACCCACAGCGAGCCGCTATGATAGGGTCCATAGCAGGTTTGGCAGCTTCCGGACCTCGAGGCCCCCATGGCGAGGCACTGGCATAGATAAGCTTGGGATTATGCTGCCGCAAAACCTCGTAGTCCAACCCTAGCTTTTTCGCTACGCCTACGCGGAAGTTCTCCACAAAGATGTCAGACTTCTTAACGAGTTCATAGAGCACCTGCCTAGCCTCGTCCTTCCTTAGGTCCAGCGTTATACCTTTCTTGTTACGGTTGAGGTTGTCGACCACCCAGTTCCGGCCATTGCCGTACTCCATGGGTACACCATACATGCTCCAGAACCCGCGCGTTATGTCGCCGCCGGTGCGCTCCTCTACCTTGATGACCTCGGCTCCCAGGTCTCCAAGCATCGCGGTAGCCGCAGGGCCCTGTAGTAGAATTGTTACGTCAACAACCCTTAGACCTTCAAGTGGCATGCTCATACTTTACCCCCTTTCAATGTCGCCTCTTTCCACCATCGTTGTTCGTCTTCAGTGCAACTGGAATAACTAATTAGTTAATGGACATCCTGCCCTCTTGGCAGAATCTACATAAGCTGTCATTTGGCTCGATGAGGCCCGCCAGGACCAATATACAGTTTCACCCGCCGAGCATATCGCAGATAGGGTCGCGTATTTCCACCGTGTCTCCATCCTTTTTGCAGGTGAATTTCCTCTTCACTCCCCTCACCTTTTTTCATCTCCTTTTTCCCCTTTATATATGAGAAGCTATAAGAAGTGTTCAATGCAGAAATCCCTGATGTTGTTCACAAAAAATGTACTGTCATTAGAACGCCCAAGTTACTTGGGCGTTTCTCCAGGATGCAGATTCCTCCATTTCGCCATAAGGCTATCATGGCTTTCCTTGTGATCGTCGTCAGGGACACAAGCATCCACAGGGCATACCTCAGCACATCTGGGCTCCGGGTTAGGAGCCAGCACACTCGGTGCAGCGCGTAGGATCTATCTGGTAAATCGGCTCCCCCTCACTGATGGCCTTGTTGGGACATTCAGTCTCGCAGGAGCCACAGCTTACGCATTCCGGGGTGATTTTATTGGGCACCTGACTACCCCCTATGTTATATGGGCATTAGTTATCTGGCCGCATTACCTAAAAAGCATTAATTGGCAAATGACACCTAGAACAGAATGTCGGTTAAATCCCACACCTCGTCCATCACGCTCATCCAGGCTTCTAACCCTTTAGTTGAGTTCTCACGGAACTTAGGTGCAAGAGAATAGATCTGTTTAAACTTTGATAACATATCGTCTATATTTTCTAGATAGTACTTCTCAGCCTCCCCTCCAGACTCCACAGCTCTGACAATGGCCGCTGCGGCTGAAAAGCCGCTCATCATCGCGGTTCCAATACCTTCGCCAGTTATAGGTACAAGCAGACCACCGGCGTCACCGACTAACAGAATGTTTCCCCTGGCTGGAACGAAGGTCCCAGAAAACAGCTCCTTATATAGACTAGGTATTAGCGCCGCGCCCTTACGAGCCGGCTCGTGAAGATCAATCCCGCAATTCTTGATTACACGTTTCCCCGCAGCCATTAGCTCCTTTGCCTTGCCCATTTTTGTATCGGTGTCAAGTACAAAATGATCCCCCTTCTGAAACATAGCGGTCGGTTCCATTGGGAGACCTGCCTCAAGAGGCAGAAACGCGTGCGATACTTTCCTATCAAGATTGTACAGACGTTCTATGTCTCCTTCATACCATTCTTGATAACATTGCGTAAACCGTGGCTTGAGGTCGGGATAGAGGTAACTCCTCACCATGGAGGTTGCGCCATCTGCCCCAATTATGAACCCTGACTTGAGTTTTTGCCTCTTCCCTTCCTTCTCCACCTCCACTATGTAGCTGTCTCTTTCTTCCGTAATAGAAGTAACCCTGGCCTCATCACGTATCTCTACTCCCTTATCCCTCGCCTTTTCGTTCAACCAGTAGTCAAATCTGCTTCTAAGGATAGACGGTGTTTTCCTTCCGCCACAGATTTTCATTTTTATGTCCGGTCCCAGGCCGTGAAGAATGCCGTCACCGTATAAATAAGGGGGATCGGCAAAGGCGTTTGACGGAATCTCACCAAACTCCTGCTTGACCTGCCTTACAGTCACATCCATAAAAAGCATAGCAGCACATATTTTTTCACGGGGCAGTTTTTTCTTTTCCAACAGCAGAGTTTTCAATCCCTGTTCAGCACATTTCTTTGCTGCAGCCGAGCCGCCTGGACCACCACCTATCACTGTCACCTGAGTATCCAACATGCTGAATATCTCCTGGTGGTACCGAGTCATTATGCCTCAACAGAGGTTTCTAAAGCGTACAATTTCGGCCCCTGCTGTATCTTGAATTTTCCATTTTCCGTTTTCCAGACCCACCCCGAGTATCCATAGCCTCCGATGGTGCCAAACGCCATCCGTTCCATCTCCTCCTCGGCCAACGCTCCACCTTTAAGAGGGTTTATTGACACTACCCCGAATTTACCGAAAACCAAATCTTTAACATCATGTAGATGCTGTTCACCCTGGAGGGCGTCTTTAACCCTTGAAACGTCCTTTTCCCCGAATATAGTCACGGCCAGTCCATACCTGTTGTCTTTGGCCAATGTGATCGCTTCCTCAACACTTCTGAACGGCATAAGCCAGCATATTGGTCCAAAAGACTCATCATGCATTCCCTTCATATCATGGTTAACATTGACCACAATAGTGGGATCAATCAATGTCCCGTTGATGCCGCCGCCATATATTATCTTGCCTCCCTTTGCCACCGCATCTTTCAATTGCTCATCTATCATACTCACAGCAAGCTCAGAACCCAGCGGCCCGATGTTTGTATTAGGATTTCGAGGGTCTCCTACTACAAGGCCCTTTGTAGGCTCGATCAGAGCATCTGTAAACTGTTCGAAAAGATCTTCCTGGATATAGAACCTTCCCGGGGAGATGCATACCTGCCCTGAATTAATTCCAAATCTGAGCATGAACAGTTGGTAAGCCGCATCTTTCGGGTCCGCATCTTCAAGTACAATTGCCGGATTTTTCCCTGGTCCTTCAAAAAAATACTTCTTTCCAGCTTGCTGTACAGCCTCCTTATATTGCACCGCCACACGATCAGTACCATAGGCCCCTATCACTTTGACAGTTGGCTCCTCGAGAGCCCATTTCATGAAACCCTTAGCTTCTCGATAGTCAAATCTGACCCTGTCAGGGAAATGACGCTTCCAAATGCTCTCCAAGACCCGATATGCCTTAAAGGCGATCGGAGATGGCTTTACCCTTATATTATTTCCCAAAAGCATTTGACAGGCGATGGGTCCACATGCCGGCGTGCTAAGATTGAATGGCATGATTAAAACGACCTCTTCATCCCTGCCATCACAAATCCCTTTCCTGCCCCCCATGTATTTCAATGCTGGCCTGAAGTTCTTCAAGACAGATATAAGGTGGTCTATCATTACCGAACTGCCTTGATATGTCAGTCCGGCACCTACATCGGCTTCTATCAATTCATTTCTTTTCTCATCTAGCCCGTCTGCCACCTTGGCAAGCAGTTCAAATACTTCCTCTGGGTCTTGCATCGGTATCGCTTTTTCCCTCTTTCTCACTAGTCTCTCCTTTTTTTCCTTTCGATTCTCCATTGGCATCTCCTTCCTAGTGTTACACTCCTCAGTAAAGCCGCTGGTGGTGTGATTGCCAAAGCTGTTCAGAATAGTCTCCTGCGCCGGTTCCGTCAGAAGCTATCCGGTCGAATCAGCGCGTCCGTTCCTCCGTCGACATAAAAGACGCTGCCATGAATACCGGAGGCCTCAGGGCTGCAGAGAAAGGCAATGACACTCGCCACCTCGTCAGGCTCGGTTAGCCGCCCCAGCGGGATTTCCATGCTCAGAACACCCTCGCGGAGATTCGGGTCATCAAGGATTTTCTGGAGCATTGGCGTCTTGGTATTCCCTGGCGCAATTGCGTTGAGCCGCACACCAGCCTTGCCCCAGGCCGCCGCCCGCTGCCGTATGGCTCGCCCAAGGGCAAGCTTTGAGCCAACATAGGCATTACCGGCAGCCAAAAAGGCATCAGGTGCCTCGTCGAGAATTTTCACAGCTTCAGCCTCATCATGACGAAGTAGGGCCTGAAAGTAGGGCTCCTCGTCTATTTGCAACCACTGGGCTGAGTTGGACAATGTCACCACCGCCGCAGGATTTTTTCCTTTCTCCAGAAGTTCTAATAGCCCGTCTAGCAGTGCGACTGTTCCGAAGTAGTTTACGGAAACGATTAGGGAAGGTGGTCGCATATAAGGAGCTATGCCCGCGCAGGACACCAGGCGGTCAAGCGCCCTGCAACGCTGTTTCACGCCTGAGATTGCATCTGCCCTTCCCTCATGGGTGGAAAGGTCCGCGATGATTTCAGCGTCTCTGATGTCAATGCCGATGACTTTATCTCCGGAGCGCTCTAAACGCTTGCGAGTCGCAGCTCCCATGCCTGAAGCCGATCCAGTGACTACTGTTATTGACACCAGACCTCCTTATTTGGATTCAGTAAAGGCGCCTTGTGGTTCATTGGATAATTTCTATGCTAGTCTACCACTGCAAAACTACGTATTCGAACTCCGAGTAAAATCGAAGATTTTACTCGGAGTTAACAGGATGCCCCAGATTCGCCCAGCGGCTATTTATCCGAAGCCCAGTTCGGTTCGCTTTATGATTTCATCTTGAATCCCTTTATCTAAATGGACATAGAAGGCACTAAACCCAGCAACCCTGACCACTAAATCCGCGTAATTCTCGGAATGGACCTGGGCATCTCTCAATGTCTCTGTGCTGATGCAGTTGAATTGAATGTGGTCCCCACCCATCTGCATATAAGTCTTAATCAGGCTGATTAGAGCCCTTGCCCCCTTTTCGCCCTCCAGAGCGGAAGGATGGAACCTCATATTGAGATGACTGGTACCATACTTGACAGTGTCCATAGCACCAGCAGCTGATTTAGCCAGCGCTGTGGGTCCGTTTAAATCTGTGCCAGGCATGGGAGAGACACTTGCATCTGTAAGGGCTGTTCCAGCCTTCCTGCCAGTCGGCAATGCTCCCGTAATGTATCCGAAGAAATTATGCAGTGCAATAGAGTAAGGCTCAGGTCGGCTACCCTTGCGGTTGTGGTCCAACGGGGATCCCTTGTAAACGTCGTAAACCAGATCCCAGACCTGTCTGGCCATTTTATCCCCGTAATCATCATCGTTCCCGTACTTTGGTGCGTCGAGGCACATCCGCTGTATCTCCTCGTACCCCTCGAAATTAGCATCGAGCGCCTCTTTTAGCTTCTTTAGAGTAATCTTCTTTTCCTCGTATACCAGCTTCTTAATAGCCGTCAGTGAATTGGCCGCATCGATTCCCGCTGTGAACAGCGGCCCCCCTGTGTAATACTTTGCGCCACCGGCGTCCAGACTCAAGCCTCTCTCGAGGCAATCATTGTGAACCGCTGAGCGGAAGGGAACAGGATAAAGTTCTGCTACCGTGTTTAGCTCAATCAGATTGTATTCGCGGTGCCGTAACATCAAATATGAGAGTTGCTCACGGAAAGCTGCATAGAATTTATCCCATGAGGTGAAGGACTCTACTTCCCCGGTCTTTGGACCCATTTGGATACCATCCCCAGGATTCCGACCGTTATTAAGGGTCAGCTCGATCACTTTAGCCAGATTGAACGGGCCACCAAAGCAAACAGCGGAACTCTTAGGAAGGGCCACCGAAACACAATATACAGTTGAGACCTCACGGGCTTCTTCTAGGGAACATTGCTGATGGTAAAGCTCGCGTTGTACGGCGACATCATTGTTTTTAAACTGGGGCTGTCCTATTCCTGTCCTGATAAGCTTGACACACTCATGCAGAAAGTCCTCTGGCATCTTGTCATGATAGAACACCGTGATGGCGGGCTCGGGTAGACGCAGGCGCCTTTGGGTTTCCAAAATAAGATAGTCTATCTCGTTAGTAGCGTCCTTCCCGTCAGCAGTCAATCCACCTAGGCTAAAGTATTTGGACGTCTGCCCCCCGTTCGCCGCTAAGCCCACCACCGGCGTCATAAAGTAAGTCTCTTTTATTTTCAGGAAAAAGAACTCCAGCAATTCGATGGCTTGCTCGCGTGTTATCCGGCCCTCATCTACGTCCTTCTTATAGAACGGATACATAAATTGGGAAAACCTCCAAGGCTGGACGCCACAGCCTTCCTCCTCGATGAGCGAAGTCAACATTATAAACCAGACGGATTGGACCGCCTCGAAGAAATTGCGCGCCGGATTTGCCGGTACCCACTCACAGGCTTCAGCCATCCTCAATAGCTCAAGCCGCCTTTCGGGATCAGCCTCCACTTCGGCCTTCTCCCTTGCCATGGAAGCATATCTTTGCGCCAGCTTGATCACCGCTTTAAGACTAAGGATAACAGCCCTGTAAAAATCATACTTAGAACGAGCCTCAAGATTTCCAAGATCCCATACCACCACTTTCGACAGCTTCTCTTCCGCCACAGCTATCAACCAATTTAACCCCTTATTAAGAATGGTATAGTAGTCCGGCATTGAGAACCTATATGCAAACGCGGCCACAGTAGTAGCGAGCGTTGGGTAGCCCGGAAACATGGTGGCAGCATCTGGCTCTCCAGGGTGTAAGCTGTCATACATTCGTCGTGAGATAGCTTCTTCACAACGGTCACGCCAATAATCAACCGTTTGGTTTATTAGCCCCCTTTCCTCCTCCCTGAAGCCGACAGCACCACGATATGTAGCGTAATTAGACTCGTCTGCCATCCAATCGCATGAAAATTCCGGGTATGCGTAAACATAGTTCCGCCCCCTCCCTACGGTGCCAGCTATAGGGTTCTCATCGAGATATATAGTTTTGCATGAACACACCTTATCGAAGA
>Ga0194113_10003063_pt1 | contig 22554 bp, 18 predicted proteins | sample TA2MahC200mmetaG_FD_146193 | JGI IMG/M metagenome (GOLD analysis project Ga0194113, IMG submission 146193) | Freshwater microbial communities from Lake Tanganyika, Tanzania - TA2015017 Mahale Deep Cast 200m | ecosystem: Environmental > Aquatic > Freshwater > Lake | place: Tanzania: Lake... | reverse complement strand
ACAGCCTGAAGTCGAGCCAGAAGAGGTAACCGAGCCTGAAGAGGACAGAGAGCCTGTAGCCGTAGCTTAAACAAAGCCAACAAAGACACTTGCCGAAAAGAAGACCAACGCAGAAAGCGAGGGAGCGATACCCTCGCTTTTTGCTTTTTACGGGGCTGGAAAGGCATGAGATGGCTAACGTTTATCAATGTGACCGAGAGAACAAGGACTTTATGCAAATAGAAAAGAGCGCTGTAATCGTAACCTACAAATGCGCCAATACCAGAAAATGCTACTGGCTCTGTCGGGAATGTCTTAAAGGGCATCAGAGATGCTCTCCAAGGTGTCCCGACTACCTATCAGTAGCCAAAGTCAAGAGGCTAACCAGAGAAAAGAATAGATAAACCCAGCAGAGGGCTGGCGATGGATACGAATCGCCAGCCCCCCTTTTTTCTTCTTAACAGGGACACGCCCATTTTTGTCCTTCGGAAAGGCCAATTTCATCCAGACCTGCCGTTCTTCGCCAAGCTCAGAAGCCCACCAAAAGCCCAAGAAAGCCCTTCAAACCACCGGGGATACCAAAATCCTCCCTTATCCCCCGTGAAAGCCCCCATTTTCCAGCCTTAAAATGCAGCCCTCCCTGCAAACTCCTCGGCTCCCCCTAACCAAACCAGGCTTCTGTTATCTAAACTGTACAGCTTAGGCTTAAATGCAATAGGAGACAATGCTCCATTCAACACCCACCATGTTATCCCTGAATAGCGAGGTGCTGGCTTGAAAAGCAGAGTCCGTCAACTCAAACTGTCGTCCGCAATCAAGCCGTCTCTTAAGGCAAGTACTACTGCTTCAGTGCGTGACCGTGCTCTAAGTTTGTCAAAAATAGCGCTAAAGTGGCTTTGTACTGTTCGTTCTGATACGAACAGTCTTTTAGCAATTTCCTTGTTGGTTAGCCCTTCACCTGCTAGTTTCAGCACTTCCAGTTCCCTATGTCCAAGCTGTGATTTCTCTGGCACGTAATCTTGCTCGCCGGCTACATCATGGAGGTGTCGAGCTGCCTGTCGGATGCACTGCAAGTCTACTACAGCTTCACCATTACAGATACCACGTATTGCCTCCAAAAGTCGGCGTGCATTTACAGTCTTGGGCAGATAGCCCTCTATTCCAGCCTCCAAGCAACGAGCCAAGCAAGATGAAGTGGCTCTCGTGACCAAAACCAGCATAGCTATGCTTGGATGGGCGAGTTTTATCTGCCAAATTCCTTGGGCTGGGTGTGGCTCAAATAGATTGGGGTCAACGATGGCGATATGTGGTCGGAATTCAGCAAGTTGTTTAGTGATTTCCAACTGGTGTCCTGGTACTGCCACCACACGCAGGTCATCAGTTACTGCAATGGCACTAGCAATGCCATCTGCCAACAGCGGCTCAGCTACGGCAACAAGAACATCGACCGTGCCCATCATTAAATCTCAGCTGATTTGCCTAAGCATTTTTCGCAAAACAACTGCGCTTCTTACTACCTATTTTAGCACATTTTGCTGATTGACGCCTATGATATGTCACCTTAATATAGGGGTCACGGCTATCCGGTGAACGTGGCAGAGAAAGCCCCAATGACGAACGGAGAATCGGCATACTAGAGGCTTTTATCTCCGGCTTGGCAACATTACTAAGCGATGACTGTAATAGCCACTAGCAAGGTCAGTGATTGTCTTTCATGGTAGCTGTTGGACGAGATATGCGCAGAACTGTTCTTTAATAACCAATTTCAGTCTGTCAAGAAAAGCGTATTGGCTATGATAATATTAGGATCGTGCATTGAGATAGCACAAGTCATGGAAGTACCGGCTACCCCTGGCATCCTACCAACTAGAGCAACACCTAGACGAATGTCAGCATCTAAAAACGTTAATCTCAAGTTTACATATACGTGAGGTGATGAAGCATGTCCAACGAAATCAACGAAGAAAGTTCAGGAGAAATGAAAGAGGGATGGGAGAATGACTATGAGCAAGCAATAAGAGAAAGTCCTGAGAGGAAGCAGAAATTCGAAAACCTTTCGTGGATAAAGGTAAAACCTCTGTATACGCCAAGCGACGTAGAAGGGTTTGACTACGAAAAGGACCTAGGTTTGCCTGGGCGATACCCATATATAAGGGGTGTATATACAACGATGTACAGAGTAAGACCTTGGACGGTAAGGCAGGTGATAGGCTACGGCGGTGGTTTGGAGAGCAGCCAACGGTTGAAATTTATGGAACAACATGGACAGACCGGGGTTAGCATTGTCTTCGATCATGCTACAAATATGGGCATCGATTCTGATGAGGAGGTGGCGGAAGGTTTCGTTGGTAGGGAAGGAACCCATATCGACACCCTTAAAGATATGAGAGACCTACTAAAAGATGTAGATATGGAAAAGGGCGGTATTAATATAATTACCGCACATCCAGCCGTACTCGCCATGGTGGTCGCTGTTGCTGAGGAAAGAGGCATCGACTTGACGAATCTTTCTGGCACTATTCAGAACTATCCTGTGATAGGACATACAATGGGAAGCTGCTCGGAACTCTATGCTTACGGAGGGGCACCTCATTATTCCAAGAGGTTCTGCATAGATATTGTGGAATACTGCGCCCGAAATCTACCGCGTTGGAATTCTGTCAGCGTGGCAGTAAGAAATACGAGAGAGGCTGGCTGTACTGCGGTTCAGGAGATCGCCTTTGGCATTGGCTCTGCCCTTGCCGTGATAAAGGGCTGCAGAGAGAGAGGAATTGATGTAGATGAGATAGCTCCGAGAATTTCGTTTTTCCTTAACTCACACAGAGATTTATTTGAAGAGGCAGCAAAATTTCGAGCAATGAGAAGGCTCTGGGCAAGAATTTTGAGAGAGGATATGGGTGCTAAGAACTCAAGTTCATGGCAGATGAGGTTCCACTGCCAGACGTCCGGAGATGCCATGACATATCAGCAACCCTTAGTAAATATTATCAGAGGCACGCTCCATGGTCTTGCCGCAGTTCTCGGCGGTTGCCAGTCATTACATATAAACTCTGCAGACGAAGGCTTCGCTATACCTATAGAAGAAACAGCGAAGCTATCTTTGAGAACTCATCAGGTTATTTTAGAAGAATCAGGGGTGGCGGATACGATAGATCCTCTCGCCGGTTCTTATTATGTGGAGTGGCTGACAAATAAGCTTGAAGACGAGGCTAGAAACATCCTAAATAGAATCAATTCAATTGGGGATTGGTGGGAGCCGAAAGTTCGAGAATGGGTGAGCCGGGAAATAGCTGATGCCTCATATAGATTTCAAAAAGAGGTGGAGACTGGGGATAGGGTAATGATTGGTGTAAACAAATATGTAGAGGAGGCAAAATACCCATTCCCGTTATGGAAGGAAGACAAGGATTTCGTAAGAAAGCAGCGAGAGAGACTGAATAGGGTCAAAAGACAGCGAGACATGAAAAAACTGGAGGATGTCTCAAATAACCTGATAAGTTCCTGCAAAAGCGGGGCAAATACATTACCGGCCACGATAGACGCAGTAAAGGCGTACATGACTATAGGTGAGATTACCAAGATTTACGGGGAAAATTCTAAATTAAAACAATGATGTGGGTTCCTATTGTTGAACCTAGGCTATCTTTTATAGGAGGGAACTTTGCATGGCGGCAGAAAAGATAAGAGTACTTCTGGCTAAACCACCTCTAGATTTGCATAGTAGGGGAATCCTCGTTGTGGCAACAACATTGAGAGATGCCGGTATGGAGGTGGTATATCTGGAAGCATCACCAAAGGTCGGCCTGAGAGAAATAGTGCAGGCGGCGGTGCAAGAAGACGTAGATATAATAGGCATGAGCATATTGTCCGGCTCTCCGGGGATTATTCTGACGAAATTGCTAAAGATAAGAGATGAAATAGGGCTTAAAGACGTTCCCATAATTGCCGGTGGCATCTTCCCAGAGGAGGAGATTGAGGAGCTCAAGAGCATAGGAATAGCCGGAATATTCAGACCCGGGACTCCTACCCAGAGTATAGTGGATGTTGTTCGAAGTTTAGCTGGCGGTAGAAAACAGAGTTAAGCATCATGAGCCACGCGAGGAGCACTTAAGATTGGAACATGCATGAACCTAGCCAGATCATAATGCAAATTGATAATCTGTATCTTGCCTTCGGTGGTGTTGAGGCCCTTTCTGGTGTCAGTCTAGAGGTCAGAAAAGGCGAGATACTAGGTGTTATTGGACCTAATGGTGCAGGAAAAACCAGTTTTCTTAATTGTGTAAATGGTTTTTATCGGCCGTACAAGGGCAAAATCTATTTTGAAGGAAGTCATATCACCGATTTGCCGCCCTATAAGATTGCCAGTCTGGGTATCTCCAGAACTTTTCAGCATATTGAGCTTTATACCGGATTGAACACCTTAGATAATTTGATGGCAGCCAGGCACTCCCTTATGAAATCTGGAGCTTTAGCTGGGATGCTATACTTCGGAAAGTCGCATCAGGAGGAAATCAGGCATCGGCAAGCGGTTGAGGACATTATTAACCTTCTAGAATTGGAGCCGATAAGGAAGAAAGTAGTGGGTGCTCTACCCTATGGGCAGAGGAAAAAGGTAGACCTAGCACGAGCTCTAGCTATGAAGCCCAAGCTACTTCTTCTCGATGAGCCTATGGCAGGAATGAATGTGGAGGAGAAAGAAGACATGGCTCGCTACGTAATCGATGTCCACGAGCTGCAGCGCATTCCTATTGTCCTCGTTGAGCATGATATGGGGGTGGTCATGGACATTGCTGATAGAGTGATTGTACTTGATTTCGGCAAAAAAATTGCTGAGGGAACGCCAGCGGAGATTAAGACCAACCCCGAAGTCATCAAAGCTTATTTAGGCAGTGCGTTAGCTCAGGCGTAGAATAGGACCATTTAATAAAGATATGGCAATGTTGGTAGAGAACACATTATCAAAACTGTTAAGACGCAATTGTCAAAGATATGGCAGCAAAAAGGTAGCCATGCGGGTGAAAGACCGGGGCATATGGCAAAGGTACACCTGGGAACAATGCTACCAGAAAGTGCAACATTTATCTTTAGGGTTAATAAGCCTTGGCCTAGAGGCTGGAGACAAGGTGGCCATTTTGGGTGAGACTAAACCAGAGTCGTATTGGGCCGAGTTTGCCGCTCAAGCAGCACGAGGGACAGCCATTGGTATCTTTGCTGATTGTACACCTCCTGAGGTGGAGTATTTCGTAACGCATTCCGAATGCAAATTTGTATTCGCTCATGACCAAGAGCAAGTCGATAAATTGTTGTCTATCAGCAGTAGATTGCCTTTGGTCAAGAAGGTGATTTACTGGGACGCTAAGGGGTTATGGTTCTACACTGATCCACTTTTGATGAGTTTTGACCAGGTGCTGGACCTGGGTAGAAAATATGAAGCGCTACACCCTGGCCATTTCGAGCAAACCATTGAAGATAGTAGAAGTGATGACATTGCGGTGTTCCTTTATACCTCAGGTACCACCGGTTTACCCAAAGCAGCCATGATAAGCCATCAGAGTATTATTACTTGGGGTAACGAAATGAAGCAACTTCATCCCATTGATGATAGCGACGAATTTATGAGTTTCCTTTCGCTAGCCTGGATTGGCGAGCAATCATTTGGCATAAGTAACATGCTGCTTTCGGGAATGACAACGAACTTCCCAGAGAAACCGGAAACGGTCCAAGAGAACATCAGAGAAATAGGCCCTTCTATTCTGTTCTATAGTCCAAAGTTGTGGGAAAACATAAATCGCACTATCCAGGCTAAGATGATTGATGCTCACCCATTAAAGCGCTTTTTCTATCACATCTTCCTGCCCGTTAACTATAAAATAGCGGATATACGACTGGCTAATGAAAAACCAAATTTCGTTTGGAAGGCCCTTCATCTCGTGGGCTACACCATGGTAGTGAGACCCCTCTTGGATAAACTGGGACTATTGGGCAAGAAGGTGGTATACACTGGAGGCATCGCCATAAGCCCAGACATTATGCACTTTTTCTACGCTCTGGGGCTCAATATCGTAAATGTATACGGAATCTCAGAGACAGGGCTAATAGCAACACATTGGATGAACGACTTCAAATCGGAGACTTGCGGACCTCCCTCACCTCAAGTACAGCTGAGGATATCCAAAGAGGGAGAAATCCTGGTCAGAAGCCAAGGTTTATTTTCGGGCTACTACAAAAATGCTGAAGCTACGCAACAGAGCATGAAAGGAGGTTGGTACCATACTGGGGATTTCGGCAATATAAATGAAGTTGGTCATCTTGTCGTTATGGACAGAATGGCTGATGTCAAAGAGCTGGCTCGTGGCAATAAGTTTTCACCTCAGTATTCTGAGACGAGGCTTAGGTTCAGTCCTTATATAAAAGATGTTTTAGTTGTAGGGGGGGAAGACAAGACCTACGTCAGTGCTATCGTAAATATTGATATCGAAAATGTGGGACGCTGGGCTGAAATCAGGCACATCGCCTATACCACTATTGCTGATCTTTCACAGAAGCAAGAGGTAACCCAGCTTATCAGAAAGGACATAGAGAGATTAAACAAGAGCCTTCCCGACTGGGCTAGGATAAAGAAGTTTGTCAATCTACATAAGGATTTCGATGCCGATGAAGCCGAGTTAACCAGAACCAGGAAGCTGCGAAGATCCTTTGTTGAGGAACGATACTCCGACATTATAGTTGCCCTTTATAGTAATGATACGGAAATTATGGTGGAGTCTCCTATTGTCTATCGAGATGGAAGGAGAGGGGTAATGAAAAGGTCGATTCAAATTGCGCCTGTTGATTAGCAAGAATCATGGCTGAGTTCACACAATATCTGATGAATGGCCTTATGGTAGGAGGAGTCTATGGGCTCATTGCCTTGAGCATTGTTTTGATCTATAAATCAACCCGTGTATTCAACTTCGCTGTGGGCGATATCATGCTCTTGGGAGGTTTTGTTTTATGGTCACTTTTGGCTTGGTTAAATTTGCCATTACTGCCAAGCCTATTATTTGCTTTAGCAATCGCCTTTGGAATAGGACTCCTGATTGAGCGGCTAGCATTGCGTCCGCTAATAGGCCAGCCTATTTTAGCAGCAATCATGGCTACGCTAGCCCTGTCAATCTTTTTAAAGGGGGCGATGATCCTAATTTGGGGCACGGGGCAAATAGCTTACCCTACCAAGATTTCCCCCGGCACCTCAATGACACTCGATACGGTGACACTGTCCTCTGGCTTACTATGGGCGTTCTTGCTGGCTATGGCCGCATTCGTAGTATTGGTATGGTTTTTCCAATCCACTAAGATGGGGCTACAGATGCGAGCTACAGCTGAAGACCATCAGTTGGCCCAGTCTACAGGAATAAGCGTGAAACTGGTCTTTGGCTTGACGTGGGCGATGGCTTCGCTAGTTTGTGCCCTATCTGGTATTTCCTTAGGTGATAGGCTTGGTTTATCTGTTGGCATGACTCCACTGCTAGCGCTTAAGGCCTTCCCCGCAGTATTTTTGGGTGGGCTAGAGTCTATTCCTGGTGCCATTGTAGGTGGACTGGCAATAGGGATATTAGAAAATCTCGTTGGTGGACTCATAAACCCAAACCTGATGGAAATAACACCATATATTATTTTGCTCGTGATACTTCTGTTCAGAGCCGAGGGTCTGTTTGGCTTGAAAAGAATCGAGAGGATTTAGCATGCGTCCCTATGGCACTTATGATGAAACCTATGCTCAAGATATGGCTGTTTGCCGGACCCGGTTGCAGTGGTGCATACTCATTGGCTGGCTAGTACTTCTGCTCAGTTTACCTTTGTTCCTCGGTGAATGGATGATTAACTTCATGAACTTCATAGGCATTTCGGTAATTGCTGCTCTTGGACTCAACATACTCACTGGATATGCTGGGCAAATCTCTTTAGGACAAGCAGCTTTTATAGGTGTTGGTGCTTATACGACGGGGATGCTGGCTAGATACTTGTTGTTCCCTATGTGGATAACCTTGCCTTGCGCTGCACTTGCTGCTGGCTTGGTTGGTCTTATTTTTGGCTTGCCCTCGTTAAGAATCAAAGGCTTTTATTTGGCTATGGCTACCTTAGCTGCTCAGTTCATCATCCCGTGGCTGATCATCAATATCAGGCCTGATATTACCGGTGGGGCGCATAGCTTCAGGGTACCAGCAGCTACAGTGGGAATAGGAGATATATCTCTTGCCACCGAGACGTCACTGTTCTATTTGATTATACCGCTGGCTGCGTTGATGACTTTTTTTGCTAAGAACTTACAACGAAGTCGAGTGGGCAGAGCTTTTATTGCCATCAGAGACAATGATCTAGCTGCCGAAGTAATGGGGATTAACCTTTTCAGTTATAAATCGCTTGCCTTTTTCATCTGCTCGGCATTTGCTGGGGTTGCTGGCTGTCTGTGGGCGTATTGGATGCGTGCCATAGCCGTCGACCAATTTTCACTGATGGAGTCTATATGGTATGTAGGGATAATAATTGTCGGTGGTTTGGGCAGCACCTCCGGAGTTATCATGGGCACAGTTTTTATCCGAGGTTTGGATAGGCTGGTGAAAATAATAGGTCCTTCAATAGAAGGTGCTGTCCCTCAACTGACAGGCCCTTGGGGTGCTACTGCTGCCCTTGGTCCTATGGTGTTTGGGCTTGTAGTACTACTATTTATAATCCTAGAGCCGAGGGGTCTATCGCATAGATGGGAGATATTTAAAGCTTCCTACCGGCTCTGGCCGTTCTCCTATTAAGAAGCGAGGTGCAAAGGAGGTGATCATGGGATAGAGGAGCAAAAGTTCTTAACAATATAGTTCAAATCAAAAAGGAGGTAAAAAGTGAAAATAGCAGCTAAGATACTATTCGTAGGGTTGGTAACTTTATTCTTGATACCTGCGCTTGCCTGTGCACCAAAAGCAGGACCACCAACACCACCGGCAGCACTCAAACCAGAGGTAATAAGAGTGGGCATGATTGGTGATATGACTGGCCCTTATGCCTCGATTGTCGGCCCGATGCACGTTGCCTTTTTGGATGCTTGCCAGTATGTCAATGAGCAGACCGGTGGTATTGCCGGAGTGCGGGTTGAGGCGGTGGCTCGAGATAGCGCCGGTAAGGTCGACTCAGCTCTCGCCCATTACATGGAGCTAAAAGCTATGAAGCCAAGGCCAGTGACCCTTTCATTCTATGTCTCTGGAGAGGCTGAAGCATGTCATGACCGTCTTGTTGAGGATAAATGGCCCGCCATGACGGTTGCCAGTTTAGCTTCTGTCTACCCCCGCGGTTATACCTTTGGCGTGTATGCCTTGTACCGCGACGCAACAGGTGCTTGGATGAACTGGGTGATGCAAAACTCTCCTGCCAAGAACAAAGTAGCATTTCTCACCTGGGATACTGCCTACGGTAGGGACATCATTAATGACGAGATGCGGGCTTATGCGAAAAAGGTGGGCATCAACATTGTATCTGAGGAGCTATTCGGCATCAGAGATACGGATGTATCCACGCAGTTAACCCGAATCATGAAACTTAACCCTGACTGGATTTATACCTGCACCGCCGCTCACGGACCGGGGGTAATACTCAAAAGCATGGCAGGAATGGGGCTCATTGGTAAGGTTAAGCTCGCTGGTGAGGGCGTTGGCTTTGCCGAAGCTGTTCCCGTGATCGTTGGTGACCTTGCCAACGGGTGCGTTGTCAGTCGCAGCTTTGCAAGCCTTGCCGAAACCGACGTTGAGGGCATAAAGTGGATAAACTATTACTTTAATCTCAACAGGAGGCGACCTACAGACGCTACAGGTGCAGCGCAATGTGCCTTTATGAATGTTCTGTTAACAAAAGCGACCGTGGAGGGTGCTCTAGCAGCAGCCGGTGGAGACTGGTCTAAAGTAGACGGCGCAGCCATAAAAGCACAATTTGAGAAACTGCAAAACTTCACTGCGCTTGGCTTGACCGACATTACTTACACCCCAGAAAGGTATCACCCTAACAAGGTGAGAATATTCGAGATAAAAGACAAAAAACATGTCCCTGTAAGTGGGTGGTTGCCCTGTCCGACTGACGACACAACACCAATGAGGCTAAGGTAAAAACTGAGGTTGGGAAGTCACGCTTATCACGCGGGACTTCCCAACAAGGAATCCACTATGTTGCTGCTGAATAATGTTGAGGTTATTTACCTCAACGCTATTTTGGTGCTAAAGGGGGTGTCTCTTGAGGTGCCGAGTGGGAAGATCATTGCCTTACTTGGTGCTAATGGCGCGGGCAAAAGCACCACTCTCAAGGCAATATCTGGGTTGCTTAGGACAGAGGAAGGGGAGGTAACAGATGGCAGCATTGAGTTTGAAGGGATGAGGATAGATAGGAGCAGCCCAGAAGACATAGTCAAGAAGGGTATCATACAGGTAATGGAGGGGCGGCGATTATTTGAGCATCTGACCGTGGAAGAGAACTTGAAGGTCGGCGCTTCTACCCGTAGGGACAGTGGCAATCTGAGAACGGACCTAGACATGGTTTACAGCTACTTTCCTAAACTCAGAAACCTGTGCTCTCACACCAGCGGTTTCTTGTCTGGTGGCGAGCAACAGATGCTGGTGATGGCACGGGCAATGATGGCACACCCCAAGCTGATGCTCCTCGACGAGCCCTCCTTAGGACTTGCCCCCTTACTAGTGGAAGAGATATTCAGCATTGTCAAAAGGCTCAATGCTGAAGAGAGCACCTCTATACTTATGGTGGAGCAAAATGCCCTAGCTTCTTTGCAGGTTTCTGAGTATGGCTATGTCATGGAGAATGGCAGGATAGTCCTTGATGGCCCGGCCAGCAGATTAAGAGATAATGAGGACATTAAGGAATTTTATTTCGGGCTATCTGAACTAGGGGAAAAGAAAAGCTATAAGGAGGTAAAACACTACAGAAGAAGGAAGAGGTGGCTGGCTTAAGGAACATAATCCTGAAAGCTTGTGGAGAGAATCGCCGTGCTAGTTGCCGTTGGAATGTGAGCATGGCTTTGATACGAAGTTGTCAGGTACTCTCAAAGAGGTTAACTGGCAACCGTAGCAGGATACGTTTGCCTATTAGCTAATTTAGATTAAATACCCAAAAGGTTTGTGTGTTTGACACCTTTTGGATGCTCTTAAGTTACTGTAAATTGTATAAGGAGGCAAAATGATAGGCATTACATCTTATGGCGCTTATATACCTTTACACCGCTTAAGTCGAGCTGAAATCTGTAAGGCATGGGGCGAAAATCCTCTCCCTGGCGAAAAAGCTGTAGCTAATTATGATGAGGATAGTATCACAATGGCTGTTGCCGCAAGCAGGGATTGTATTAAAGGCGTTGATCCTTATACAATCGACGGCTTATACTTTGCTTCGACTACTTCGCCTTACAGGGAAAAACAGTCAACACCTATCGTTGCTGGAGCACTAGACCTGCGACGAGATATATTTGCCGCAGACTTTTCCAATTCCCTTAGAAGTGGAACGGAAGCAGTAAGGGCAGCAATAGATGCCATTAATGGCGACTCGGCTAAGAGCGTTTTAGTCTGTGCTGCCGATGTTCGTTTGGGATTTCCTCACGGCGATAAGGAGCTAAATTGCGGCGATGGTGCTGGCGCACTCCTACTAGGCAACACAGGAGTAATCGCCAATCTCGAAGGGACTTATACTGTTACCGACGAAATCATCGATGTATGGAGGTCAGATAAAGATATCTTTGTTCGTTCTTGGGAAGAGCGTTTCGGCCGTGAGGAGGGATATACTAAAGTCGTCTCTGAAACTGTTTCCAGCGCCCTGAAGAAGTATAATTTAACAGCGAAAGATTTTTCTAAGGCTGTTTTCTACGCGCCGGACGCCAGAACACTGAATATAGCTGCCAGAAAGCTAGGATTTGATCTCAAGACCCAAGTTCAAGACCCGTTGTACAGCGTAGTAGGTAATACGGGGACTGCTCTTTCTTTTATGCTACTAGTCGCGGCATTAGAAGAAGCAAAACCTAGAGACAGGATACTTTGGGTCAGCTATGGCGATGGCTGTGACGTTTATATCTTGAGGGTGACTAAAGAGATAGAGAATGTCAGGGACAGGCGGGGAATAAAGGGTCACCTAGAGTCTAAGCGCATGCTTCCCAGCTATCAAAAGTATTTGCGGTGGCGGGAAATTATACCTGTAGAACCACCAGCTCGCCCGCCTCTGGAGCAACCATCTGTACCGGCATTGTGGCGAGATCGCAAGGGAGGCCTTGCCCTCTACGGCGTTAGGTGCAAGAGATGTGGCAATCCGCAGTACCCAGCACAGCGCGTGTGCGTCAAGTGCCAAGCCAAAGATGAATTTGAGGATTATCGCTTTGCCAATAACAAAGGGGTCGTCTTTACCTTTAGTCAGGATAATCTGGCTGTTGCCATGGATCCGCCGTCTTCTTGCGCCGCAATTGACTTCGAAGGTGGGGGCAGAATTATGTGTGACATAACTGATCGAGACCCTCAAGAAGTTAAGGTAGGCATGCCAGTAGAAATGACATTTAGAAAGCTTCACTACGTTGGTAATTTTTACAATTATTGGTGGAAGTGCCAGCCAATAAGATGCTAAATTAGCAAGTCAAAGGAGGAAATTCACATGGAAAGCATTAAGGACAAGGTTGCCATAGTGGGTATGGGTTGTACTAAGTTTGGCGAGAATTGGGAAATGAGCCCAACGGATCTGATTGTTGAGGCTGCCTATGAAGCTTATGAAGATGCTGGGATACAGCCTGAGGATGTTCAAGCAGCATGGTTTGGCACCTTGTGGACAGCAGAGGCAGGAGTGCTTCTCGCCCAGGCATTGAAATTACAGTACAAGCCTGTTACCAGAGTGGAAAACTTCTGCGCTACCGGGTCGGATGCCTTCAGAAATGCCTGCTATGCTGTGGCCGCCGGGGTGTATGATGTAGTCTTAGCCCTAGGTATGGAAAAGTTAAAAGACTTTGGCTACAGTGGCCTTCCCAATAATAAATTGGCAGTTACAAACACTCAGAGAGATAGAACTATTACGCCACCAAGCCAGTATGCCATGATGGCCACCCGATATTTCGCTAAATATGACTTAAGTCCAGAAGAAGGCAAGAAACTGCTTGCCCAGATTGCTGTCAAAAATCATCACAATGGTACCCTCACTCCCAAAGCCCACTTTCAAGTGGATGTCACATTGGAGCAGGTAATTAATGCTCCTATAATTGCCTGGCCATTAGGGCTATTCGATTGCTGTGGTGTGAGTGATGGCGCTGCAGCGGCTATCATAACTCGTACCGATATGGCAAAGAAGTTCAGGCCTGATCCCGTTTATGTCAAGGCACTGCAAATCTGCACCGGTCCAATAGAAGGGTTTTTGAGTACTGAGTACGACTACACTCATGTGGAGGAGACCTATCGTTGCGGTCTGGCTGCCTATGCCGAGGCGGGAATAAAAAATCCACGTAAAGAAATCAGCCTTGCTCAGGTGCATGATTGCTTTACTATTACTGAGCTAACGATCTATGAAGACCTGCAGTTCAGCCCGAGAGGGCGAGCTAGGGAGGATATTGAAGCTGGAACTTTTAACTTGGGTGGGAAACTACCCGTGAATAGTGACGGCGGACTGAAGTGCTTTGGACACCCTGTTGGTGCTACTGGACTGAGACAGATGTACGAGGATTATAAGCAGCTCCAAGGCAAAGCGGGCCTGCGCCAAATTAAGAACCCTAAGTTGGCACTGACCCACAATTTTGGAGGGGTCCCTGGAGCAGCTGTCATCAGTACGCTAATTGTAGGCCTGTAACAAGAGCTGGTAGTATGTCTTCAAGGGTGATGCTATCTACAAACTCCGGCATTGCTCCTCAGTTAATTAGCGATAAAGCTCCCCAAATTTCCCTCTAATACTAATACAACAGAGGTTCTTAAGGCTACGCTAATTTAGCAAAACAAAAAGCTACCGGAGGTGAAGCGCTGCGAGAAACGGAAATAATAGGTCTTAATATTCAATATGGCGAAAACCTTCATTCAGGCTCTAGAAGGAGATAAATATGGACTTTGAATTGAGCGAACAACACAAGATGCTAGCTAGTATGGTTCGTGATTTTATGGAAAAGGAGATTGAACCTATTGCTCTACAGATCGATAGAGACGATAGGTTCCCGGAGTGGTTGTGGAGAAGGTTGGCTGAGCTGGGCGTGCTGGGTACAACTATCCCGGAGAAGTACGGAGGATCTGGCTTTGATTACCTAGCAGAGACTATCTGCCTCGAGCAGATAAGTCGGATCTGTCCTGCTATAGCTTTATCCTGTGGAGCACATTCAAACTTGTGTTGCGACAACCTCTACCGTAATGGGAATGAAGAGCAACGTAAAAAATACTTACCGCCGCTATGCAAAGGTGAAAAAATTGGTGCTCTAGCCTTGACAGAACCCAATGCTGGCTCTGACGCCGTTTCAATTCAAATGACGGCGAAGAGAGAAGGTGACTACTATGTCCTTAGCGGAACCAAAATGTTTATTACCAACGGTACTATTGCTGATACACTAATAGTATATGCCAAAACAGCCCCGGAAACGGGGCCCAAGGGTATTACTGCCTTCATAGTGGAAAAAGGGTTCAGTGGATCATTCACATCAAGGCACATTGATAAGATGGGACACAGAGGCTCACCGACTGGAGAGTTGTCATTTGAAGATTACCAGGTGCCTCGCCAGAACACATTAAGCGAAGAGAACCAAGGCATCAGGGTGATGATGTCGGGTCTAGATACAGAAAGAACCATCATTTGCGGACTTGCCTTAGGCATTTTGGAGAGATGCCTAGAACTATCTGTGAAGTATTCTAAGGAGAGGGTCCAATTTGGGCAGCCAATAGGTAAATTCCAGCTAATTCAAGGCAAGCTAGCTGATATGTATACAGCTGTAGAAGCATCGCGACTACTGGCATATAAAGCAGCAGTTCTAGCCGCACAATCAGAAAGGGGAGGCAGGGGCACTGAGATTCACAAACTGGCTGCGGCTGCCGTGCTGTTCTGTGCTGAAGCCGCAACCAAAGCTGCTCTGGATGCTGTTCAAATCCACGGTGGCTACGGCTACACACTGGACTATCCGGTGAACCAACTGTTGAGGGATGCTAAACTGATTGAGATCGGAGCTGGCACATCTGAGATAAGGAGGCTGATAATAGCCGAAGCACTTTTAGAAGAAGCGTAATCTAAATCTGAAAAGGGAAAAATGGTTTTCTTCCGTTTTTCTTCTTACTTATTCAAGGCTAACGTTCTCGCGGTGCTTCTGTATATTGTACTATGTAAACTCCTGTCGTGTTCCTCTTTTTGACAATGTTCTTGAGACAATCGTACGATCTTCAGTAGAAGTTATTGTGAGTCAATTCGCTGGGTTTACGTCTAGCAACTAGCCGCTATTAAGATAGCTAAGATGATTAATATGGCACCACTATCCCGGAGGTCGTCATCCTATTTGGATAACATATTCTACCCCAGATCAGTCGCTATCGTAGGGGCAAGTGAGCCGTGGGCGACATGGCTGCTGGAGTTCGGATATCGTGGGGCGCTATATGTGGTTCATCCGCATCAGAAAGAAGGCGTGAAAATAAGGGTGTACCCTACTCTCCAAGATGTACCGGAGCCAATAGACCTCGCCATTTTGACGGTGCCAGCGCCTCTTTTTCCCGAAATCATCAAGGGGTGTGCTGAGAGAAGTGTCAAGGCTATAACTAGCCCGGCATGTGGCTTCAGTGAGGCTGGTACCGAGGAAGGCAAGGCGCTTGAGGTAGAGATCGTTCAGCTTGCACGTGAATTGGGCGTTCGAATCATTGGTCCTAACTGCATTGGCATCTATTGCCCGGACTCAGCACTGACGTTCTGTGATGGTATGTCACGCCAGGGGGGTCAACTTGGCTATATCTCTCAAAGCGGCACGAATGCTACGAGACTTGTTAGATTGGCCAACCTGAGGGGAATCTACTTCAGTAAGGCGATTGCCTATGGCAACGCTTGTGATCTTGGAGCATCTGATTTCATTGAGTATTTCATGGATGACCCAGAGACCAAGATTGTAGCAGCTTATATCGAAGGATTGAAAGAGGGGCACCGCTTCTTCCGCACTGTGATGCAATGCGTGAGGAAAAAGCCTGTCATAATCTTAAAAGGTGGGCTCACCACCGGCGGCTCAAGAGCTGCTAGTTCACATACAGGCTCGATGTGTGGATCCGACACTTCCTGGAGCGCTTTCTTCAAACAGACCGGAGCGATAAAGGCAGATAGTTTGGTGGATATAGCAGATATAGTTATGGCATTCTTGCATCTGCCTAGTACAATGGGGAGGCGGGTTGGCATTGTGGGAAGTGGTGCAGGTGGAGGGGTAATGTTAGCAGATGCGTGTGAAAGAGCTGGCCTCTCTATCCCTTCGCTTGCGGCTGATACTAAAAAAGAGCTAAAGAAGATCTTGCCTCCAGTTGGGTCCAGTGCTGAAAACCCCGTGGACGGTGGCCCTCCTGTTCCAGGCTCGATGGTAATAGAGAAAGGGTTACGCATAATTTCAGCGGACATCGGTATCGATTTCATGATGGTGCACTTAAACGTTGACCTTGCCTGGTTTTTTGACAGGCTGGATCAAAGCCTAGACCAAATTCGGAAAAGAGTTAGTGAACTTGTCAGGGTAACCAGAGCGTTGCCTAAACCGACAGTACTCGTGCTTAACTGTACAAGTGGAGCTGAGGAACGAGCGATATTTGTCGAGGTACAGCAAAGGTGTCTGGAAGCTGGATTGCCAACGTATACCACCTACGAGGGAGCAGCTAAAAGCACGGCTAAATTCATCGAATACCACGAACTCCTTAGAAGCATCGGCACCTAGAAGACTGGGGACAATTTCGCAAGAATCCGCCCAATTCAGCACTATGCCGTGTTAATCAGATAGTGGGGGTATCTGGCTTTATGGCAAAGAGTAAAAATTTTTCAAAACCTCTATGATACTAACCGCAAACAAACCGCCCTAATGTATAATGTTTACGGGTTGAGTGTTTTTTTAATCCTATTGGGCATTATCTCGTCTCCTGTTACGCTAAAGTTGGGGTAGGATTTTAAGTGGGTGAAGCCATTCAAAATTTCTTTTCACCGCCAAATTTGCCTTCCACCCGTCGTATAAGCATGAGAACACAATATCTCTGCCACCAGAAGATGAATCCCATTACTATTAAGAAACCAACTAATATGCCATAATCTACGCCAGAGCTAAATGGAAGCAGCATAAGAAGACCGGGAACAACGACGGCCAGTAGAATGCTCAGAATTCCAAAAAATAGTGCTAATGACTTACTGCTCCACTTGGGCTTGTGAGTTCCGCTCATACTAGCTTTAACGTCAACAGTAACGGTAGCAGTTACTTTGCAATCTTTTCCAGTCTTGCCACAATATGGGCATGGTCCTGTATGGCTTGGGGGCAACTTTCCTTTACAATGTTGGCACCAACATTGAACTTCAGCAGTCATTTAAATCTTTAACCCTCTCTCATTATCTGAAGGTTGACGCCCTTCACCCTTTAGTTTTAAGGATTGAGGCTCATAAATTAAAATCTGAAACTACCGAGAATCATCCAGGCCAAGATAATAGGCGCTCTTGACCTGCCTGCCCATCGACAATTATACCATTTATCATCACACACTTCGGATTGTACTCGTATAGTATTTGTTCAGGCTCTCTTCACAGAAAAGTCCTGCTTCACAAAGAGTCGGCTGCGTTAGCGGCTCGTTTCAAAGCATGCTGATGTTGAGCAGTTATTTCCTTGGCGTAACTGGCGTCATGAATCGATTTTTGCAACCTGTAGTAAGACCCTGCAACCTGTGTGGCGAAATACCACATTCCTTGATTCATCGCTTCAGGATCAATTGATGCTTTGAAGGACTGATCCACTATCCATCTCCGCGCTGCGTCGTCTATCTGGGCATTCTGTTCGGCAGGATTGAGTACAGGCCCACCGAGTTCTTTCACGATTCTTCGCACCCAGATATCGATGGGTTGTAACAAGTGGCGTTCTTTGGATGGAGACACATTGTAAAATGTTGCGACATCTCGCAGGAAAAGTGATGCAATCTTTGACCCGATACCGTTAATTTCCTTGATCTTATCGTGGGCTGTCTTCACCTGATCCGACTCAAGTGCAGACTTCGCATACATGATGACATTTGGCTTTCTTCCAGAACCCGACATGTCTAGGAGAAATTCTAAGACGGATTCCTTTTTGGTGGTTCTGTGACCTTTTTTGTGGTTATAGTTCTTCCCTTTCGGGCATAGGGGGTTGTTCGCCTCATTGAGCTTGCCCGTACCGAGGCAGCGACTAAACTCATCCCAAAGTTGGTTGACGTGCTCCTTCCCGAATTCTCCGCCTGTGCCTTTGGCCTTCCTGACGCAATCTGCTGCTGCCGGAGCGTAATCAGGGCGTCGCCCTTGTCTTTCGAAAGCGTAGCCTTCTAGAAATAGCCCGAGGGAATCCCATGTATCGTTCTCACGTTGAGGATAGCGTTCCCAAAGGGGCTTCATGAGTCGCTCCTGAAGCAACACTGAGAACCTGACGAAATCGTGGAGCTGCATTGGACCTCCTAATGTGTAAAGGTTCTGCCGCCAAGCCATGGACATTAGTAGCGCCAAGCAAGATTTCTAGTTCGCGTCGCAGGCATCATTATAATACGGTAAGCCATGCCTGAACAAGGGCAACAACTAAATACCTTGAGCTTCAGACCACGCGGTCTGCTCGAGAACAACCAAAGCTGTTAACAAAACCGAGGATTGTTGACTAGGGCTGAGCTATTTTGGGGCAAAAACAAGTTGCTGACTGCCAAGCAATAACGATTTGACCGCGGTGCCGATATGCCTTTGTCGACCACTAAATAAGAGTTGACAGGACTGGACAGCGCTGATAAATTTCTCCTTGTCAGGCGTGGTGTTGCATATTTAGGTTAGAGCAGGAAACTATGCTGGAAACAATCGAATCTACATATCTAATACGAGAGCGCCTCGGCAATTATCTGAAGCTGATAGAAGCTCTAGATCCGCTGCCGCGAGAAAGACAGCTTACCAAGAAGTGGCGGACAATACTGATGGACAAGTTTGGCACGACTTGTGGATATTGCGGAGTATCGAACAGAGTTGATACTGCACACTTGATTTCTTTAGAGATAGGGGGTACCACAGTTTGCGAAAACCTGATCCTCTTGTGCAAGAAATGCCATGGGCTTTTCGACACAGGCTATCTGTCAATTCACGCAATGTCGGAAGTAGCGAAAGAATGGAGATGTGGAGCTAAGCCGGCATTTCCTCGTCCCCAACTGGATGATGTGAAGCCACCTGACACAACTTTTACTGAGCCTCCGAGGTTGCAACCACAAATTCTTGCCAGGATCTCCAGCTTTCAGACACAGAGAAAGTATGTGAAAGCAATCGATCTCATCAACCATCACTTGGCAAATTCACGGCTCACTGACTCCGAGCATTACTACCTGTTGATCAAGCGCGCAGAACTTACTCGTAGGCGCTCTGCGCGTGGCGTGCTGGATAAAGCCCTGCGTGGCTTGCAAGCCATTAAGCCTGACAGGGTGCCCAAACATTACTTGCCCTATTTTTACTACGAGTGCGGCTATGTGCAACGATTACGCGGAGATCACACTGAAGGAGCCCGTCTCATGCATCGTAGTGCAGAAGTCTCTCAGCAAATAGAGAAATCTGGAAGGCCATCCCTCGGCTTCATTGCCGCCTCCGTCAACGAGATCCTGTGCCAGCTGGCGATGCGGGACTCTTTGACAGAGACAGAGGCCCGAGAATTTGTGTACCGACTAGATGAACTACAGAAGGTTGCAGCACAGCATGGACAATACTGGGGTGGTCGATGGGCCTTAAATTGTGCAGCCCATAAACTACAAGTGCTATTGAAGAAGCGTGACAAAGAGAAGAACCGGGAAGCTCTGCGTGAGCTACGAGCTCTTTATTACCAGTCGGACCTTCGCTCCGGGTGGGATTCGGCTGCGAGGCAGACGATGTCATTACTGGAAGGCTTAACGCGGGTGCTTTTCCCTTGCGATGATTCTGACCTTGACACAGGCATCGGCTTACTCGCTCGGTCTTTCGTCACCCGGCTAGCACCGCGCCAGCGACCTGAAGGCACTCGCGATGTGGGACTGGGGCTAACGGAAGGATTACGGAGTAAAGGATTGAGTACAATGGAGGAAACGTGCACCGTTCTTGAAGGACTGATGAATCAGACAATGGATGGCACATCGGTTCTTTGGCCCTGGAGGACAAATGCTGAGCACGGACGCAAGCCTTCTGAAAACTCATCCTAATCCGTGGTGGCAGCTGAACATTTGTCAGAAATGTTTAGGCAGGCATCGCGAATTGCGTAAATCACTAGTTCGTTACTAGCTTCTGCTATAATAGACTATAATGTGCCACAACGGGTGAAAATATGGCCACAGGTGGTCATTCGACACATTGGAAGTCCTGATATTCGTAACTAGAACTTATGCACAAGTGTAGACAATGAAGTTGGCAATAACGGGGAACGTAAAATCGCCCGCAAAGTATTCAAAGCTGAAAGACCGGATGGACCCGACTAGTCTTTGGATGGTTGGAGATGTTGGTGAGTCTATTGGCTTTTGGGTCCTACACAAATGCAAGTTTAGGCGGATTGTTAAACCATTAGTGTTACAATATCGAGAAAAAGACAGAATTAAGACTATTTCTCATTTCATTTCACCCAACCAAATTAGACAAGGCATATGTTTCCTGCCAAGTGAAGACGAATCATTGTACTGGAACAAGGTTCTGACGGAAGAACAGAAGAAATACCACTTTATTCGCTGGGATTTCTTAGCTTTAAAAGTTCAAAGGGAGAGCCGTAAGTTAATAGCATATCCATGCCTAATAGAAGTAAAAACTCGCCGGTCGGGAACTAAAATAAGTAGAGACTACGAATCTTTCAAAAAGAGGGATTTTACACGCGAAAAGTGTCTTGGATTCAGAGTATTTTGCGCTAGCATTATCCTGCATGATGACTGGAACTTTGAAGCGGATATAGAGGAACTATGATTTCTGGCGTTAGACTTCCCAACTTTTCTTAATCCAGCCATGTGAACTGCACGTTTCGTCAATTCGTTCAATGAGGATAGCACAACAGCTTCTCTTGCCGAGGTGCATGGTCTAAAGAGTTGTGGGGAGAGGAGACAGATTTTACCGACCCGCACTACGAACGCTAGTAGCCCTGGATACGTCTCCTGGCTATTACTACCAGCAAGCCAAGCAGTATAGCAATAGCAGCTATCGCCACTGCAAGTAACAGGCCTTCATCCATACCTTCACCTAATCTGCTGCCAGCACCAGTAACTATGAAGCTTGACTTCTGGTCACCGATATTGACGGTGTAAGTTCCAGGCTGGGACTTGGTCACGATGAACTTGACCGGGTAAGCAGCGCCCGGAGACACTTCAATGGTTCTCTGTTGCTCCACCCTGCCATTTATCCTCAGGGCAACATTGTAGCTGCCGCTGGAGGCACCGCTGTTGACCATATTAGCCAGGATGGTCACCGGCTGCCCAGTCTGAGTTTGACTCGGGCTGACGCTGATGCTACGCAGACGCACATCTGCTGGTGGCAGTTGTGGTTGCGGTGGTGATGGCGAAACCCGTCGTGCAGATGGCGTAGGCGGTGCTGGTGGTGGCGGTGGCGGTACTACCCCAACTACTGCCGGCCCGCCGGGGTCAATGATGGTGCCGTTGGCGACACCATCGGCATCTCCCAAACCACCGTCGGTAATGGTCAGCGTTAAAACATTATCGTCGTCATCATCGCCGAGCAGCGAGGTACAGTCTATCCACTGCCCATTCTGGTATTTCCAGTATTGGGCAGCCGCTGGTATAGCCGAAGGCAGAGTAATAGTTACTGTGACCGTTGAACCAACGGTAATCCCAGTTATATTGAAGGAGAACAGGCCGTGTGGGAAGGTTACTCCATCTGGTTTGCCTGCCGTGGGCAATGTACCTTCAGCTACCGCGGTGAGGTCGGTTATGTTGCCCAGGTCTGATGAAAAGGTGGCTGTGCCTGTGCCCGTAGCTGTGGCCACTGGATAAGAAGCGCCCGACGTAGTGACGTTTCTTTCAGCACCGAAGCTGGTGCCATCTCCCACAGCTTTAGCCCTGAAATAATACGTGGTGTCCGGCGTAAGACCACCGAGCGCAAAGCTGAAGTGCCCCGTGGTGTTCATGGCCTCTGGTGTAGTCTCATTGGGATATGGGCCACCCGACGTTGTCCCCCACTCAAAGGAGACATTTATACTGGAGGCAGTGCCTAAATCATCTAGATTGCCGTTCAGGGTAACTGAGTCGGTAGTGATGTCGGTAGCTGCTTCGGTGGTAACAGTTAGTAGCGTTCTTTTTATTCAGGCTTTTCCGAAAGGGTAAGAATTGGGGCTCACCTACCTTGTGGTAGACTTTATAGTCTAAGCAACAAACCATAAGGAGGTAAGCCCTAAATGACATTAGCACAGAG
>Ga0194113_10003060_pt1 | contig 22566 bp, 16 predicted proteins | sample TA2MahC200mmetaG_FD_146193 | JGI IMG/M metagenome (GOLD analysis project Ga0194113, IMG submission 146193) | Freshwater microbial communities from Lake Tanganyika, Tanzania - TA2015017 Mahale Deep Cast 200m | ecosystem: Environmental > Aquatic > Freshwater > Lake | place: Tanzania: Lake... | reverse complement strand
CGAAAGACATCAAGGAGAAAAACGTCTTCAGCGTCAACGGCTGGACCATGGTCTTCGTCGACCTCGCCGTCCTGTTCTTCTGCGGCCGGTACGTCATCGCCCACTCCGCGCGGTCCGGCTCGACCCCGGGCATGATCGCCTCGGTCGTCGGGATGATCCTGGCCTTCATGACCTTCGGCGGATTCTTCCTCATCCACCCCAACGAGTCCAAGGTCTTCACTTTTCTCGGCAAGTACGTCGGCAGCGCCCGGACGGCCGGTTTCCACTGGACCAACCCGTTCGCCGTCAAGAAGAAGGTCACCCTGAGGATCGTCAACCTCAACAGCGAGACGATCAAGGTCAACGACGCGCTGGGCAACCCCATCGAGATCGCCGCCGTCGTCGTCTGGCACGTCGTCGATTCGGCCAAGGCCCTGTTCAACGTCGAGAACTACCAGAACTTCGTGGCCATCCAGAGCGAAACGGCCATCCGCCAGCTGGCCAGCCACTATCCCTACGACGCCCATGACACGGAAAAGGAGTCCCTGCGCGGCAACCTCGAGGAGATCGCGGCCCGGCTCAAGGACCAGGTCCAGGAAAGGCTCGATGTGGCCGGCGTCCACGTCGTCGAGGCCCGGCTGTCGCACCTGGCCTACGCGCCCGAGATCGCCCAGGCCATGCTCCGGCGCCAGCAGGCCGAGGCCATCATCGCCGCCCGCCGGCAGATCGTCGACGGCGCCGTCGGCATGGTCGAGATGGCCCTGAAGAGCCTGGAGGCCCAGGGCGTCGTCAAGCTCGACGAGGAGCGCAAGGCGGCCATGGTCAACAACCTGCTCGTCGCCCTGGTCTCGGAGTCCGACGCCCAGCCGATCATCAATACGGGGACGCTTTACTCCGGATGAAAGAGGCCCGGTGAGCGAGAAAAAAAAATTCCTGCTGCGGCTCGACGCGGTGCTCTACGACGCCCTGGAGAAATGGGCGGCGGCGGAGTTGCGGAGCGTCAACGCCCAGATGGAATTCGTCCTCAAGGAGGCGGTCCGGCGCACGGGCCGTCTCCGGCCGGGGCGGGAGGAAGACAAATGAAGCTCATTCTGTGGGTGGCCGTGGCGTTCATCGTGGCGCTGGCCATCCTTTTGGCCCTGTTGTAGGGATGCGCGCCGGCCGCTCGCCGAGGGCCACCAAGGCTCCCCGGCCCACGGTTGACAACGCGCCCCGCCTGTTCTAAGTTGGGATCGACGGCGGGCCCCGTCCGATGAACGGGCGCCCTCCGGACCCCTGGACATGAACCGGACCCCCTTGATCGTTCGGATCGCCGGGCTGGCGGCCCTGGCCCTGGGGGCGTACTTCGTCATGAAGCCGCCGGCGGTTGTCGACGACCGGGTCATCCTGGGAAGGGGAGGCGCGGCGGGCGCGGTCTTCACCGACGACGCCACTCTTCGGAACGTCCTCGGGAAGGACATCGCGTACACGATCCGGCCGGGCCCCTACCGCAAGGCGCCCCTCGCGCGCACCCTCAAGCCCGGCGCCGTCGACCGGATCGCGGCCGACCAGCCGGTCGAGATCGAATTCGACAACGGATCGAGGACCGGCGCCCACACCCTCCATCCGGGCAAGCCGTACTCGTTCCGATATGACGAGGCCGGCGTCGTCAAGGTCTATCCCGGGGCTCACGGGAGAGCGGACGCCGAGGACCTTGCGCCTTTCGTGCCCACGCCTTACCCGGTCGTCGAGAAAATGCTCGAGATGGCCGGCGCCGGACGGGACGACGTGGTCTACGACATCGGATGCGGGGACGGACGGATGGTCATCACCGCGGCGTCGAAGTACCGGGCCCGCGGCGTGGGCATCGATATCGATGAAGCCCTCGTCGAACAGGCCCGGGCCCGGGCCCGCGAGGAAGGCGTCGCCGGGCTCGTCCGCTTCGTCCGGATGGACGGCACCAAAGCCCATGTCCGGGAGGCGACGGTCGTGGCCCTCTACCTCCTTCCCGAATCGCTCGAGACCCTCAAGCCCCTCTTCGAGAAAGAGCTCCGGCCCGGGGCCCGCATCGTGTCCCACAGCTACCGGATCCCCGGCTGGGACGACCGGATCGTCCGTGAGGAGGCCCTGACGGGCGAGACCGGCCGGGAGCACAAGATCTATCTCTACAGGATGCCGGCGGTCCGATGAGCGCGACCGTCCGGTTCCTGGCCGGCTTCTGCCGCGAGCACCCGCTCGAGGAGAAGGTCTTCATCGTTCCGTCCTTCATCTCCGGCCGCCAGCTCGGCGAGGCCCTGGCCCGGGAGGCCGGATCCTGGATCAACCTCCGCTTCACGACCCTCGCCGCCCTGGCTCAGCAGACGGCCGCTCTCGAGCTCAGCCGGCTCGGGCTCCGCCTCCTCGCCGGGTCCGAGCGGCTGGTGTTCGTAGACTCGCTGTTCCGTGAGCTGAAGGCCGCCGGCAGGCTCGAATATTTCGGCCGCCTGCGGCCCTCGCCCGGGGTGGCCCGCACCCTTCTCCGGGCCCTGGAAAGCCTGCGCCAGGAAGGCTTCACCGGAGAGCGGATCGACCCGGGCCTGTTCTCGGTCGGCGCGAAAGGCCGGGATATCCGGGCGCTCCTCGGGCGCTACGAACAGAGCTTGAGCGACGCCGGATGCGTCGATCCCGCCGGCCTCTACGCCCTGGCGGCCGAGACGGCCCGCGGAGCCGGCGCCGGGGAAGAGTCTTTTTTCTTCTGCCCGGCGGACTCCGCGCTGAGCCGGGTCGAAAAGGAGTTCCTCGAAGCGGTATCGGGCGGCCGCTGTGTTTTTACGGCCGGCGCCCCGGTGTCCGGGCTCGACCGCCCGCGCCTTTTCCAACCGGCCGCGGAAAGCGGGTCCGGCGCCCCGCCCGGCCCGGCCTCCGACGCTGAACGCCTGCCGTGGCTCTTCGATCCCGGCCGGGGCCCCAAGCCTTTTGGGGACGGCTCCGTGGACATCTTCAGGGCCCTGAGCCCGATGACCGAGTGCCGCGAGGCCTTGCGGCGGATCCTCGACGGCGGGGCGGTCCTGGACCAGGTCGAGCTCATCGCTCCCCCCGGCGCGGGCTACACGACGGTCCTCCACGGCCTCTCTCTCCGCATGGGGCTCGCGGTGACCTTCGCCGACGGCCTTCCTCTCTCCTTGACCTCGCCGGGCCGGGTCTTCGCCGGTCTCGTCGACTGGATCGAGAACGGTTACCTGGCCTCGGACCTCTGCCGTCTGATCGAGGCCCAGGACCTGAAGCTCCCCTTCCGCGGGCCGGAGGAGGACGTCGCGCCTCAGAGCGTCGGCCGTCACCTGCGGGAAGCCATGATCGGCTGGGGGAGGGAACGATACGTCGAACGACTCCTGGCCCGGCGCAAGACGATCGAGGCCAAGCTCCGCGACCCCAGAGGTGACGCGGACGGCGGCCTCGCGGACAAGAGGCGGGCCGACCTCGAGCGGGACCTGTCCGAGGTCGTTCGGCTGATCGAAGCCGCGCGCTCCTTTCTCGGCCTCATCCCGGAGCTGCCGGCCGGGGGCCCGGTCCCGTTCGAGGCGGTCGGCACGGGGGTCGCGCGGGCCGTCGAGACCTGTTCCATTCTCCGTGACGGCGGGGACGGCATGGACGGGCAGGCCCTGGCACTCATCACCGCGGAGCTTCGGAACATGGCCGGAGGGCCGTGGGGGGCGCCGCAGGAAGGGGGCTCGGCGCCTTCGGCGCTCGATCTCAAGGCGTGCCTGGACCGTCTTCGGACCGCCGTGTCCTCGCTTTCGGTCGGAGCGTCGGCCCCCCAGCCCGGCCACCTCCACGTTTCGAGCTTTCCCTCGGGCGGGATGTCGGGGCGGCCGGAGACGTTCATCCTCGGGCTCGACGATGCCGCTTTTCCGGGCCATGGCCGCAACGACCCCGTTCTCCTCGACGCCGAACGGGAGAGGTTGTCGTCCGGGCTCCCGACCACGGCGGACTCCCTCCGGGAGCGTCTTTATGCCATGGCCGCCCTGGCCTCCTCGCTCCGCGGACGGGTGACATTCAGCTATCCGGCCTACAATATCCTCGAGGAACGGGAGGCGTTCCCGTCGTCGCTCGTCCTTCAGGCCCACCGTCTCGTCTCCGGGGACACGGACTGCAATTACGAGGGCCTCCAGTCCGCCTTGGCCGAAGCGGCCGAGCGCGCCGGACGACCGGACCCGGCGGGCTTCCTGCCGGGCGGGATAGGAAGGGCCATCGACGGCACCGACTGGTGGCTGGCGCGTCTGGCCGGCAGGGACCGGCCGGCGACGGCCCTGAACGTCGTCCGCAGGAACTTCCCGGGACTGGGAGCCGGCATCGAGGCCGAGGAGGCCCGGGCGGGGGACAGGCTCACCGAGTACGAAGGGGTTGTCCGCATCGACGGCCGGCGTTTCGACCCGCTCCTCAACCCGGACTTGCAGGTCTCCGCTTCGCGCCTGGAAAGCCTGGTCAAGTGTCCCTACGGATACTTCCTCAAGTATCTCCTCGGCGTCGAGCCGCCCGAGGAGCTCATGCTCGACCGGGCCCGCTGGCTCGACCCCATGGACCGGGGAAGCCTCCTGCACGACATCCTGTTCGAGTTCATGACCGGGATCACCGCGGAGGGCGAACGGGCGGACCCCGGACGCCACGGCCCTGTCCTGGAGGAGATCGCCGACAGGATCATCGCCGATTGGAAGCTGGCCGTCCCCCCGCCGTCGGAGGGCATCTTCGAACGGGAGCGGCAGGACATCCGCGCGGCCCTCGAGGTCTTCCTGCGGGTCGAGGGCGGACGTCCCCCGAATATCGTCCCGTTCGCCTTCGAGAAGGGCTTTTCCGCCGTCCCGATCGAGGTCGAAGGCGGACGGTCGTTCCGGCTCAAGGGGCGGATCGACCGGATCGACCGGACGGGCCCCGGGACGTTCCGCATCATCGATTACAAGTCGGGCAACCCCAGCCCCTTCGAAAGCCTCGAGTTCTTCGGCCGGGGCCGGATGATCCAGCACGCCCTGTATGCCGTGGCCGCCGAGCATCTCATAGCCGAGGAAGGCCTGGCGGAGCGGCCCCGGGTGACCGAAAGCGGCTATTTCTTCCCGACCCGCCGGGGCGAGGGCCGGGAGATCCTCGTCCCGGAGTTCGACCGCAAGACGTTCCGGGCGCTCCTCCGCGACATCATGGCCGTGATCTCGAACGGCTATTTCGTCCGGACCTCCAAGGACGACTGCCGGTTCTGCGATCTCTCGACGGTCTGCGGCGGGCGGCACAAGGAAACGAAAGAGAAGCTCGACGCCGACCCGAAGATCGGGCCGGCGTTCGAAAGGTTGAAGTCCTATGAATAGGAAGAAGCGGTCCGGAGCGGCCGGCGACGAGGCGGCCCGCCGCCGGATCACGGAAGACCTCGACGCGACCTTCCTGGTCGAGGCCGGCGCCGGGTCGGGAAAGACCAAGAGCCTGGTCGACCGGATGATCGCCCTGATCTCGACCGGCCGGGCGACCATCCAGACGATGTCCGCGGTGACCTTCACCCGCAAGGCCGCGGCCGAGCTGAGGGGGCGGTTCCAGGTCGCCCTCGAGCGAAGCCTCCGGGCCGCGCCGGAAGATGAGAGGCGGCCGCCGGGGCCGCGGGAACGAGCCCGTCTCGAGGCCGCCCTGCGCGACCTCGAGCAGGGCTTCATCGGCACCATCCATTCCTTCTGCGCCCGGCTGCTCCGGGAGCGCCCCGTCGAGTGCGGGATCGATCCCGAGTTCGTCGAAATGGAGGAGATCGACGACGCCGTGTTCCGGGAGGCCTGCTGGCACGACCACTTGGCCGAGGCCCGGCTGAAGGCCGGCGACGTCCTCGAGGCTCTCGACGAGGCCGGGCTCGCGCCGGAGGACCTGCGCGACGCCTTCGACGAGCTGGCCATGTATCCCGAGGTCGAGCCCGAACCGGGACGCCAGGACCCGCCGGACCTGCGGGCCGCGCGGGCCTCGCTCGAAAGCTTCCTGGGCGAGGCGGGGTCGCTGATACCCGCGGACCGTCCCGAGCCCGGTTGGGACAAGACGCAAAAGCTGATGAGGCGCCTTTTCGGCCGCCGCGACCGTCTGGGATTCTCGGACCCGGCCATGCTCATGGAGTCTTTCGAGCTCCTTCAAAGCGACCCGGGGGTCACCCAGAAGTGCTGGCCGTCCAAGGACGAGGCCCTGGGGTTCGCCCGATCCCTCGAGGCCTTCAGGACCGGGACGGTCAACCCGGTCCTGGGGACATGGCGGGAGTACCGGCATGACAAGGCCCTGGCCTTTCTCAAGCCCGCCCTCCGGTTCTACGACGAGCGGCGCAGGGCCGAGTCGAAGCTGAACTTCGGGGACCAGCTCCTTCTCACCGCCTCCCTGCTTCGCGACAACCCCGAGGTCCGCCGGCATTTTCAGGGACGGATCGAACGCCTGCTGGTCGACGAGTTCCAGGATACCGATCCCGTGCAGGCGGAGATCCTGTTCTATCTCACGGGCGCGGACGCGGAAGAGACCGACTGGACCCGTCTCCGCCCGGCTCCCGGCTCGCTTTTCCTGGTCGGCGATCCCAAGCAATCCATCTACAGGTTCAGACGGGCGGACATCGACACCTACAACCTCGTCAAAGCGGTCATTGCCGCCGCCGGAGGCGAGGTCCTCGAGCTCACGGCGAACTTCCGCTCCCAAACGTGCGTCGCGGATTATGTCAACGGGGTCTTCGGGCCGGGCGACGGTTCGGGGGCGCTTTTCCCGGCCGCCGCGACGGGCGTCCAGGCCCGGTTCGCCCCGCTGCTCACCCGACGCTCAGGGGCCGGCGGCGCGGCCGGAGAGGTCTTCAAGATCGTCCTGCCCAAGGTTCCCCGCAACTCGGAGAAGCCGATCGCCGGCCTCGACGCGGAGGCCATCTCCGGGTTCATCGACCGGGCGGTCGGAGGGGGCCTTCAGGTCCTGGAGAAAGGCCCGGGAGGACGGGAGCGCCCGCGGCCGGCCAGGCCCGGGGACTTCCTCATCCTGTTCCGGTACAAGAAGAACATGGACATCTACGCCCGGAGCCTCGAGGAGAAGGGGCTCCCCTACGAGATCTCCGGCAGCGACGCGTTCTCCGAAAGCCCGGAGATCGCCGGGATCGTCGCCCTTCTCCAGGCGCTCAAGGACCCGGCCAACGCCGTCTTCACCGTGGCCGCCCTGCGGGGCATCTTCTTCGGCGTGAGCGATCAGGCCCTTCTCGACCACCGGGCCGCGGGAGGGTCGTTCGCCTTCGCCGGGAAGACGGCCGCGGCCGTCCCGGCCGCGGAGCCCGTCCGCAGGGCGTTGGCCAGCCTGCGCGAGTGGTGGGGCTGGACGAGATCGCTCCCTCCTTCCGTGGCCCTGGAAAAGATCCTCGAGGCCGCCGGCCTTCTCTGCTATCTCGTGTCGTCGGAGCGGGGAAGCTCCCGGGCCGGGAACGTCCTCAAGCTGGTCGAGATCGTCCGCGGCCTTGAAACGGACGGGACGGCCTCGTTCGCCGAGGTCGTCGATTTCCTGGCCGACGGCGACCGGCTCGAAACGGTGGAGGAGATGAGCCTGACGCCCGGCCGGCGGGACGCCGTGCGCCTGATGAACCTCCACAAGGCCAAGGGCCTCGAGGCCCCGGTCGTCTTCCTGGCCAATCCCGCCGGCATGAAAGACCGGGAGCCGGACAAGCATATCGTCCGGCTCGATCCCGGCGCCGGGACGGGCGGCCAACCTGTCCGGCGGAGCCCGAGGGGCTATTTCCAGTTCAAGAAACGGAACGGATACAGCGTCAAGCTTCTCACCCAGCCGGCCGGCTGGGCGGACGTCGTCGACACGGCCGCCCTCTACAGGGACGCCGAAGAGCACCGGCTGATGTACGTGGCCGCCACGCGGGCCAGAGATATGCTCGTCGTCAGCGCCTATCCCGGCGGCCCGAAGTTCAAGCGCGCCTGGCAGGCCCTCGATGAGCGGCTGGAGAACATGCCCGAGCTCGAGCTCCCTTCGGAGGGGAAGAAGGCGCCCGAGCCCCCCGCCGCCCCGGCTCCGTCGGCCAAGGAGATCGCCGCGGCGGAGCGCCGCATCCGGGAACGAAAAGGGCAGGCCTCAAGGGCCCGATATCGCCTCGAGACCGTCACGGGCCTGGTCAAGAGCGGCCCGAAGCCCGAGGCCTGGGGGCCCGGAGGCCGAGGCCGGGAATGGGGGACGGCCATCCACTCGCTGTTGAACGCCCTCGGGCGGGCCTGGGGCCGGACCGGCGCCGGCGGTCCTGTCTTGAGCGACGATAAGCTCCTCCAAATGGCGGGCAACGCCCTGGCCGCCGCGGGGTGGAGCAGGGGACAGGAGAAGGATCTGGCGGGCCTCGTCGGCGCGATCGTGCGCACGGAGTTCTGGAGCCGGGCCATGTCCGCCGAACGGAAACGCTTCGAGGTCCCCTTCTCGGTCCGCATCGACGCCGCCGACCCCGACCACGCCGCGATCTCGGCCCGGGGGCCCTTGATGGCCATGGCCGGCCGCAAACCGGTGGATGTCGTCGCCGGGGCGCCGGTTTTCCTGTCCGGAGCGATCGACCTGGCTTTCCGGGAAGAGGACGGCTGGGTCATCGCCGACTACAAAAGCGATCAAGTCCCTACGGCTGCGCTCGAGGACGGCCTCGAGGCCTCGAAAAAGGCATTCGACGGTCTGGTGGCCTTCTACGCTCCGCAGGTCCGCGTCTACAGCCGGCTCTGGGAACGGCTGACCGGTGAAAAGGTCAAGGAGTCGGGGCTCTACTTCACTTCGATCGACGCCTGGGTCCCTATCGGCCGATCCTAGCGCTTTCCACCGGGAAGGGCCCCTGCGGGCGGCAGGGCGCTCAGGAGGACGACCTCGGCGAAGACGGAGAAGGTGAACGGCCATTCCAGGAGCCGCTCGGCGCCCTTCTTCATGACGAAAACGGCGTCGGTCTTGAAGTCCAGCCGGTATTCCGTGAACCAGCCGCCGTCGACGTTGATGTGGACGAAGCCCGTCCCCGTCCCGCTGCCCTCGAAGACACCGACCGTGTCGCCGAGGTCGCGCGAGCCCGTAACGGCGACCGTGTAGAGGGCCGAGACGAGGGCTTTCCGTCCGTCTGGCCCGGGGAGGATGTCGCCGAGGACGTATTGGATGCTGAGGTCGACCCCGAGATCCAGGCCTTGGAACGGGATGTTCAGGCGCCGGCTCTCCGTCCAGCCGTCCCCGGGCCCGACCGGGTGGACGGGGAACGCGGGGAAGTAGTCGCGCAGGATCTGGGGGAGGGACACGTTGAAGACGCTCTCCGGCCCGAGGACCTCGGGGTTGCGGATGGATTCGACCTTGCCGGTCCGGTTGAAGACGACTTGCAGGGGCTCCCCCTCTTTTGTGCCGAGGGTCTGGGATACGACCCGGTCGGGGAGCCGGGCGTTGACCTCGATCCCCGGGCTGAGGAGGTCGACCCGGACGGTGTCCCTCGACCCGGGCAGGGCCCGCAGGCGGATCTCGCCTCGGGCGTCGGCGTTGAGGGCCAGGTCCTTGCCGAGAAAGCTCTTCCCGTCCACGTTGATCACGCTGCCGACGGTGTAGACGAGCTCGGTGCCCGCCGCCGGAGCGAAGGCCAAGGAGATCTTCTCCTGCGCCGGAAGGAAGAGGACCGGTCCGCGAGGGCTCAATACCAGAGCGGCCAGCATCCCCGCGACAAGACAGGATCTTCGTTTCATCTCATGACTCCGCAAGCCCTAAATCAACATTATACCACTTCGCGCCCGCGGCTACCTGGGCCGCGAGACGCTCCCCGGGCTTGACGGCGGCGGGGCGGCCGGTATATATACAGCCTTTCGAGACCATCATGTCGAAACCCGAAACACCGTTCGATTTCGAACGATCGCTCAAGACCGTCAGCTCTTTCTCGTTCATCCACAAGTATCTCCCCGCCGACCGGTACATCGTCCGGCCTCCGGCGGCCCTCCTCGTCCGGGCCGTGCTCGGGACCTCCGTCACGCCCAATCAGCTGACGGTCGCTTCCTTCCTTCTCGGCCTGGCCGGAGGGCTCGTCTATCTCGGCGGGACCCCTCTCTTTTTCGCCCTGGCCGGGTGCCTGGTCATGCTCTCGACGATCTTCGACAGCGCCGACGGCATGCTGGCCCGGACCAAGAACATGGCCAGCCGGTTCGGGGCCTATTTGGATCTCTTCCTGGACCGGATCGCCGACTTCGCCGTCCTCCTCGGGATGTCCTTCGGGTACTCTTTCTATGTTCAGGACGTCCGCTATCTCGTCTTCGGCCTGCTGACGATCGGCCTCTATTTCCTGCAGGTCTGTCTTTACTACGTCGTCAGCATCTACAAGGGCCAGGACAAATCCGGGGAAGGGGCCGAAGCCAAGAGCCTGGTGGTCTTCATCATCTTCGTCCTGTCCTTCTTCAGCCGGCTGGACGCGCTGCTGCTCATGGTCTTTCTGCTGTCCGTCGTCTCGCTCATCGGCCGCACGATCCGTTTCGCGCGCCGGGCGCGGGGTCCGGCCGCTCCTCCATCCCATTGAGCGAGCGGGCGGCCCTCGCCTTGATCAGCGGCAGGAGGCCGACCCCCGCCCAGAGCAGCCCGATCACCCTCCGGACCAGAATGACGGCCATGCCCGCCGTCATGTCGATACGCAGGAGAGCGAACAGGGAGACGTATGTCAGTTCATAGACGCCCATGGACCCGGGAACAGGCAGGAACGTGTAGAACGAGCCCAGGGTGACGATCAGGAAACACGTGAAAAATGACGGGACGTCGCTCCCCAGGAACAGGAAGGTGAGATAGATCTCGGCGGCCCACAGCCAGGCCTGGCCGAAATAGGAGAGGAAGAGGGCGATGAAAAGCCGGGTATGGCTGCGGTAGAACTCGGAGATGTGGGCGTCGGTCTCGAGGATCCTCTCCCGCCGGCTCTCGATGAAGGGGACCTTGATCTTCAGTTGTTGAAGCAGCCCGAGGAGCCAGGCGAAAAGCCCCCGCTTCTGCTTGAGGACCAGGAAGACCAGGATCAGGAGCACGGCGGCGACCGCGGCGAAGAGCCTCAGTCTCTGGGCGCGGGGCAGGGCGAATTCGGTGACCAGGAAGAGGACGGCCAGGGCGACCGTGAACAGGCCGGCCAGGAACTCGACCGTCTTGTCGACGACGACGGAGGCCAGGCACTTGCCGCGTCCGATCCGGTCCAGCATGAGCACCCTGACCGTCTCGCCCCCGATATTCCCGGCCGGCGTCAGATAGCTCACGGCGTAGGCGGAGATGCGGGCCCCGAGGATCTCGAGAAAAGGGACCCGTTCCCGGCAAGAATAGCGCAGAACGGCCCGCCAGTTCAGCGCCCGGACGGTCCAGTAGGCGAGTCTCATGGTGAGGAGGGCGGCGATCTCCGGAAGGGTCAGCCGGCCGAGGGCCTTGAAAATCTCTTCCGGCCCCGTCCTGACGATGAGGTAGACGAACAGCCCGGCGCCGGCCCAGCCGACGAGCCTCATGGCCGTTGATCGGCCGCGCGGCCCGCGGGGCGGGGAAGAGGGACTCTCCGGGGCGATCGAGGGCAGCTTGAACATGGCTTGACGGGGTTTCGTGATTCGCATATCTTATATGTTCTTGTGAAAAAATCAAAACCAGCCCATAAAGCTCCCCGGTTCGGCCCCCTGATCGCGGCGGCCGTGCTGGCGATCTTCGCCTTGCCGGCGCCGGCCGTAGCCTCGGCGGGCGCCTTTCCGCTGGGATTTACGCCGGGTGCCCCGTCCCCGGATCCCCTCCGGCCGGATTTCGCGCTGTGCGGAGCGCCTTCGCACGGCGGGGCCCCTGACCTTTTCGCGGCGTTTTCCCTGTCGGTCCCGCGAGACGAGCCGGCGCCGTCCCCGGGACCGGTGACCGCGCCGGCCGCCCGGATGAAGAAGAACTGGGGGCGGGCTTTTCTCGAGCTGGGGGCTCTTCTCGGCTATTCCACGGTCCGCTATTGGCTGGCCTACGGCGAGTTCATCGAGGATTGGCAGTACGAGCTGACCTGCGAGGACCAGTACACGAGGTTCTTCACGACCGAGGCCCTGCGCTTCGATTCCAACTGCTTCAGCATCAACTGGACGCACGCCTTGGCGGGGGGCCTCTACTATCAGACGGCCCGGGCCAATCACCTGACCGCGTTCGAATCCTTTCTCATGACCACCGGCGGGTCCCTTTTTTACGAATACATCGGGGAGTGGCGGGAGGTCATTTCGGTCAACGACATGATCATCACGTCCGTCGGCGGCTATCCCCTGGGAGAGGCCTGGTACCAGCTGGGGAAATACTTCCACCACCAGACATCCTTTTTCCCCAGGGTCCTCGGCTTCCTGAACCCGATCGTCGAGTTCAACCAGTGGCTCGACCGGAAGAAACCGGCCTCGAAGGTCTATGACCAGCCCGGCTGGCACGGGATGGAGATCTGGGCGGGATGGCGGAGGCAGACCGTTACAGGGCGCGAGATCGTGGACAGCGCCGTCGTCGGCTTCGACATGCAGCTCATCCATGTCCCGGAATACGGGAAGCCCGGAGTTTTCCGGCGGGCCTTGCGGGACACCGTCTTCAGCGAGATGTCCCTGGACATGGCCCTTCGCCAGCGGCTCCCCTCGGACGTCGAAACCCGCGCCGGCCTGGACGAAGATGTCCATTTCTTCACCCGCGTCGTGGGTTGGGCTTCCTATCGTCAGGAGATCGACGAGTTGTCGCGAGGCTACGCGCTGTCTTTCGGCCTCGGATCCGCCTTCACCTACATCCGAAGGCGGCCGGTGACCTACGACGCGCAAAGCATCCGGGTCGGGATCGACCCGCCGCCGGTGGATCCCGTGGACTTCAGGGACAAGATGACCGCGGTTCACATCATCGGGCCCGTTCTGGACTGGACCTCTTTCGGGCGCGGCTGGAAGCTGCGGTCCGTCACCGACGCCTACCTCGATTTCGCCATGGCCGGCTCCACGGCGATCAACGAGTATTCCCGGCTGCGGACCATCCAGGGTTTGAAAACGACCCTGAACTACTACGGCTATCACTACGCCCTCGGGGCCAGCTTCTCGACCCGGGTCGACCTGGACTGGCGGGGCTTCCGGATCAGGGGGCTCGTCAGCGGCCACATCTGGGACTCCGTGGAGGGCATCGACAGGTTCCAAGCCGACATCGAGGACGACGGCAACGCCGTCGATACCAGGGTCCGTTATCTGCTCAGAGCTTCCTGGAAGATGCCGGGCGCGCCGCTGCGGATCTTCGCCGGCCACGAGGGCCTCCGCCGCTGGGGCCGGATCAACGACATCGAGGACCGGAGCTTCGAGACCAGGACGAGCGCCGGTCTGGCCTTTTCCTTCTAGCCTTCGGCCGTCAGCCGATCGTCTCCCAGCCCCGTTTCCGGGCCAGGCGGCGCAGCCTGCGGTCGGGGTGGACGGCGACCGGGTTGCCGACGAGCTCGAGGACCGGCAGGTCCGAGATCCTGTCGGCCAGGGCCCAGGAGCGCTCCCAGTCGACAGCCCGCGGGTCGATCCGGCTGTAGAGGGCGGCGACCTTTTCCCGGCCGTAGGGATGGATCCCCGTCTTTCGACCGGTCAGCTTTTCGTCGGCGGCCTCGAGCTCCCCGCCGATGAGGATCTCGGCGCCCAAGCGCTCCTTGAGCTCGTCGACGAGGATCTGGAGCGAGCCCGAGAGGAGGACGACCCGGCATCCGTCCTGTTTGAGGCCGAGGATCTTCTCCCGAAGGCCGTCGGGGACGGCCTTTCTCAGGAAGACCCGCCCGAACTCCCGGGCCCAGAGCTGGACCGTTTCCGGGGTTTCGCCGCTGAGGAATCTCGCGTTGGTGCCGATGGCCCGCTGCAAGCCGCCCCGCAGGAGGTCCCCGGCGAAGGACAACAGGAAGGAGACCGCCCGGCCGAGACCGATCCGGCCATGGGCGACGAGGTGGAGGAAGAAGACCCGCTCGGCGGTCATCCCTTTGAGAAGCGTCCCGTCGAGGTCGATGACGGCCAGGCGCATTCTGTCCACGGGCATGTTTCCTTCAGGGGGAAGACCCCCACGACGGCTCTTACGGATATAGCACAGATCTTCCGGCGGGTCAAAAACGGGGGTTGCGGCCGCCCGGAGGTCATCGGGAGCGGCGGGCGGGGGCCCGGACGATGAGGAGCGTGGTCGGATCGAGCTTCAACCCCAAGACCTTGGGAGCCGGCTTGCCGTTGTCCTTGACCAGGTTGAAGTGGACGTGGTCGGCGTGGTGCCTAAGGGTGATGAGGACGTCGATCGCGCCCATCAGGCCCTCGAGCAGGAACGGCGTCCCTTCTGCGTTGAACAAGGGCTCGTCCCCCTTGAGGGAGGCGCTGAACCAGACCTCGAGCCCCAGACGGACGGCGAACTCTTTGAACTTCCCGAGGTCCTGCGGATCGACTTGGGCGAAATCGAGGCCGTCGACGATCAGCGTCTCGGCCGGGAAGTTGCCGTGGACGATCATGGCCTCCAGGCTCCGCAGGACCTGCTCGGTCCGGGCCCCGTCCTGCTTGAAGTTCATGATGACCCGGTTGCGGATGATCTCGTCGTAAATGGCCAGGGCGCCCTTCATCCGCGGCTTCTTGGCGATCTCCTTGAAGATGTCCTCGTACCATTTGATGATGTAGTCGACGCGGCTCGAATACGAGACATGGATGACGGGCTTGCCTTGGATGAGCTTGTCCGAGGCCATGTGGACGAGACAGGCCGTTTTGCCGACGCCCTTGCGCGAGGCGAGCACGCCCAGGCGGCCCTTCCCGAGCCCCCCGGAGATGGACTTGTCGAGGACCCTCAGGGGGCTCCTTTTGACGAGTTCTTCTTTGACCGTCTGCGTCATGATCGTCTCCTCCGCTTATTTCCGGGCGTCCTTGGTCCGCTTTTCGAGGTGCTGCTCCTTGAGGAGCTCGGCCACGGGCGGCGGCACCCGTCCGTATCTCAGGAACTCCATGGTGAACTCGGCCTTGCCCTGGGTCAGGGAACGGAGGACCGTCGAATAGCCGAACATCTCGCTCAGGGGGACCTCGGCGTCGACCCGCGAGAAGGTCCCGTCCTCGACCGAGCTGACGATGATGCCCCGCCGCTGGCTGATCGAGCCGAAGATATTGCCGGAGAACTCGGACGGGCCCTCGACCGAGACCTTCATGATCGGCTCGAGGATCTGGGGGCTGGACTTCAGATAGACCTGCCGGAAGGCCCCTTGGGCGGCCGTCTGGAAGGCGATGTCGGAGGAGTCCACGGGATGATAATGGCCGTCGGTCAGCACGGCCCGGACGCCGATCACGGGGAAGCCGATGAGCGGGCCCTTCTTGATGACGGCCTTGAAGCCCTTGTCGCAGGAGGGGATGAACTCCCGCGGGATGCGTCCGCCCTTGACCTCGCTGGCGAATTCGTAAGCGCCCTTGGCCAGGGGCTCGAGATAGCCGATGACCCGGGCGAACTGCCCGGACCCTCCGGTCTGCTTCTTGTGGGTGTAGTCGAAATCGACCCGCCGGCCGAGCGCCTCACGGTAGGCGACCTCGGGTTTCCCGACCCGGACCTCGGCCCGGTACTCGCGCTTCATCCGCTCGACATAGACGTCGAGATGGAGCTCGCCCATGCCCTGGATGATGGTCTGGTTGGATTCGGGGTCGACGTGGGTCCGGAACGTGGGATCTTCCCTGGTGAACCGGCCGAGAGCCTTGGCCATCCGGTCGCCGGCGTTCTTGTCGACGGGCGAGACGGCCAGGGAGATGACCGGCTCCGGGACGTAGAGGGCGCTCATGGCCAGCCGCAGGCCCGGGCTGCAGAACGTGTCCCCGGAGGCGCACTCGACGCCGAACAGGGCCACGATGTCGCCGCAGGGGGCCTCGTCGATATCGGACATGGCGTCGGCGTGCATGCGGACCAGCCGGCCGACCCGGATCTTCTGCTCGGAGCGGGAGTTGACCAGCTCGTCGCCGCGCCGGAGGCTGCCCTGGTAGATGCGGATGTAGGTCAGCTGTCCGTAGGGGCCGTCCTCGAGCTTGAAGGCCAGGGCGCAGGTCTTGGCCGCGGGGTCGGGCACGAGGACCCGCTCGGCCCCGTCGTTGTCCAGGTCGGCCGCCTTGTTCTCCACTTCGGCGGGATCGGGGAGGTAATGCACGACGGCGTCGAGCAGGGGCTGGATGCCCTTGTTCTTGTAAGCCGAGCCGATGAAGACGGGGACCAGCTTGCGGGCGATCGTGCCCCGGCGGACGGCGGCCCGGATGAGGGCCTCGGTCGGCCGGCCTTCGAGCACGGCCTCGGTCAGCTCGTCGGAGAACATCGAGGCGGCGTCGAGCAGCTTCTCGCGAAGCCCGGCGGCCTCGGCGAGGAGCTCCGGCGGGATGTCCCCGGTCCGGACGATCTCGCCGTCGGGGCCGTCGAAATAGAGGGCTTTCATGGCCACCAGGTCGACCAGGCCCTCGAGGGCCGTCTCCAGGCCGATGGGCATCTGCATGAGGACGGCGTTGTGGCCGAGCTTTTCCGCGATCTGGTCGCGGACCTTGAGGGGGTTGGCCCCGATGCGGTCAAGCTTGTTGACGAAGGCCATGAACGGGACGTTGTAGCGGCGCAGCTGGCGGTCGACGGTGATCGTCTGGGACTGGACCCCGCCGACCGAACAGAGGACGAGGACGGCCGAGTCGAGGACCCGGAGCGACCGCTCGACCTCGATGGTGAAGTCGACGTGGCCCGGAGTGTCGATGATGTTGACGGAGTGGCCGCCCCAGGCGACGTTGGTCGTGGCCGAGGCGATGGTGATGCCGCGCTCGCGCTCGAGGTCCATGGAATCCATCGTGGCCCCGACCCCGTCCTTGCCTTTGACCTCGTGGATCCTGTGGATCTTCTTGCAATAGAACAAGATGCGCTCGGTCAAGGTGGTCTTGCCGGAATCGATGTGGGCGCTGATGCCGATGTTGCGCATTCTCGCCGTCGCGGTGCTCATGGACGTTGGCCTTTGTCAAAATTCATCGCTGGGTGGGTTTTCCGGGCCGGACACGGCCCCGGTCGGACGAACAGCCTTACCAGATACGATGGAGCCCCTATTATAGCCGAAACCGGCGCCGCGCTCAACCCGCCTGGCCGCGAGGCTGCCTCCGGAGGCCCGGCGAGTCGCCCTGAGGGTTGCGCTTGACACGACCCGCCCGTCCCTGTATTTATGGGATTCAGGAGTCGAAAATGAGCGAACAGCTGCAGAGCCTTATCCAGCGCATCCAGGACGAGGGAGTGGCCAAGGCCAGGGAAGAGGCCGGGAAGATCCTCGAAGAAGCCCAGGCCAAGGCCCGCGGGCTCCTCCAAAAGGCGGAGGCCGACGCGGCCGCGGTCGTCGAGGCCGCCCGGAAGAAGGCCGAGGAGCTCGACCGCAACACCCGCTCCGACCTCAAGATGGGCGCCCAGCAGCTGATGTCCTCGCTCAAGCAGAAGATCACGGACCTGGTCCTGGCCGGATCGGTCGACGCCCCGGTCGGCAAGGCCTTCCGGGAGGCCGACTTCGTCAAGACCCTGATCCTGGAAACGCTCAAGCTCTGGCCGGACCGCGGTCAGGCCCTCAACCTGACCCTGCCGGCGGCCGTGCAGAAGGAATTCGAGGGCTGGACCAAGAGCGCCGTCAAAGGCGCCCTGTCCGCGGAGGTCAAGGTCGAGTACAGCCCGGCCATGAGGAGCGGATTTTCCATCGCCCCGTCCGGCGGCACATACAAGATCAGCTTCACCGACGAGGATTTCGCCGGTCTGTTCAAGACTTTCCTGCGCCCGCGGGTCCAGCGGCTTCTGTTCGAGGCCTGACGGGGTCTCATGCGCAAAGAGTATTACTACTTCGTCGCCGGCCTGCCCGATATCGGGTTCGAGGAGGGCAAGCTGCCCCTGGCGCCGGAGGGATTTTTACGGGAGGCCGAAACCCAGCTCGACCGCGCAGACCTTGAACGGCTCAGATTGTTCCTTCTTCCGGACGAGATCGCAAACCTCCTCGACGCCCTCTTCAAGACCGGCGGGGGGACGGGCGACGACGCCCCTGTCAGCCGGAAAGAATGGCCGGCCTTCGTCGCCGAGCTCACGGCCGAGTTCCACCGGGACGAGGCGGTCAAGTCGCGGCCCGAGTGGGAGCTCAAGTTCTTGCGGGCCTTTCACGAGCACGTCGAAGGGCTCGCCGAGGGCTTCCTCCGGGAGTGGTTCGCCTTCGACCGCGACATGAGGAACGTCCTGGCCGCCCTGGCCGGGCGGAAGGCCGGCATCCCTTACGCCGGCCATCTGGTCGGGACGGGTGAGTCGGTCGAAAAGCTCCGGACCAGCCAGGCCCCCGACTTCGGCCTGGGCCGGGAAGCCCCCCTGGTCGAGACCCTCTCCCGGATCATGGACCAGCCCGACATCGTCGAGCGCGAGCGGGCCCTCGACGCCCTGCGCTGGAAGTGGATCGACGGCCGGAACTTCTTCGAGTATTTCACCGTCGACCGCGTCATCGGCTATTACGCCCAGCTCCGGATCCTCGACCGCTGGGCGCGGCTCGATCCGGAGTCCGGGCGGGCCGTGTTCTTCGAGACGCTGTCGGCCCTCGAGGCGAGCTTCCGTTTCCCCGAGGATTTTTCCTTGACGCCGAACCGGCGGGACAACGACGAGCAGAGAAGGGAACTCCGATGACCCGAGGCACCGTTAAAGGCATCATCGCGAACCTGGCCCTGGTCGAGGTCGACGGCCCGGTCTCGCAGAACGAGATCTGCGCCATCGAGCACGAGGGCGTCAAGCTGATGTCGGAGGTCATCCGGGTGCTCGGCGACATCGCCTACGCCCAGGTCTTCGAGAGCACGCGCGGCCTGCGGCCCGGCAGCCCCGTCGAGTTCGCCGGCCACATGCTGGAGGTCAAGCTCGGGCCCGGGATGCTGTCCAAGAACTACGACGGCCTGCAGAACGACCTCAACAAGATGGAGGGCGTCTATCTCCGGCGCGGCGAGAGGACCGACCCCCTGGACGACGACGCGAAGTGGCGCTTCACGGGGCTGGTCAAGCCGGGAGACACGGTCCAGGCCGGGGATTGGCTGGGCGAGGTCCCCGAGAATTGGGTCACCCACAAGATCATGGTCCCGTTCTCCCTTTCCGGGTCGCTCCAGGTCAAATCCGTGGCCCCGGCCGGCGAGGTCACGGTCAACGACACGATCGCCGTCCTTCTCGACGCGGACGGCCGCGAAGTTCCGGTGACCATGGTCCAGCGCTGGCCCGTCAAGCTGCCCATCCGGGCCTTCGCCGAGAAATTCCGCCCGCACCGCTTGATGGAGACGGGCATCCGGACGATCGACACCCTGAACCCGATGTGCGAAGGGGGCACGGGCTTCATCCCCGGGCCCTTCGGCGCCGGCAAGACCGTCCTCCAGCACAGCATCTCCAAGAACGCCGACGCCGACATGATCATCGTCGCCGCCTGCGGCGAGCGGGCCAACGAGGTCGTCGAGCTGTTCGTCGAGTTCCCCAAGCTCGACGACCCGCGGACCGGCCGCAAGCTGATGGAGCGGACGATCATCATCTGCAACACCTCGAACATGCCGGTCGCGGCCCGCGAGGCCTCGGTCTATACGGCCATGACCATCGCCGAGTACTACCGGTCGATGGGCCTCAAGGTGCTCCTCCTGGCCGATTCGACCTCGCGCTGGGCCCAGGCCCTGCGGGAGATGTCGAACCGCATGGAGGAGCTGCCCGGGCCGGACGCCTTCCCCATGGACCTGCCGGCCATCATCTCCAACTTCTACTCCCGGGCCGGCATCGTCCGGCTGAACAACGGGGGATCCGGCTCGATCACCTTCATCGGCACGGTCTCGCCGGCCGGCGGCAACCTCAAAGAGCCGGTCACCGAGTCCACGAAGAAGACCGCCCGCTGCTTCTACGCCCTGTCCCAGCAGCGGGCCGACAGCAAGCGCTACCCGGCCGTCGACCCCGTCGACTCCTACTCCAAGTACCTCGAGTATGAGGAGGTCATCGAGTACCTGAACGCCAACGTCGCCCCCGACTGGGTCGACCAGGTCCTGTTCGCCAAGGACGTCCTGCTGCGCGGCAAGGAGGCCTACGAGCAGATCAACATCCTCGGCGACGACGGCGTCCCCCTGTCCTACCACGACAAGTTCTGGAAGTCCGAGCTCATCGACGCCATCGTCCTCCAGCAGGACGGCTTCGACAAGATCGACCAGTCGACGCCCATGGAGCGCCAGCGCTACATGCTGGAGCTCATCCTGGGCGTCTGCCGGACGGAATTCGACTACGAGACCTTCGACGACGTCCGGCCCTTCTTCGCCCAGATGATCAACTTCTGCAAGCAGATGAACTACTCGGAGTTCCGGTCGCCGGGATTCCAGCGCTTCGAGAAGGAGCTCCGCGACCTCGTCGCCCAAAAGAAGGTGAAACAATGACGGCCATGGCCTTCCAGCGCATCTACACGAAGCTTCACCAGATCACCAAAGCGACCTGTTCGGTCCGCGCCGCGGGCGTCGGCAACGAGGAGATGGCCGTCGTCGGCGGCCGCCCGGCCCAGGTCGTCAAGATCGCCGGCGACATGGTCACCCTGCAGATCTTCTCCGGCACGGAGGGCATCGGCACGGACGCCGAGATCGTCTTCCTGGGGCGGCCGCCCGTCCTCAAGGTAGGCGACCAGCTGGCCGGCCGGTTCTTCAACGCCTACGGGGAGCCCATCGACGGCGGCCCGGAGATCGAGGGCGCCGAGGTCGAGATCGGCGGGCCGTCGGTCAACCCCGTGCGCCGCCGGCAGCCCTCCGAGCTCATCGCCACCGGCATCGCCGGCATCGACCTCAACAACACCCTGGTCACCGGCCAGAAGATCCCCTTCTTCGCCGACCCCGACCAGCCCTTCAACCAGGTCATGGCCCTGGTCGCCCTCCGGGCCCGGGCCGACAAGATCATCCTCGGCGGCATGGGCATGTCCCACGACGACTACCTCTTTTACAAGAGCACCTTCGAGAACGCCGGGGTCCTCGACCGCATCATCTCCTTCGTCAACACGACCGAGGACCCGCCGGTCGAGCGGCTGCTCGTGCCGGACATGTCCCTGGCGGCGGCCGAGTATTTCGCCCTCGAAAAGCGCGAGAAGGTCCTGGTCCTGCTGACCGACATGACCCTCTACTGCGACGCCCTGAGCATCGTCTCCAACCGCATGGACCAGATCCCGTCCAAGGACAGCATGCCCGGGTCGCTCTACAGCGAACTGGCCAAGCTCTACGAGAAGGCCGTCCAGTTCCCCGACGGCGGCTCGATCACCATCATCGCCGTGACCACCCTGTCGGGGGGCGACATCACCCACGCCATCCCCGACAACACCGGCTACATCACCGAGGGCCAGCTCTACCTGCGCCGCGACACGGACATCGCCAAGGTCATCGTCGACCCGTTCCGCTCGCTGTCGCGCCTGAAACAGCTGGTCATCGGCAAGAAGACCCGGGCCGACCACCCCCAGGTCATGAACACGGCCGTGCGGCTCTACGCCGACGCGGCCAACGCCAAGACCAAGCTCGAGAACGGCTTCGACCTCTCGGACTACGACGAGCGGACCCTGAAGTTCGCCCGGGAATACTCGGACCGGCTGCTGGCCATCGACGTCAACGTCGACACCGAGCGGATGCTCGACATCGCCTGGGAGCTCTTCAAGCGCCACTTCCGGAAGGCCGAGATCGGCATCAAGGAAGAGTTCATGAGCCTCCACTGGAAGTGAGCATGGCCCTCAAGTTCCAATACAACAAGACCGCCCTGCAGGCCATCGACAAGCAGCTCCGGGTGCGGGTGCGGGCCCTGCCGACCCTGAAGAACAAGGAGTCGGCCCTGCGCTTCGAGGTCCTCAAGGCCCGGGAGCGGGCCCAGGCCCTCGACCTCGAGATCGAAACCAGGCTGGCGGAGTCGGACAAGATGGCCCGCCTCTGGACCGAGTTCGACCCCTCGCTCGTCAGGGTCCGGGACGTCGCCATCCAGACCCGCAAGATCGCCGGGGTCAAGATCCCGGTCCCCGGTGAGATCGATTGGGAGACCCGCGACTTCAACCTGTTCACCGCCCCGGCCTGGGCCCTGGAGGGGGTGCGGGTCCTCAAGGACATCTCCCGGCTGCAGATCGAGCGGCGCTTCTTCGTCCGCAAGATGCAGATCCTGGACCACGTCCGCAAGAAGACGACCCAGAAGGTCAACCTTTACGAAAAGGTCCAGATCCCGGCCTTTGAGGACGCCATCCTCAAGATCAAGCGCTTCCTCGAGGACGAGGACAACCTGTCCAAGGCCGCCCAGAAGATCCTCAAGAACCGCCTGCTGAGCGAGAGCGCGCCATGATCGAGAGGATGCGGCGCTACACCTTCGTCCTTCATCGCCTGGATTACGCGAGCTTCCTCGCGGAGCTGCAGGCCCTCGGCATGGTCCACCTCATCCGGAGCACGGAGACCAAGACCGAGGCCCTGACGCGGAACAGCGAGAAGGTCGGGCGCTACGCGGCGGCCGTCAAGTTCCTCAAGCCGTATCTCGCCGGGGAGCCGGGCGCGGGGACGGGTGAGGAGCTGAAGGGCCGCGATCCGGCGACGGCCTTGGCCGGGATCGATCGGGCCCGGGATGAAAAGGAAAAGCTCGTCCGCCGCCGGGAAGCCCTGGCCAGGGAGATCGCCGAGCTCGAAC
>Ga0194113_10003058_pt1 | contig 22577 bp, 18 predicted proteins | sample TA2MahC200mmetaG_FD_146193 | JGI IMG/M metagenome (GOLD analysis project Ga0194113, IMG submission 146193) | Freshwater microbial communities from Lake Tanganyika, Tanzania - TA2015017 Mahale Deep Cast 200m | ecosystem: Environmental > Aquatic > Freshwater > Lake | place: Tanzania: Lake... | reverse complement strand
ACCCTAGAAAGTTTTTGCTCCGGCGGCAGTAGCAAGTTCGCGCCCTCTGCGCATTTTTACCACGAATTGCGCGAAATTACCGTGAATGGCGATTGCAGTGGCGCGCTTGAGGGTTTATTGGGTTCGCTGAACGGGTTTCGCGTTTCCAGACCGAGAACATCAGCGATGGGCGTGACGTATGGCATACCCCAGTGCAAGTCTGATTCCCTCGGATGAGCCCTACCTGATTGGTGGGGGAGGCGGTGGCGGCGCTTCTGCGGCCTTCACAGAAGGCGGTGGTGAGCTATTGAGTGGTTTGGTCGCACCGACGGGTGTTGTGCGGGTCTTGCCTCAAGGGCAACAGGAAGCGGAGGCCAGAGGCGGGTGGTCCGGCTGCACGTGCAGTTCCTTCCTTTCCTCCAGTTGCTCCTGCTCGAGCAGCTCTTCCGAATCGTGCGCGGAAGAGCAACTACCCCCCTCGTGTCCGGACCGTCCCGAGCGGCCCGGTCCAGGTTCTTCGTCCATCTCGTCGGCCTTCAGTTCCGAGCCGGTGCGCTATGCGACCGGGGAGGTCCGGTTGGTGGAGGAAGATTTGTGGTCGGCGGGCTTTGGGCACCGGTGGGGGCACACACGCAGCTACAGCAACCAGTTGGCTGGGAGCACGTTGGGGCCTAATGGGGAGCGGTGGTTCATCAAGGAAGTGCCGCAATTAGACAAGGACGGCAGCGGGCACGTGGCGGTCATTGGGGTGATCACCGACGCGGTCTGGTTCGACAAAACGGGGGACAGTCCACCGGCGTATGCCCCGCGCTGGTTCGTGAAGGATACCTTGGCCGAAGATAGCTCGGCCATGGAGTTTAGCTACACCAAGTGGGATGGGACGGTGCTGAAGTTTTTCAACTGGGATGCGAGCATCCCGGCAGCGAAACGGGGGCAGTTCAAGAGCTTCAAAGACCCGTATGGGCACGAAACGGTGCCCAGTTACGACGGGACGACGAACCGGATCACGTCCTTTGTCCAAGGCAGCGGGACGACCAGCGGCTACTACTACGAGTACTACAGCAGCGGGAACAACTCAGGCCGGCTCCAGTACGTGACGGTGAAGCGGGGCTCGACCAACCTGCGGCGGGTCGAGTTTACGTACTACGACAGCGGCGAGAGTTATGGCCTGGTCGGGGACCTGAAGCAGGCGAAGGTGCAGCAGTGGAACGGGAGTTCGTGGGACACCCTGGGCACGAAGTACTACCGCTACTACACCAGCGACACCAGTCCCGGGTTCACGCATGGTTTAAGGTTTGTGGTGGGGCCGGAGGCCTACGCGCGCATGGTGGAGGCCGGGTTGACGCCGGAGACGGCCGGCGACGGGCAGGTGGCCGGGTACGCCGACCACTACTTCGAGTACGACGGCAGCAAGCGCGTCACCAAGGAGAAGGTCCGGGGAGGCCTGCTGGCGTACAACTACAGCTATGCCAGCAGCGGTTTGGGCGACGGCTACAACAATTGGAAGACCAAGACGACCGAGACCCTGCCCAACGGCAAGCAGCAGGTGGTCTATACCAATTACGTTGGAGAGGTGATCCTCAAGCTGTTCAAGTCCGGGACCAGCGAGTGGTACGAGTACTACAAGTATGACAGCGCGGGGCGGGTGATCTTGAAGGGCAATTCCTCGGCGGTCGACAGCTATTCGGAGCAGAGCGCGGGTTTGGTGACCCTGAAGAGCAGCGCGGGTTTCATCAGCGTGCTGGATTATTATACTTCGACCGACTTGCCCAACGGAGCGGTGGCGGGCTATCTCCAATACGAGAAGGTCAAACAGGGCGATAGCGGGAGTCCCATTAAGGTGCGTGAGTATAAGTACACGTCTCGCACTGCCGGTGGCACGACGATTTACCCGATCGCGAAGGAGATTGTGTATCGGAGCGATGCCTCAGGGGGCTCCGACTCAGTGGAAACGGCTTATGCTTACACTTGGTACAGCGGCACACTGCAAATCGAGTCGCGGACCACGACGTGGCCCGCCGTGCCGACCTCGCAAAACGGTTCGGGCTCGGCGAGCAGCCGGGTGGAGTGGCTCGACGCTTATGGCCGCGTGATCTGGCTTAAAGAGGAGCGGGGCTACCTGACGCGGTGGGCGTACGACGATGCCTCCGGGGCCGTCACCCAGCGTATCGACGACGTGGATACCAGCCAGACGACCGACGAACCCAGCGGCTGGGCCACGCCATCCGGCGGTGGGCTGCACTTGGCCATCGACTACGAGTTTGACGATTGGGGACGGACCACCCAGGAGTTGGGCCCTGCGCACAGCGTCGATATTGCGGGTACGGCGACCACGATTCGCCGGGCGCGCTGGTGGGTGTACCAGGACAACACGCACGAGCAATGGGACAGCCTGGGCTACGCGACGGGCACCGCCCCCAATTACATCTACAAGCTCTGGAATCCGGTCAGCATTGCGAAGCTGGATCGGGCCGGGCGGGTGAAGGAGGAGATTCGGGCGGTGCGGTACAACCTCAACGGCAAGCTGTCGGCTGGGGACAGCTTTGGGCAGTCCAGTTACGTGCGTTGGCGGAAATTCAACTACGACAACCAGGGGCGACTGACGTACGAGCGCGTGTATCACTCGATTCCGGCCAGTGGCGAGGGCAGCAGCGGCAGCCACTACGGCCAAGCCAATTACGGCTATGACAGCATGGCCCGGCTCAATAAGCGGGAGAGTCCCGGGGGGACGATCCAAAGGACCATGTACCATGTGCGGGGCTGGCCCTTGTCGCAGTGGACGGGCACCGATGACACCGGGGCCAGCGATGACGATCCGGCCAACAGCTCCTCCTCGACCAGCAACAACATGGTGAAGGTGAGCCAGAACGAGCATGACGGCGGGCAGGACAAAGGGGACGGGAACGTGACCAAGTTGACAGCTTGGCAGAACGCGAGCACCACCCGCGTGACGAACTTCGGGTATGATTGGCGCAACCGGCAGACGAGCATGGACGGGGAGGTGGACTGGTATGAAACCGAGCAGTACGACAACCTGAACCGGGTGACGCGCAGCGAGCGGCGGGACACGACTTCGGGAGGCAACCTGATTGCTCGGGGGGACACCCAGTACGACAACCGGGGCAGGGTTTACCAGCAAATCCGCTATGCGGTCGATCCCAGTACGGGCAGCTTGGGCAACAGTCTGACCGACAAGTTCTGGTATGATGGCTCGGGCCGGCTGATCAAGTCGAAGCCGGCGGGCAGCGGCCTCTTCGAGAAGCTGGTTTACGACGGGGTTGGGGGTTGACCAAACGCTACTGGGCTTACGACACCGATGAACCCGATACCGATTACTCCGCGGCGGGAACGGTGAGCGGTGACACGGTCATGCAGCAGGTCGAAATGACCTACGACACGGCCAGCAACCTGATCCAGCAAACCGCGCGCGAGCGGTTCCACGACGCCAACGGCACCAACGGCTATGGCGAGTTGCGTGATCCGAGCACCGAACCCAGGGCCAGGGTCAGCCAGGTGGCCTTGTATCCTTGCGTCTGCGGCCTGCGCAAGGCCGTGGCCGATTACGGGACTAACGGCGGCAGTAGCTTCACCCGCCCAACGACGATCCCGGCCCGTTCCGAGACGGTCCTGGTGACCTCCTTCGATTACAACGATCGCGGCGAGACCGAGAAGATCAGCGATGCGATGGGCACGATTACGCACCAGACCTTTGACGACGCCGGCCGCTTGACCAAGCGGCTCGAGAACTACGTCTCCGGCGGCTCGGGAGCGGATCAGAACCGGGAAACGCAGTGCGCTTACCATGCTAACGGCCGCCTCAAGACCCTGACCGCCAAGAACAGCACCACGGGCGACCAACTCACCAAGTACGTCTATGGGACCACGCTGGCCAACTCGGACGTCGCCAGCAACGAGCTGCTGCGGGCGATCATTTACCCGGACTCGGACGACACGGACAGTCCTCTCGGCAACGGCGCCGACGGTGTGTATGATCGCGTCGAGCTGAAGTACAACCGCCTCGGGGAGGCCAAGGAAAAGAAGGACCAGTTGGCTACGGTGCACACCCACGAGTATGACAAGCTGGGTCGGCTGACGCAGGATCGGGTGACGGCCTTGGGCAGTGGGGTGGACAACGCCCTCAAGCGGATCAGCCGCAGCTATGAGGTGCGGGGAATGTTGCAGAAGATCACCAGCTACGACAACTCGACGGTCGGGCAGGGCACGGTCCTCAACGAAGTGCAGTTCGAGTACAACACCTTCGGCCAACTGAGCACCGAGTACCAGGAGCACGGGGGCGCGGTCAACACGAGCACCAGTCCCAAGGTGCAGTATGCCTATGCCAATGGCAGCGCGAATCATTTTCGGCCGACCACGATGACCTACCCCAACGGCCAATCGCTGACGTTTGATTACGGCAGTAGTGGTGGAAGCGACGATGTCCTGAGCCGGGTGGCGGCGTTGAAGCAAGGGACGACGAGTCTGGCCGCCTACACCTACCTGGGCCTGAGCCAGGTGCTTAAAGCGAGCTACGGCCAGCCGCAACTGGAGCTGACCTACATCAAGCAAGCCGGCGAGAGCAACGGGGATGCGGGCGACCAGTACACGGGGCTGGATCGGTTCGGCCGGGTGGTGGACCAGCGGTGGCTGAAGGGGGCCAATGCGGTCGAGCGCGTGAAATACGGCTTCAACCGCGCCCACAACCGCCCGTGGCGGGAGAACGTGGTGGCATCTGCGGGCCAGGACGAATACTATACGTATGATGGCCTCTACCAGCTCACCAACCTGGATCGAGGGGACTTGAACACGGGCAAGACCGCGATTGACGGGACGCCGGCGCGCGAGGAGGACTTTAGCCTGGACTCGAGCGGCAACTGGACGGCCTATGTGATCAAGACCAGCGGCAGCACGGACCTAAACCAGACGCGGGAGCACAACAAGGCCAATGAAACGACCAAGATTGATGGTGCGACCACTTACCTGGGATACGATGCGGTCGGCAACATGATCAAGACACCCAAGCCCAGCGCCTGGAACCAGGCCTTTGATTTGAAGTATGACGCTTGGAACCGGCTGGTGAAAGTCGAGGACGGCGCGGCGACCGTGGCGGTATACAAGTATGACGGGGTAAACCGGCGCGGCGTCAAGGAGACCTATGCGGGCGGGTCCCTGGACAAGACGCGGCATTATTACTACTCGGATCGTTGGCAGGTTTTGGAGGAGCGGGTGGACACTTCCAGCAGCCCGGAGCGACAGTATGTGTGGGGCTTGCGGCACTTGGATGACCTGGTCTTGCGGGATTGGGATTCGGACGGGAACGGGACGGTGGATGACCGGCGCTATGCGGTGGGGGATGTCTTCAGCGTGACGGGCACGGTGGACACCAGTGGTAACGTGCAGGAGCGCTATGGCTATGAGGCCTACGGCGCCATGCGGGTGATGAATGCCTCCTTCCAGACCAGCAGCTCGACCACCGCGACCAGCCAAATCGGCTACGCCGGCTATGTCGCCGACTGGGAGACCGGGTTCTACCAGGTCCGGAACCGCTTCCTACATCCGAAGCTGGGAAGATGGGTTACCAGGGAGCCATTCGAGTACCTGGATGGCAAAAATCTCTACTCCTATGTTCAAGGTGATCCGATCTCATCCACTGATCCTACCGGTCTTGCCAAGTCTAGAATCAGGTGCCTCTGCGAGCGGTGGTACGCGGGAGGAGAGGGCGAAGGCGAAAGATACTGGCTAGAAGGCGGCAAGTGTTACAACAAAGAGTGCTTGATTCAGGCCTGCGAGCGATTTCTTAAGTGCTTGCTAGGCAAGGCCGCCCATTTCGGTGTCCAAGGATTTATATGTGTTGTGTGTTGCGCACCGTTCGCCCTCACCGGGATCGGTTATCCATTGTGTCTTAAGGTGTGCCTAGGGGCTGATATCGTTAAGATGGGGGTCGACTTCAAGATCTGCAACAATGACTACCAAGGGGCCCGGCGACGATGCGAGGTGGACATGAAGTATTGCCTGGAGTAAGACTAGCAGCCCTAGGCTTTCGTTGCCTGTCTTACTGCGTCCTTTGCTATGAACAGCGATCGGTTCAGCGACATTTGGCTACTGCAATTCGCGTTGTTTTTCCTGCTAATGATCAGCATGCATGTGCGGTTCGTGAAGGGGGTCAAGCGCCTGGGTTTACCAGAGCGGAAAGTGTTTGTACACAGGGTGGCGCACACGCTCGCCCAATGGGCGTTCTCCGGCGTCTATGCGTTCGGTTCGATGGCCATGTTCTTCGTCTATACCGCCGGTCGTCCCCCACTACTGCATTTGTTGGTTGCGGGAGCGAGCATCTTGGCTTGGTTGCTCGGTGGGTTGGTGGGCTTCGAGTACTGGCACAGAAAGGTCGTCCTCGGAAAGGAAGGCGGCAACAGGTGGCAGCAGAGATGAGACAAGTCGAAGAAGGGGCGGCGCATATCGATCCTAGCAGGGGGCGGGTGGGTGCAGTCTCGTGGCAGATCGGTGAAGGTCAAGGCCCTGCTCCTCTGCGTGGTCTGCGTGTTGGCCACGCTGTTTGTGTCGTGGGGCGCGTAGCGCTTTCAGGGGTCATGCTCCCAGTACTGTCGCTTGGGATGAGCTGCTGGGGCTGTGGTTCGACAAAGGAAATGAGATCGTTCTCCGTGTGCCCAATGGCGGGAGCTGGCTCAATGGGGTTGAATAGAGGAGGGCAACGAATGAGTGTTTCTCAGGCTCGCGAAATGGCATGTACCCGGCTATGAGAACAAGTGCTTGTATAAGGAAGCACATGCTTCGCCCTGTTGCGCGGTGTCGGGGCGGCTGCTGACGTCGTCTCCGTGTCGTCCGGACAGAGCCCTTTCATTGCCTGTGCGAGTGATGCAGGAGATATTGCTGCTGTCCTCGGTGACCGCCTCGCTGTCGTTCACGGTGAGTGAGACGAGGGTGTTTCGGGGCATGCGCGAGCGGCTGATGGCAAGAAGCCCCTTGCTCGGCGAACTCGTTTCGTGTGGCTATTGCCTGGGCCACTGGCTGGCCTGGGCGCTGACGGCGGTTTACCAGCCACGCCTCTTTCATGCCTGGTGGCCGTTGGACTATCTGCTGACGGGTCTGGTCATCGCCTGGCTGAGCGCCTTCCAGTGGGCTGTGCTGTGTTGGCTGATGCAGAAGTCGGGGAAATGAGAGGCGACGTGAAGCTGAGCTTCTTGGTGAATTGCCGCTACGCGTTCATTGACCCCGACTTCGAGGAGAAGGGCGTTGGGGGGTCCGAAGCCGCGCTCATCCTGCTGGCCCGCGAGTTGGCTCGGCGGGGACATGAGGTGGAGGTGTACGGCACGTCAACGGCTGACGGGGCCTTCAACGGGGTTCGTTACCGGAATATCGCGCGCTTTGATCCGGTGGCGGAGCGCGATGTCGTCATCCTGTTCCGGTGCGCGCATGAGGCGTTCAGGGCAGCGAAGGCAAAGAAGAAGCTCTTCTGGAGCACCGACATCGACTGGGCGGACTGGGAGGAACGGGTGTTCCCGTTTGCCGACCAGGTGATTGTCCTCTCGCGATTTCACCAGCGGTTCGTGCTTGAGACCTATGGCCGGCTGGAGCCGCAGCGTGTGTCGGTCATGGAACTGGGCGTGGTGCCGGAGGAGTACTTTGACCGTCCTCCCGGTGAGCTGCCGTCCAAGCCAGGCAACCGGCTGATTTATTGCTCGGTGCCAGAGCGCGGGCTGGCGCATCTGGCGCGGCTCTTTCCCCGAATTAAGGAGCGGGTGCCGGACGCTGAGCTTGTGATTACGTCGGATTACTCGCTCTGGGGCCAGCCCCCGGGAATCGAAAAGTTCGGACCGATGTTTGCGGGTATAGCGGGCGTCACCTTGTTCGGCAAGGTGCCGCGGAGCCGATTGGTCGAGCTGCAGAAGTCGGCCCGAGTGATGGCCTACCCTTGCACCTACCACGAAGGCTTCTGCCTGGCGGCGATCGAGTGTATTGCCGGCGGGGCGATCCCGGTAACCACCAAGCGGTGGGCGCTCACGACCACCGTCGGTGAGAGTGGCGTCTTGATTGACGGGCAGCCTGGGGACGAGGAATACGACCAGAGATTCGTGGACGCCGTAGTCGGGTTGTTGCGCGATCGGGCTCGCTGGGAAGAGCTGGCGACGAAGGGACGGGAACGTGTCCTGGCTCAATATACTTGGCAAGCTGTGGCCGAGCGGTTTGAGCAGATCGTGGCGGGGGTGGTTCCGCGCACCCAAACGCAGGCAGGCCCTGAGCTCTCCCCGACGCCCCGGCGCGGCGATGGCTCGATCTGCACGGTCATCCCCGTTTTCAATCAGGCGAAGTACCTCTTCCGGGCTACCGCCAGCGTTGTCTGGCAAATGCGGCCCCGTGATGAGCTGATCGTGGTGGATGACGCCTCGCCGGACCTGGCGCAGGCGCAGGGGCCGTCCCAGTTCCGGGATAAGGTGATGTGGCTGCGAAATGAGGTGCGGCGCGGTGTCTCCTTCAGCCGCAACCGGGCCATTCGCCGGTCCCGGGCCGAGTGGATCAAGTTCCTGGATGCCGACGATGTGCTGGCCCCTTACGCGCTGGACGCGCTGCGCAATGCCTTGGGGGAACTGCCGCCCGCGGTGCAAGTGGTGACCGGAGGCTGCCACCGGATCGTCAACGGTCGCTACCATGATTACCTCTCCGGCGCCACCCAAAGCCTGAAATGCATCTTGCGGGCCAACCCAATCCTGGCCAGCGCGACGTTTGTCCGGCGCGAGGCGCTGCTGGAGGTGGGGCTGTTTGACGAGCGCATTGAGTTCGAGGAGGACTGGGACTTGTGGCTCAAGCTGCACGAGCGCCATGGGCTGCGCGGATTCGCGGTCACCAACCAGCCCATCTGCTATTACTGGATCCACCAGGTCGAGCGGGGACGAAAGGCGCGGACCTGTACAGTCGAGGGTGTGCCGGTTAGGGAGTATTTCCGGCAGCGGTATCACGCCGAGCCCGCTGGCTGAGCCCGAGCCGAGGCGATAGGAGAGGTTGCTGTTCCAGCGGCGGCGCGCCTCTGCGCCGCCGCCACCAGTGCCTGCTTGCTGCGCATGGCATGGACGATCGCCGGGTTAACCGGGAATTTCTCGCCCGTGAAGTAATCCTCGAACCACCAGGGGTCGCCGTCCGGCAACTGGTCCCGGAAAAACCCAGTCCAATCTGAAGCCCACAAATCCCAGGTAGTGCGCAGGGTGTGGAGATAAGGATTGCCGCAGAGCATGTGGGTGGCGTACGCCAGGGGTGCTTCTTCGGTAAACGTCACCCCGTGCTTGCGGCAGAACTCCCAGAAATCGAAGCACAGAGTGCAGAAGGTGTCGATGACGTCACGCTGCACAATCCAGAAACCCGCGTTGACATTGAACACCGCCGCGCTCCTGACGCCGCCTGCGCGCATGAACCGGGCGTAGGTCTCCAGCGGGCAATCCCACCAACTCGTCCGGACGTTGTGGCGCGCGCACGCATCACTTTCGAGGCTCGCGTGAAGCGGGGCGCCGTGCAGGACGCGGAGGAGGTCGCCCGGAGGTCGCACGAAGTACGTATCCGCATCGAGCCAAACAAAATAGTCGTACTTGAGCTTGCTGACGTGCTGGCGCAGAAACTCGAGCTTGAACAGGTAACAGCCCTTGTCGAACTCGCCGGCCGGATGGCACGTCGCTCCTTCTATGTTTCGGTCGGTCCAAAGATGAAAGTCGCGGAAGACCAATGCCCGGCGGGCCGACCTGACGCAGGTCTTGAGCATCTCGGCGTAATCGCCGTCCGCGACCGACCAGTAGCAGTAAGTCACGCTCATTGCAGGGCCTCAATCCACACGCGCAGGTGACGTTCCCGGTTACAGAGGTTCTCGGTGGCGTGCCGACGGCACTGCGTCGCCAGTCTGCGCCGGAGTGCCGGGTCACGGTAGAGCCGGTGCGCATAGTCGTGGTACTCCAAAAAGTCGCCGCAGACAAAACCCGTCTCGCCATGAACGATGAGGTGGTCGAGATGGTGCCCGGGCGGCGCCAGGGGAATGCAACCTGTGAGCATCGCTTCGACGGTCGAGCGTCCCCAAGATTCGGTGAACCTGTGCCCGAGCGGATAGACGAAAAGGTCAAGGCTTTGCAGAAAGTGCAAAGAACTCTGTCGTTCCGCGGGCAGCAAGTCCCACCGGTCGTCAAACTTGTGCCAGCGGTATTTCTGCTTCAACTTGTCATCCCAGGCCATGACCCGAAAGCGACACTCGGGCACGCCGAGGGCTTCGTAGAAAACCGGGAAATCCTCGGGATACTTTTCGGGTGCCGCTCGTGAAAGCCTGCCGATGGTGAAAGCGGGATTGCGCCGTTCCTTGAAGGGGAAATACGCCGGATCAATGTAGTTGCCGGTCATGGCGGAGGGCAACGCGCCGTAGCCGGGAGCCAACGCCTCCTTTTGGACTTCGGAAACGTAGAGGACTTTGTCGATGATTCCCTGCTTCACCGCTTCGAGCTCGCCCTTGTGATGCCACATCATCTCGCTCGACCAGATGATCCTCAAGCCCCGCTCCTTGGCGCGCTGGGCAATCGTGTGGGTGAAGAAGCACTGGTTCGACATCCCCAGGCCGATGCCTTCCAGCTTGCCCGGGAGTTGCTCCAGCAGCCCATAGGCCACACCCAATTCCCGCAAACGGCGCATCCAAGGCTTGTCGTGCAAGTGCCGGTTCTCGTTCGGAACGACTGTGATGGAGAAGTGGTCGCGGAGCAAGAGCAGCAGATGCGCCAGCTTGGTGTCTGCCCCGCCCACAAACGATGGCCAGCCAAAGATATACAGGCAGGGCTTGTCGCGACCCATGCTTGGAGATTCTCCACCCGAATACGCCCCTGTCAAGGCAGACAGTCGCGTGCGGCTGAGAGTGGTGGAGTAGTGGAGTGCCATCCGAGGCTGGGCTTGACTCAGTCCTGACGACGAAAGAAGCTGTTTTGCAGCGTCTCAGAGGGAGCCCCGATGCAAGCAATGCGGACTGAACAACGCCAGGCGCTTCAGCCGGAGAGGTCCGTGGCTGAGGAGGGCGTACTCCACGCCTTGCCCGCCTCGTAGCCTTCTCCGGCATAGCACCCAGAAGGGGACACCATGAGAAGCCACTTGGACCGCGTTGAGGACTGGGCCGTCCTGGCACGTGCCGCTCACTACCGCGTTGGGGAATTGGCCAAGCTGGCGCGGTGTTCACGACGCGGTTTGGAGTGCTTCTTTGCCGACCGCTTCAAGAAGAGCCCCTGGCAATGGCTTGACGGCCTGCGGGCGGAGGAGAGCTTGAGATTGCTGCTGAGCGGCTGCAGTTTGAAGGCTACGGCCGGGACCTTGGGATTTAGCGACGCCTCGTACCTGTGCAAGAAAGTCAAGGGGTGGCACGGCGCCTGTCCACTCCGACTGAGGCGCGAGCGGCAAAACCTGAGGGTTGCGGCAAAGGATGGCCGACCAGCCGAGGCGCGTATTACTGTGCAGCTTGCGAACACCAGACGTCGCTGACGGCAGGGACGATCCTTCACCAGAGCCATCTGCCCTTGCGGAGTTGGTTCCTGGGGATGTGGCTGATGTGCACGCAGAAGACCGGTCTGAGTGCCAAGGGATTGCAGCGGGAATTGGGTCTGGGCAGTTACAGGACCGCCTGGCTCATGCTGCAGAAGTTGCGCGAAGCCATGGTCCGGGTTGGGCGCGAGAGGCTCGCGGGAACCGTGGAAGTCGACGAGACCTACGTTGGAGGCCAGGAGAGCCGGGTCGGTGGCCGCGAGTTGGTCGGCAAATCGCTGGTTGCGATCGCCGTCGAACTGGAGGGCAAGAAAGTCGGCCGTATTCGCCTGCGTCATGCTCCCGATGCCTCGGGCCAGAGTCTGGTGGGTTTCATCCAGGACTCGGTCGCCAAAGGGGCGGAGGTCCATACCGACGATTGGAACGGGTACAACCGTGTCGGCGAGGCCGGATACCGCCATCGGGTGACACCGGTGCTGGCCGATCCGCAACGGGCTCTCAAGCATTTCCCGCATGTCCACCTGGTGGCGTCCCTGCTGAAACGTTGGCTCGGCGCAACCCACCAAGGCCGAGTGACCGGAAAACACCTGCAGCGCTATCTTGACGAATACGCTTTTCGTTTCAACCGCCGACGATCCGATGCCGGTTGCCTGGCAGGCGCGGGTTCAGCAGGCGGACTTGACGGGCTGAGGCTGGGGCGCGGCCAGAGGCGGGTTATGGCTATCGAGGGCGTGCTGTTCCAAGACGCCCTTGGCGCGGGGGAAGAGGGCAACGGCTTCGACGATCATCCAGATCTCGAGCGCGATGGTGCCGAGGGCGATCGCCACCAATAGCCAGTGGCCCTCGTCGAGCCAAGATTTCGCGTCGCCACTGCCGAAGAACAACTGCGTGGTCATGGCCCAGAGGGGCATCACCAACATGAATAAGGCAGGTAAAATCAGAAACCACACCGGCCGGCTCCGGCGCCACAAGTAGAAGGAGATCACCACAAAAGCCAAACCACCCAGCAATTGGTTGGTTGCCCCGAATAACGGCCAGAGGATTAACCCACCCTGGCCCGCTTGCGCCAAGGACCAGGGTTGGCCGGGCGCAGGCGCCGAGGCAAGGACGGCAGCGAGTGCGATCGCCAGGAGGGTGGCGCCGTGTTTGTTCCTCAGCCAACGCAGCGGGGTGTGGCGCGCGGACGCGCGGGGGTTGGCCTGGCCGGGGGCGAAGGCGGCAGCCAGTTCCTGGATGACATAACGCTGCAGGCGGCATGCGGTGTCCATGGTGGTGCCCGCGAACGAAGCCACCAACACCCCCATCAGCGCCACGGCAATGGCTTCGGTGATACCCAACGACTCGAGGAAGTTCGCCGAGCCCTGCACGAATGAGCCAATGGCGCCTTTCGAGACCAGCGACCACGACTCGTACTTGGCCGCCCAGGCAGCCTGGCCGGTCAAGGTGACGTCGCCCACCTTGAAGCCCAAGCCCAACCCCGCCGCGCAGGCCAACAACACTAGCACCGCCAGAAAGCCTTCCGTGAGCATGCCGCCGTAGCCGACGAGCCGGGCATCGGGTTCGGTCCGAAGCTGTTTGCTGCTGGTGCCGCTGCTGACCAGGCAATGGAAACCGCTGATGGCGCCGCAGGCGACGGTGATGAACAGGAACGGGAACAGGAGCGGGGCGCCAGTGGGTTGGGGGTTGAACATGGGGGCGGCCAGGCTCAAGGCGGGTCGGGTGCCGTCGCTCAACGGCGGGCCACCCCAGAGGGCGGCGACGGCCAAGCCGGCCAGGATCAGGGCCAGCGCTGAGATCAACTGGAGCGAGTTGATGTAATCTCGCGGCTGAAGGAGCATCCAGACCGGCAACACGGAGGCGACATAGGAATACACCAGCAAGATGACCACCCAGGTGAGGATGGACCAGTTCGCCATCGTGGCGTTGAGCTGATGCAGCATCCCGGCGTCGCCCCAAATCACCGTCAAGTACATCAGCGCCAGTGCCCCCAGGGACGGCCACAGCAACTTGCCCCCGCGCCGGTACAGGCAGTAGCCGATCGCCGTGGCGATGGGGATCTGCACCAGGCAAGGAAAAATCGAGGCGGGAAACCGCTTGAACACGGTCGCGATGACCAATCCGAAGATCGCCAGCACCACCGTGAGCGCCATTAGCAAGATCAACAAGAACAGAAGCCGGGTCCGCCCATTGAGCAACCGGCCGGCGATGTCGCCTACGGTCTGGCCGTTATTGCGCAAGCTGACCACCAACGCGCCGAGGTCATGGACCGCGCCGATGAAGATGGACCCGAACACGACCCAGAGCAGCGCCGGCAACCAGCCCCATAACACCGCAATCGCCGGCCCCACGATCGGTCCCGTCCCGGCGATCGACGTGAAATGGTGGCCGAAGACAACCGCCTTGGGCGTCGGGACGTAATCCACCCCGTCCCGGAGGCGCACGGACGGACACACCGCTTGCGCGGACAACTCGAAGATCTTGCGGCCCAGCCAGCGACCGTACGTGTGATACGCCACCAGGAAACCCACACCCGCCAGCGCGGCAATGATCAGCGCGTCCATGCCGCAGGAATGTGTGGTTCACCCGCCGATTGTGGAAGCGAAAACTGCGCCGCCGGGCGGCGGCGCGCCCTCCGTGAAGCCGCCCGTTTCGATCAGCCGAGCCGCCACACGATGCGGGCTTTGTTCAGGTCGTAGGGCGACATTTCCATTTTGACGCGGTCGCCGACGGTCAGGCGGACGAAGCGCTTGCGCATCTTGCCCGAGATCGTCGCCAGGACCACGTGCTTGTTATCCAGCTCGACGCGGAACATTGTGCCTGCCAGCACCGCCACAATCCGCCCTTCCACCTGAATGTGCTCTTCCATGTGTCGACTCGAGGTACTTTGCTTATCCGGGAGCCGCCGCCGCGTCGGTCCCCGGATCTGAACGGGCGCGGCGTTGCCACCTCGCCTCGCGCGGCTGCCTTGCGGCCCGCCAGCAAACAGAACGGGGTCCGGTCCAGCCGAACCCCGCCCCGCCCGTTTGTAAGCTGACTAGTAGCGCGCGCGTCCGCCGTCGAAGTCCCGCCGCGGGCCACGCCCGCCACCCCCGCCCCCCGGGCGCTCTTCGCGGGGCCGGGCGATGTTGACGGTGAGTTGGCGGCCATCGAGTTCGGCGCCGTTGAGGGCGTCAATGGCCTTCTGGGCTTCCTCGGGCGAGCTCATGGTGACGAAGCCAAAGCCGCGCGGCCGGCCGCTCATGCGGTCGACCATGAGGTTGGCCTCGACCACCGTGCCGTGCGCGGCGAAGGCATCGTGCAAATCGTTCTCGAGCGTATTAAAAGAGAGGTTTCCGACAAACAATTTCGTGTTCACGTGATGTTAACTACGCTGTCCTGGGCTAACCTGTGCCTGCCCCAGACTGTTCCCGACGGTCGGGTTTCAAATCATCACTGAACCGAGTTCATCTGAAGATTTACCACGCCTTGGCAGCGACCAGCTATCGAACAGACCTGCGCAAACTGCCTCAGCCAGCGGGAATTGCAAGCTCCTTTTCTGGCCAGGTCATCAACTCGGCAACCGTTGCGCATAAGCGGAGCTGCGTCCAGACCGGCTGCGACGCCCTGTCCAGAGCCGTACCTAGTCTTACTCAGGAGTCAACCCAGACGGAGGGTCAGCCGGCGGTAGTCCTTGATCCGTTGGTTCGGGTTCGAGAGGACTACTCGACGGTGATGGCGACCAGGAACGGCGCGGGGGCGTTGAGGGCGGAGACGAAGTCGATGGTTTGGATTTCGAGGTCCGGGTGGGGGTTGGGCCAGGTGGTCTTGAAGAGCTGAAGTTGCGCCTTAAACTGCCGACTGGCCTCGTTGCTGCCGGTCCAGACCACCTCGGAGTTGCGCGTCGCCTGTGGGAACTGTGGGTAACTCCACCAGTCCCAGAGGTCGTCGCCCACGCGCAGGTCGATCCGCGCGGTTCGGCCGCCGGCGTAATGGACTTGGTAGTGACCGATCAGCGTGCCGCGGGGTTGGCTGCCCCAGCCGGTGGCGTGGAGGAAATGCAGGCGTTGCGCCGTTGCGCCCACGGCGATTCCATCCACGCGCGGGGGGAAGTCGTGGCCGTCGGGCATTCGGCGTCCGGCGAGTTGGACGACGCCGCGCACGTCGAAGCGGACGCCGCCCAGTTCTTTGGTGCCCAAGGGAGCGAGGGCGGCAAGGTCGTTGATATGGCCGGTGCCGCCGGTGCCCGTCCAAGAGGTCGTCAAGGCGCCGTTGTAGTAGAGCGAGAGGTCAAGTTGAGCCGCGGCGGCGCCGGGTTGCCGCGGGGGAATGCCGTAGGCCTCGAGTCGATCGCGCTTGGCGAGGTCGAGTTGGCCGAGTCGAGCCCGCGCCTCGGCACGGTGGCGGAGGGTCACGCGGCGGAACGGGCTCGGTCCGACCAGCTCGGACTCGAGGCGTTGCAGCGCTTGGGAGAAGGCCTCTTCGGCACGGCCCGGTTGGCTTTGGGCCAGTTCGAGCAGGCCCAGGGCGACCCAGGGAGCGGGCTCGATAGGCGCGTCGCGCAGCCGCGCTTGGATCTGCAGGGCGGCTTCGGTGGCATCCAACTCCAGGGCCTCGGTCATCGCGGCGGGCGTGGCGAGCTCGACCAAGTGCCGGATATAGCCGGTCTGGGACTCGGCAGTCACGGCGACGAGGAACGGCGCGGCGTCGGTCTGGGCCGAGAGAAAACTCAAGGTCAGGATGGGCACGCCCGGCTTGGGATTGGTCCAGGAGGTGCGGAACAGGGCGAAGAGGTGGCGAGTGGGGTTGACGCCCATCGCGGCGTAGCGCGGCGCGTTGGCGCCTTCGGGCGGTTGGTTGCGCAGGGCTTGGATCATCTGAGATGTGGGCTGCCAGGTCTCGAGCAGTTCCCGCGCGAGCCGAAGCGGGATTTCAGCGGTAGTGCCATCCGCATAGTGGATGCGGTAGCTGCCGATGGGGGTCTGGAACGGGCCGCGAAACGCGGCGCACGCCGCGTGCAGGAAATGGAGCCGCCGGGCGGGTCGTTCGACGCGGATCGGTTCGACCTGCGCCGGCCACGGCGCACCGCCCAGTGGGTTCAACAACCGGCCATCGAGCTGAATCGCGCCGCGCACATCGAAGGGGATTCGATCTAGCACGACCCGGCCCTCGGGCAGGAAGGAGAGGTCGTTGCCGGCCTTGACGATGTAATTGGTGGACTCCGAGAGGCGGCCGGCCAGGGCCGGCACCCAGCCCTCGGTCAGTCCCACATTGTAGTGCGGCGTCAAGTCAATCAGCTCAGGCTCGATGCCCGGCGCGCGCGGCGGAATCCGTGTGGCGAGCAGAAAATCCTCTCGCGCGCGGTTGGGTGCGCCTGATTTCTGCCACAGGCCCGCTCGCCCGAGGTGGTAGGCCAGGCGGGCGGAACCGCTGAGGTCATCGGCGGTGGGATCGGCGCCTAGCGCGGTTGTGTAGGCCGTGGCGGCCTCGGCCCAGCGCTCGAGTTCCTCGAGGGCGCGCGCGCGCAGGGCCCAAAGTTCGGCGTGCCGCGGATGTCGCCCGAGGGCGGTGTCGGCGACCGTGAGCGCCTCGGCGGCGCGGCCGGTGGCGACCAGGACCTCGGCGCGATAGCAGGCTACGGGTGCGGAGTTGGGGGCGAGTTCAAGGGCGCGGTGCGTGTACCACTCCGCTTCGGCGCGGGCTTGGGGTTGATCGACGCGGCCCAGTTCGCGTCCGAGGCGCGCGAGGGCCAGCGGCTGCAATGGGTATTGGCGGAGTACCTGACGCAGCTCAGCGCCGAGGTCGAGCTTGGTGTGCAGGTGCACGTGCGCCAGGGTGCGTGTGGTCACGACGGGCGATTCATCCGCTGTCTCGAGGCTCTGGAGGTAGTCGTCTAGGGACTGGGGTGAGAAAGCGGAGAGGGAACGATCGGCGGGCGCACTCACCAACCAACGGGCCCAGCGGTCGAGTTCGTCAGGCTCGGCGTGGCTTGGGAGCTGGGAGGTGCGCGTCAGGCGTTCCCTTCCGGGGACGGACTCGATGAACCCTTCAGCCGTGAAGCGCAGGCCGACCAGGGCCTCGGCCAGGTCGAGGAACCAGGGCGGGGTAGGCAGGCCGTAGGCCGGCAGGTCCAGCAGCACGAGGACCGTTCCGGGGCTGACCAACCAGCGGCCTTGCTGGGCAAAACCCGTAAACGGAAACTCCAACTCCGGGGTGAGGGGCTGGCCGGAGTCCACGTCCCAGACGCGTGCGGTCATCTGGCCGGCACGGCTCGAATGCGTGAGGAGCCGCTGGCTCCGCGGGCCAAAGGCACTGATCGCCGAGTCCTCGCCTGCGTCGAGGTTCTCGGTGAGCGGCGTCCCGTTGTGGGCGTCCCAGAGTCGCACGAAGCCATTATCCGACCAGGTGGCCACACGCTCGCCGTCCGGGGTAAAGGCCACATTGCGGATGGGCCCTCGCGATTCCATGTCCGCGCCGAGTTGCGTGCCGGTCTCGACTTGCCAGAGCCGGGCGACTTTGTCTCCGAAAGATCCCGTGACAACGCGCCGGCCGTCGGGGCTGAAATCGATCTGGCCGCCCAAGCCGCGGTGAGGGAGGGTTTGGCCGACGGGTTGGCCTGTGGCCAGGTCGAAGATCCAGGTGCGCGTCTGACCCGCCAAAGCCAACCGCGCGGCGTCTGGGCTGAACGCTGCGTAGACGAGGTCGGTCCGCAATTCCGGTTCCTGGGTCGCTTCGGTCGCGATGAGCGTCGAAGGTCGTGAGCAGGCGGCCTGAGGCGATGTCCCACACCCGCGCTTGGCCGTCGATGGCTGCGGTGACCACCCGCGCGCCGTCGGAGGTAATGGCCAGGTCGAGCGCCTGGCCGTCGTGCGCTAGCGGCGGGGCCAACGGTTGGCCACTCGCCAGGTCGCGCACCAAGACCCGTTCCGGTCGGCCGCGGCTCGCGGTCGGGTCGTGGGGGGCATGGTCGCCTTCGGCCGTGAGCAGGCGGGTGCCATCGGGCGTGATTGCGGCCAAGCCGGTGTGGGCGTCCGAAGGCCAAGCCGGCCCCAAGGGTTGGCCCGAGGCCAGGTCCCAGGCGGCGACCGGGTGCACATGGCCAGCCACATTCTCAGCGCCCATGACCGCAAAGGCGACCAGTCTCGCCCCGTCCGGGCTGACCTGGAGATGGGTCAGGGTCCCCGTGCCTTGGTCGAGGGGTAGCACGGATTTCGAGCGCGAGCGCAGGTCCCAGACCTCGATCGCTCCGGTGTCCAGACCCACCACCAGGCGGGTGTCATCGGGGCTGAGGGCCAGTGCGTGGGCGTGGCCGGCCAAGGCGAAGGGGGGGCCTATGGGTTGCGCGGTGGCGGTGTCGATCACCGTGACGGATTGGTCGTCCGGGTAGGCCAGGTAGGTGCCGCGGGGGCTGACCACTGCGTGTTCAGCGCTGTGCCCGGCCAAGTCCACCGTGAGCGGCGGCGCCACGAAGCGGCCGCGGGCCAACGTGGTGACGAGCAGGGCGCCGGCGGCGCGGTGGTCGGCGCTCGAGGGGATGCAGACGGCGGATGAGGAGCGCCGATTATCGGCCCTCGAGAACTTCTTGCAGGGGTATTACCACGCCCTCGAGCGCTACGCGCGCTATCAGTTCCGGTTGGAGGCAGACCCGGCGCGCGAGTTGGTGCACGAGTTCATCTTGAACCGGCTCCTGCGCAGGAATCTCCTGGCCCAAGCGGACCGGCAGCGCGGCCGGTTTCGGACGTTCCTGGTGCAGAGTCTGAACCGGTTCGTCATCGATGAGCTCCGCAAGGGCCGGGCGGCCAAGCGTGCGCCGGACCAACCGCTCGCGGGCCTGGCGGAACTACCGCCGGAGGCCCTCGACCATTTGAGCGAATCGGCCCACGACCGTTTCGACCTGGAGTTTGCGCGGGGCGTGGTGCATCAAGCCCTCACTCGGATGCGCGCACGGTGCGAGGCCACCAATCGCAAAGATCTATGGCGGGTCTTCCACGACCGAGTGCTGCAGGAAAGCTTCGAGGCGCAGCGACCGTTGCCCTACGATCAGTTGACGCCCTTGCTCGATGTGCGCACGCACGCCCAAGCCGCCAACCTCCTTACCACCGCCAAGCGGATGTTCGTCCGCGTCTTCAAATCCGTGGTCGAGGATTACGAGGCGGACGAGGAGGCGCTCGAGGGGGAAATCAAGGCGCTCCGGTACATTCTGAGCAACAACTGAGCCTCAGGCTAGCGAGGCGAGAGGCCCGCTGGCGGCGCGCCTAGCGGCCGCGCCTCAGCCACCGGCGGGCGTGCGATTTCGCCCGGGAACCCCTGTTGCCTGAGGGCCTCGTACACGACGATGGCGACGCAGTTGGCGAGGTTCAGCGACCGCGCTGCGGGATTGAACATGGGCAAGCGCAGCCAATGCGACCGGTGCGGGTCGAGGAGGGCCGAGGGCAGACCGGCGGTTTCCCGGCCGAACACCAAGTAATCCTCCGGCTGAAAATCCGCCTCGGCATAGTGGCGCAGCCCGCCGGACTCGATGAACCAGAGGCGCGCGCCTGGGGGCAGTGCGGCGGCGAAGTGCGCCCAATCCCGCCAGCGTTGCCAGCGGACCTGTTGCCAATAATCCAGGCCGGCCCGCTGCAACTGGCGGTTGTCGAGCTTGAAGCCGAGCGGTTCGATGAGGTGGAGGGCGCTCTGGGTGACGGCACAGAGGCGGGCGACGTTGCCGGTGTTCGGGGCAATCTCAGGCTCGACGAGCACGATCTGCATGGCCAGCGGAAGCGGAGGGTCGAATCGCCGTCCGGCGCGGGTAAAACACCTTCCATAACACCAAGCCGTGCGCCGGCGCACTCATGCCGGCCACGCGCCGGTCGCGCTCGGCCAACATCCCTTCGATGGTTGCAGGCGCGAACTTGCCCAGGCCCACCTGCACCAACGTGCCCACGATCCCCCGGCACATCTTGTACAGGAACCCGTCGCCTTGGAGGCGGAAGGTGATCAGCGGGCCCCGCCGGCTCAGTTGGCAGTGCGTCAGGGTGCGAACGGTCGAGGCCTTCGCATAGCCGGGGTTGGCCGCGAAGGATTGGAAATCGTGCGTGCCGAGAAACCGCTGGGCCGCCGTGCGCATCGCCGCCCAGTCGAGGCGACGCGGCACGTGCCAAGCCCATGGCCGGAGCAGCGGGTTCATGGCGGGGTGATTCCACACCTGGTACCGGTACTCTTTGGCCACCGCGTCGAACCGGGCGTGGAACCGGTGCGGCGCGCGGGCGACAGCGACGACGCGGATGTCCTGCGGCAGATGCGCGTTGAGGGCGAGCACCAGCTTGCGCGCGGGTATCCGTAGGCGGTCGCGCGGCACGTCGCAGTGCGCGACCATACCGAGCGCGTGCACTCCGGTGTCGGTCCGGCTCGAGCTATGCAGCTTGGGCGCCTTGGGAAAGAGGCGGGCCAACGCCAGCTCGACTCGCTCCTGCACACCTTCGCCGGTCGTCTGCACCTGCCACCCTGCATACGCGCTGCCGTCGTAAGCGAGCGTCATGCGCAAGCGCACGTGTGCCGGCGCGATACCTCTGCCCTCGGGCGAGGATTGGGTATGCCCGTCGGCGACCGGATCGACGCCGCGCGCTTGGCTCCTCACGCGTTGGCCCCCGCGTCCCGAGCGTCCAGAAAGTTCTGCAACAATAGGGCGGCCGCGGTGGCGTCCACCTTCTCCCGCCGTTGCTCGCGCCGGACGCCGCCCTCGCGGAGGAACCGATGGGCCTGCGCGGAAGTCAACCGTTCGTCCCAGGTCCGAATTGGGACGGTGAGGGCTTCCTTGAGGGCGGCGACGAAGGCCTGCGCTTTGAGCGAGGCGGGTCCGTAGCTGCCGTCCATGTTGCGGGGCAGGCCGACCACGATGAGCTCGATTTCGCGGAGGCGAACCAGGTCCTTGAGCCGGGTCAGCACCCCGCCGAAGGGCTCGGCCGGGATATACTCGAGCGGCGTGGCGATGAGTTTCAACTCGTCGCTCACAGCCACCCCTATGCGGACGCTGCCGTGGTCCAAGGCCAGAACACGCATGTCCCTTTGTGGTCGGCCGAGCCGGTCTTGTCGAGCCCGTTCCGCGGATCGAGCGCGGTGCGCGGTCGCTCGGCATTTGCCTCGCGCTCGGGTTCCGGGCATCCTGTCGCCATGAACGCAATGGACCGCTTGTACGGTGTGGCGTGCGAACTGCTCCCCAAAGTGCGCGCCACCCAATGGGAATCGATCGCCACGGTAGCCGGTTGGCTGGGGAAGGCTTTGGCCCAGGACGGTTGGCTCTACGTCTTCGGCACGGGCCATTCGCATCTGCTGGCCGAGGAGGTGTTTTACCGCGCCGGTGGGTTGGCACACGCCGTGCCCATGTTGGACCCGCGCATCATGCTCCATGAAAAGGCCATCGAGGCCACCTACACCGAGCGCGAGTCCGGATTCGCCGCCCAACTGCTGGCCCAGTATCCGGTCGCCGCCGGCGATGTGTTGATCGTGATCTCGAACTCGGGACGCAACGCGGTCCCGATCGAGATGGCGCTGGCGGGGCGCGAGCGCGGCTTGCGCGTGGCGGCCATCCTCAACCGCGAGCAGAGCGACGCCTGGCCCTCGCGCCATCCCTCGGGGCGCAAGTTGGCCGACGTGGCGGAGGTGGTTCTGGACAACTGCGGTCCCAACGGCGACGCCTGGATCGATTTGGCCGGGTTGCCCGGGCGCATCGGGTCGACCTCGACCCTGATCGGGGCGTTGATCATCCAGCTCATTTTGGTTCAAGGTGCCGAGAACGCCCTCGCCCAAGGCGTGGCCCCCGAGATCTACATCAGCAGCAACACTGCCGGCGACGATCACAACGATCAACTCCTCCATAAATACAAAAGCCGGATTCGGCACCTGTGACGTCCGAGCTCATCCCTCGGCGAGTCGTGCCACCGGCGAGCGATGGGCGGGCGAGAATGGAGCGCGGGCATCTTGCCCGCGTGGCCTTGGCGAGACCGGCGGGTTGCTTGTCCATCGGCGAGTCGTATCACCGGCGGGCGATGGGCGGGCGAGAATGGAGCGCGGGCATCTTGCCCGCGTGGCCTTGGCGAGACCGGCGGGTTGCTTGTCCATCGGCGAGTCGTATCACCGGCGGG
>Ga0194113_10003047_pt1 | contig 22602 bp, 17 predicted proteins | sample TA2MahC200mmetaG_FD_146193 | JGI IMG/M metagenome (GOLD analysis project Ga0194113, IMG submission 146193) | Freshwater microbial communities from Lake Tanganyika, Tanzania - TA2015017 Mahale Deep Cast 200m | ecosystem: Environmental > Aquatic > Freshwater > Lake | place: Tanzania: Lake... | reverse complement strand
GGAGCTTGCCGACATCGAGAAAAGATTCGGCGACGACCGTCGCACTCGGATTGTAAAGCACACGGATGCGGTCGCGACCGATTACAACCCTGATGACTTCGTGGAACACGAAGACGTGACGGTCATCGTATCGCAGCAGGGTTGGTTGCGGCGAGTTAAGATGGAGGTGGACGATCCGGCCGCGATGAAATTCCGTGAAGGGGACGGCCTTTTCGCCATGGCCAGGGTAAGGACGGATCGCACGATCGCATTCTTCTCCAACATGGGCAAAGTCTACGTGATCCGGGCGCTGGACGCGCCGGCCACTTCGGGATTCGGTGAGCCGTTGGGCAGCCTCTTTACCATGGTGGACGGCGAGCGCATGGTGGGCTTCATCGCGCCCGACCCGGTGGAAGAGCCGGCGACACAGCCTGGCGCCCCGGTCGCGGCGGAAGACCAGCCGGGCCACGAGCGGCTTGAATATGAGATCGCTCAGGGGGATCTTTTTTCCCCTATGGAGCGGGAGAGTTCGTCGGTGCGGCAGGAGGGGGAAGAGCAGGCGCCCGCGACAGGGCTGCTGGTTACTACTCACGGACGAGGGTTTCGGTTCACCTATGACATGCTCCGTGAGGCCACCAAGCGCCTCGGACGCAAGATCGCGGGCCTGCCCGAAGGCGTCGAGGTGGTGGCTGTTCACTCAGTCAGTGAGAACCTAGTGGCGGTCGCGGCGGACAGCGGCCGGCTCCTTGTCTTTCCCGCCGTGCAAGTCCCTGTGCTCGCGGGTCCGGGCCAAGGCGTGCGATTGATCAGGCTGGAACAAGATGGGCGGGTTGCGGCCGTGGAACCGGTCGCGGCCGAAGACGCGCTCCGCATTGAGCCCAAGAAAGGCAAAGACAAGATCATTAGGGTGAACCAGATCCCCGTAGCGAACCGTGCTACCAAAGGTAAGCGCGTCTGCCCGACTATTCGGAACATGCGGCGTGAGCAGGGCATGGATGGTGAAGGACAATGAGTGATTCGTACACCGTCAAGGACATTCAGGTGCTCAAGGGCCTTCAGGCTGTCAGGAAGCGGCCGGGGATGTACATCGGCGGCACAGGCAAGGACGGACTGCATCAACTGGTGTGGGAAATCCTTGATAACAGTGTTGATGAGGCGCTCAACGGCCACAGCAAGCACATCACGGTGGTGATGCTCGCGGACGGAAGCGTCTCAGTTGAGGATGACGGCCGGGGTATGCCGGTGGAAAAGCATCCGACCACAGGAAAAAACACGGTTGAAACCATATTTTGCAACCTTCACACAGGCGGTAAGTTTGACGACGACGCGTATAAGGTAGCCGGCGGACTCCATGGAGTCGGCGCGGCGGTGGTCAATGCGTTGAGTGAGCGGTTGGTGGTTCAGGTGAAGCGAGGGGGAAACCTCTACGAGCAGACCTTCAGCCGGGGAAAAGCGAAAGGCGGCCTCGCGGTGAAGGGCAAAGCCGTGGGGACCGGGACCAAGGTCCTTTTCCTTCCTGACAGTCAAGTTTTTGAAGATCGCGCCTTTTCAAAGATTCGGATCCGCGAGCGGCTCGAAACCAAAGCCTTCCTCATCGCCGGTCTCAAAATAACGTTGAGAGACGAATTCGAGGGGACTGAGGAGGTCTTTTGCTACCCCGGCGGTATCAAGGATTTCCTGGCGAAGCTCATTGCGGTTGCCAGACCTATAGATGCGCAACCGTTCCATTTCCGATACGACAACGACGTGCGCTTGGAAGTCGCGATAGCATGGACCGAGGAGACAACGAGCCGGATCAGTTCCTTTGTCAATTCCATACCCACGACCGCGGGAGGCACTCACGAGGCTGCTTTCAAGAATGCAATCACAAAGGCAGTGAGAACATACCTTGAGAAACGCAACGGCCTCCCGAAAGGGATCAGAGGTATTTCCGGTGATGACGTGCGAGAAGGGATGGTGGCGATCGTTTCGCTCTTTCTGCATGGAGATGTGGAATTCCAGGGGCAGACGAAAGAGCGGCTGAACAGTTCCAAAGCTATGCAAATCGAACCGTTGATTCGCAACGCGCTCGAAACCTGGCTCCACCAGAATCCGGGGCAAGCCGCTGTCATAGCGGGGCGAGTGCTCCTCGCCGCGCAAGCCCGGCAGGCTTCCCGCGCTGCGCGGGACGAAGTGGCTCGCAAGGCTGCGCCAAGGCGGCTGACGCTCCCGGGAAAGCTTGCCGATTGTTCCTCCACCTTGCGGGACCAGACCGAATTATTCATCGTGGAAGGAGACAGCGCGGGCGGGTCTTCCAAGCAAGCCAGAGACAGGAAGTTTCAGGCCATACTCCCGGTCCGGGGTAAGATACTCAACGTGGAGCAGGCTTCCGACGAGAAACTCAAAGCAAACAAAGAGATTCAAAGCATCATTCAAAGCGTGGGAACCGGAGTCGGCAATGCCTTTTCATACGATCGTTTGCGGTACGGAAAAATTATCATCAACACAGACGCGGACGTGGACGGCCATCACATCGCAACCCTGCTCTTAACCTTTTTCTACCGTTACCTTCCCGAACTGATCCGGAAAGGGCACGTGTACCTGGCAATGCCACCCCTTTACAGGATCCGAGTCGGCTCCGGCAAGAAAGCCCAGACCCTCTATGTATTCTCCGACCGAGAAAAGGACGCGATCCTGTCTAAGCAGAATGGGAAATCAGTGGAGGTTCAGCGGTTCAAGGGCCTCGGAGAGATGGACGCGCCGACACTCAAGAGCACCACGATGGATCCGGGCACACGCACGCTTCTCCAGGTGCAGGTTGCCGATGAAGAGGAGACGAACGGAATCTTCGAGACACTGATGGGAAAAGACGTGAAAAGGCGGTTCCTCTTCATCAAAGAGCGCGCGAAAGAAGTTCGGGATCTGGATATCTAATCGCCGGTCTCCTCATCGATGGATTAATTCGGCCCGCCTGATTCCGTTCGCGGAGCTGAAGTATGGGCTTCCAGCTCGACAGGTTTCCCGGCGCGATCCGCCATGCTCTTGAGGGCACCGGAAATCATCTGTTTGAGGCCAGGATCTTTTTCCATCTTAAGCGCCTGAACCATCACAGGGAAAACTTTCTCGCTCTCTATCGTTCCCAGCCTCCGGAGCGCATCCACGGCAGATCTCCTTACGGAGAGCTCCTGATCGCCAAGAGCCTTTTCAAGGGCCTTCATCATCTCATCCGTAACGGGCCGAAACGAACCGAGCGTGCCTATCGCGAACGCGCGCACGGTCAAGTCAGGATGCTTGGTAAGGTTGATGACCGGACCAAGAGCCTTGGCCGCGTCACTCCCCACACTCCTGAGCATTCGCAGCGCGAGCAACTGGTTCTCCTGGTCCGAGTCTTTCAAGGACCTTATCAGAGGATCGACAAAGCTCGCGGCCTTGTCGCGATAGGTGAGGACCCCGAGAATAGCCTCTCTCCGCACCCGATGGTCTGAATCCTTGAAGGCTTTGGAGAGAATGGCCACCCCATAATCCCCTTTTGGGTCCAGATTCGGAATGGCCACCACGAGTTCGGCCCTCGATTCGGGCCCGGCCTTGTCGAAGAGGGCTGCCAGATCGGGCAACAGAGGACCGGCCTCGGACTTCATGGCCCGGAGCACGCCAAGCGCGTTCTCCAAAGAGACCTGATTCCCCGTTGCAAGGACTTCCTTGAGACCGGGGAGCACCTTGTCAGGAGTCTCTTTCGCGATGGGTCGGAGAGCTCTGCCGGCTATCCGGGAGGTCACTTCATGGTCGCTTTTCAGACCTGCCAGCAGCAGCGGAATAGACGCGGCATCCTTGCCCCCAAGGAGCGCCAGACTGACCCCAGCATTCATGCGAACCACGGAATCCGAGTCCTGTTCAAGTGATTTGAGGGCTTGTTCCACACCGGGCTCGCTCTTGCCAAGGTTGCCCAACGCAAGCGCAACCTCCCGCCGGACCCCGGCGTCGTCATCTCTGGATCGCTCCAGCAAAGGGGCGATAACCAGCTTAACATGTTCCTTGAATGAACCGAGAGACTGCGAGGCCGCAGCCCGAACCTTGGCCTCGGGGTCCTTGAGCGCGTCCACAAGAGGGCCAACTGCCCGCAAGGGCCTGCTTCAGCCACAGCCCAGGTCGGTAGCGGCTCGCGCTCGGACTCCAGGGTCAGGATCTTTCAGGTCTGTGATGGAAAGATCCACATCGCGGGCCAATGCCCCCCCGGCGCCTGTCGCCAGCGCGAAGATCAGAAGCGCGCCAATAATCGACAATCTTCTCATCCTTTGCTCCCGGCCCCCTTGAGCACTTCTCCCTTCTTGCGTTCCAGGTATTCCTTGTCCAATTTCAGGAAGCCCTTCTTACCGAATAGGGAGAATCGGAGCCACTGTCCCGCGAAGTACAGCAGGGCGAGGTCATCGGTCCGAATTTTCTGCAGGATATCCTCGTCCACCCTGAACTTCTTCAGGAAACTGGTGTTGAAAATGAATTCTCTGAATCGATCCGGATCGTACAGCGCCATGTAAATCATGTCTTGCATCCGGGGATTCCGAATCGGGGATTCCCAGAGTTGCTCGGCGCTCATGACATCTTTGAGGTCATGATCGATATCGTCATAGTCGTATAGACCTTGCTCCCGCCTCCAGCGTTCCACGGTCCACTCTTGCGATTCCCGGAGGCCGTGACAGGTCTCCGGATCGACGATGAAGCGATACTCCACTCCTTCTTCCGTGTCCAGGGGATACAATCTGCACGAGTACGGTCGCGCCTCGTACACCCGGCAGCCTTCCTCTTGCACAAAGGGGCAGCTCTTGGTCGCATCGTCCCGCATTTTCAGCACTACCGCGGGAATCCCGGTCCGATCCGAAACCAGGCGGACTGTGTACTGCTCCAGGAACTCCGTGGAGGTCATGCCAAGAAGTTTTCGCAGCCTTGCCACGTCAAGGGGGTTGAGGAAAATGGTTACATCGCGGCAACAGGAGTTGAAGCAATCGATGCCGCGATAACAGCGGAAGTTGAAGGTGTCGTCCCATGTCAGGACGCGTTCCTTGAGGGAATGCTCATCGTTTATCTTCATCAACTATCCTTTCGTCAGCGTATGGGGGCGGTCCCGGATTCAGGCGCTGCTGAGACACGCTCGATATTGCCTAGCGCCTGTTTGTTTCGGGGATCCAATTCCAGAGTTTTTTGCCAGGCGGCAACGGCTTTGTTCAGGTCTCCCAGGAGTTCCCATGCCACCCCTTTTTGATGATGGGCGCTCACGTAGTCCGGCCGAAGGGTGGCGGCCTTGTCAAAGCAATTGAGCGCGCGGGAAAAATCCTTCTCCAGGATCAAGTAGATCTGGCCCATGTTGTACCATGCCTGGACGTAGCCGGGTTCGTTCTGAACGGTTCGTTCGAAGGACGCCAACGCTTCCTTCTCCCTCTTCAAGAAAGTATATACGACTCCCAGATTGTAAAGAATGACCGGATCTTCGGGGTCGAGTGACTGGATACGCTCAAGTCGAGCCGCCGCGGACCGGTAATCCTCTTCTTCCATGTCCGAGAACGCTCTCTGAAGTTCCGCTTGTATGAGAAAAAAGTAAGGATTTTCTTCTCCCCGTTCGATACGCTCCAGAATCAAACTCATCTGAGTAATGTGGGCCTTTTCCTCGGGTTTCTCAATATGGGTAAGGGCGTTTTCAAAGGCTTGAAAGGCCTTTTCGATACGACCCGCGCAAGCCCTGGATGCCCCCAGTCTGACGAATAATTCGCCCTTTCGGTGTTCGGGAGCGGCGCCTAGTGCTTTTTCATAGTATTCCGAAGCTTTCAGGTAGTCGTCTATGGCTTCATGTGAAGCAGCCAGAGCTTCGAAAACCAGATGGGGACGCGGATGAGTCTGCTCGATGGCCTTAAGGTTCCGGATCGCCTCATCCCATTTCTTTTCGGAAATAAGTTTGAGGGCATGTGTTCGAACTTGTTCCGGGTTGTCGGGTTCGGTCTGCGGCCGGGGAACATCCTGATTGAGGCAGCATTTCTTGTACTTGAGGCCGCTGCCGCAAGGACAGGGATCATTTCTTCCGGTCTGTGGATTCATGGGGGCTCCTCGGGGCCTTCGGAATCGGAACTTATTAATATATCACAATGAGCTCCCCGGCAGAACGGAAACACAAGGCCCTTTTCTCGTACAAAACTCTCACCAGACGCCAAAAAAACAGGTTGACAATCGGCCTAGTCTTTGATTTAATTACGCTCTCTTCGTTGCTTTGACCCGCCATGAGCCGTATGGGGCGGCGACGGCGACCGGGTACGCATCACAGATCGCTTACATGAGGGATGATCGAGGTTCTCTGGGAGTTCGACAGTATGCTATCACCGTGGAAGCAACTCCGCACGTGCGCGTCGTATCCCACGGAATAGCAGAACTCCTCTTCCCTTGACGTGAGCGAATAGACAGGTTTTCCGACTCGGGCGCACGCGCGCGAAACGTGTGCTGCGCCGACCATGTACAGAAAGGAGGGATCTGAACAGATCTAGGTCATGACTTAGTGGATTGTTCGAAGTTCTCTGACAAACATCACGACCAGTTAGGAGGTTTTGTTCATGCCAAGCTATGTGATCATGGAGAAGTGCGATGGATGCAAGGGTCAAGACAAGACCGCTTGCATGTACATCTGCCCCAATGACCTGATGGTCTTGGACAAGGAAAAAATGAAAGCCTGGAATCGGGCGCCGGAGATGTGCTGGGAGTGCTACAACTGCGTGAAGATCTGCCCCCAGCAAGCTATGGACGTCCGCGGCTATGCCGACTTCGTCCCCATGGGCGCTTCCGTGGTTCCGCTGCGCGGTTCCGAAGACATCATGTGGACGGTCAAGTTCCGCAGCGGCATGGTCAAACGGTTCAAGTTCCCCATCCGGACCACTCCGGAAGGTTCGGCCGTGCCTGACGGCGGCTACGGCGAGGTCACCACTGATCTGGCAAGCCAGTGCCTGTACAATGAGCCTGCCGCGCTCCGGCTGGATGCGCTTCCCACCATCAAGAAGTAACTCGGTTAGGAGGTAGAGATGGCGAATTTTGAAACTGTCGAGATCACCACTGACATACTGATCTGTGGTGGCGGTATGGCTGCCTGCGGCGCGGCGGTGGAGGCCGCTTATTGGGCCAACAAGAACGGTCTCAAGGTCACCCTTGTCGACAAAGCCGCCATGGACCGTTCCGGCGCCGTTGCGATGGGCCTTTCGGCCATCAACCAGTATGTGGATATAAACAGCGGCAACAACACCTGTGAAGACTATGTGAACTACGTCCGGAACGACTTGATGGGTATTACCCGTGAAGACCTGGTCTATGACATCGCCCGTCACGTGGATTCCACCGTGCACCTGTTCGAGAAATGGGGTCTGCCGATCTGGAAGGACGAGAAGGGCAACTACGTCCATGAAGGCCGTTGGCAGCTCATGATCAACGGCGAGTCCTACAAGGTGGTGGTGTCCGAGGCTGCGAAGAATGCGCTGACTCAGCAGGGCGGCGAGTACTTCGAGCGCGTCTTCATCACCGAGCCCCTCATGGACGGCGGTCGGATCGCCGGCGCGGTGGGCTTTAGCACCCGTGAGAATAAGTTCTACGTCTTCAAGGCCAAAGCGGTTCTGGCCGCAATGGGTGGCGCGGTCCACGTCTTCAAGCCCAGGAGCGCCGGTGAAGGTCTTGGCCGGGCCTGGTACCCGCCCTGGAACTCCGGCTCAAGCCTGTACTTCACCCTGATGGCCGGCGCCGAGCAGACCTGCCAGGAAGTCCGCTTCATCCCCGTGCGATTCAAGGACGCGTATGGTCCGGTCGGCGCCTGGTTCCTCCTATTCAAGTCTCGTGCGACCAACGCCTACGGCGGAGAATACATGGTGGAGCGCAAGGACGAGCTGGAGAAGTGGGGTTCGTACGGCAAGGTCAAACCCATTCCTGCAAACCTGCGTAACTGGCTGGGTATGTTGGATGAGTTCGAGGGCAAAGGCCCGATCTATATGAGGACCGAAGAAGCCATTGCCAAGATAGCCGATCAGTTCAAGGACGACCCGAAGGAATACAAGAAGAAGATGAAGGAACTGGAGGCCGAGGCCTGGGAAGACTTCCTCGACATGACCATCTCCCAGGCGATCCTCTGGGCCGGCACCAATGTGCAGCCTGAGGAGAAGCCCTCCGAGATCGCAGCGGCAGAGCCGTATTTCATCGGTTCCCACTCCGGCGCATCCGGCGCCTGGGTGAGCGGTCCGAAGGACCTGGCGCCGAAAGAGTACTTCTGGGGCTATGAGTACATGTCCACGGTGAAGGGTCTCTTCTGCGCAGGCGACGCTTCCGGCGCTTCCAGCCACAAGTTCTCCTCCGGTTCTCATGCCGAGGGTCGTGCGGCAGGAAAGGCTATGGTCCGGTTCGTGTTGGACAACAACACTCTGCCCAATGTGGATGCGGGCCAGGTGGCCAAGCTCAAAGAGAAGATCCTGCGTCCGATCGACCTTTTCGAGAAAGACGGCAAGGTAACGAGCGATCCTGACATCAACCCCGAGTTCATGAAGCCCAAGATGTTCATGTTCCGCTTGCAGAAGCTCATGGACGAGTATGCGGGCGGCGTGACCGCAGGCTTCAAGACCAACAAGGCCAAGCTGGAGAGGGCTCTGCAGCTTATCGGCTGGCTTAAGGAAGACTCCGAAAAGCTGGCTGCTTCAGACCTGCACGAGCTGATGCGTTGCCATGAGAACATCCAGAGGATGTATCAGGCTGAGGCGCACGTGCGGACCATCCTCTTCCGCGAGGAGACCCGCTGGCCGGGCTACTACTTCCGCTCCGACTTCCCGGCTCTTGATGAGGCCAACTGGAAGTGCTTCGTCAACTGCGCCTTCAAGAACGGGCAGTGGGAAATGAAGAAAGTGCCCATTATCAGCATCCTCTAATCAAGACTGATCGACAATCAAGTTCCGGGCGCCCGTCGGGGCGCCCGGACTTTATTGTTACTGGGACTGTTTACGGCAAGAACGAGAGCTGAGGGCTCCGCCTAGGGAGTGCTCTGTGAGAGCCCGGGAGGAAGCATGGCAGGAAATAAGACTATTCTGGTTGTCGGAGGCGGCACTAGCGGCATGACCGCTGCGCTGGAGGCTGCGGAAGTCGGCTATGACGTTGTGCTCGTGGAAAGGCAGGCCTACCTGGGTGGCCGTGTCGCCCAGTTGTTCAAATACTTCCCCAAGTTGTGTCCTCCCACCTGCGGACTGGAAATCAATTTCAAGCGACTCAGATCGCGACCGAACGTCAAGGTTCACACCCTGGCCGAAGTGCAGAACATCAGCGGCTCTCCCGGCGATTTTACGGTAACCGTCAAAATCAACCCCCGTTACGTTGACGACCACACTGCCACGACCAAAGATGTGGAAGAGTGCCCGGTCGAGATTTCCAACGATTTCAACTATCAAATGAACAAGGTGAAGGCGATTCGACTACCCTACGAGATGGCCTATCCCATGAATCTCGTAGCGGACAAGGATGCGCTCGCCAAGGCCAAGGGCGACTCGGCATTCGAGGCCTTTGCGCAGTCGTGCGCTGCAAAGGGTATAAGGCTCGACCTGGACGCGCAACCCTATACGATGGAAATTAAGGCAGCTTCGATCGTGTGGGCAACCGGTTGGCGGCCGTACGACGCGACGAAGCTGACCAAGCTCGGATACGGCGCGTGCGCGAACGTGATTACAAACGTGATGATGGAGCGATTGGCGGCTCCTAACGGCCCGACCGCGGGTCAGATCGTGCGCCCGTCGGACGGAAAGAAGGTGAACAATCTGGCTTTCGTCCAGTGCGCGGGATCGCGGGATCGCAACCATCTCCCGTATTGCTCGTCCATCTGCTGCCTGGCTTCTCTCAAGCAGGCCACGTATCTACGTGAGTTCAACCCGGACGCGCAAGCGCACATTTTTTATATCGATTTGAGAGCGCACGGGCGGTTTGAGGTTTTCTACGAAAAGATCAAACAGGACGACAAGATCTTCCTCACAAAAGGCAAGATTGTAAATATAACCGAGGATGCGGCGACCAAGGACGTGATCCTGGAGGGCGAAGATATCCTTTCTGGCCGGAAGATCCGCCGCACCTTTGATATGGCGGTCCTCGCCACCGGCATGCAGCCGAACACCAGTGTGGATAAGGTCCCGGCCTCCGGCGTGACATATGACGAGTTCGGGTTCGTGGTTTCAGGCCCCGGAATCTATTCCACCGGAGTCGGCCGAAGGCCTATGGACGTGGCCACGTGCATGCAGGACGCGACCGGTGTAGCGTTGAAAGCCATCCAGGACGCGGTGGGGAGGTAGGACAATGGAACCGAAAACCGGATTGTACATTGACACTGGCTACGGCATCGGCGAAGCCCTGGATATAGAGGCGCTCAAAGGCGTGGCTACGGACGAGTTCAAGCCCGCGGTCTGCAAGGCCGAACCGTACTGGAGCGACCCGGACAAGATCGAGATCATCAAGAGCGATATCGCTAACGAGGGCCTCAAGGCGGTTGTGATAGCAGGCCCCTCGGTGAGGGTTTACCAGGATGTCTTCAAGTTTGACGGTGTGATCACCGAGCGAATCAACTTGCGGGAGCACGTGATTTGGTGCCAACCGGCCAATCACGAGGACACCCAGATGCTGGCCGAGGATTATGTGCGTATGGGCCTGACCAAGGTCACCAAGTACCAGGACAAGCCCCCGTTCACCGAGGAGACGGTCAAGTCGATCCTGGTGATCGGAGGGGGCGCGGCAGGACTGACCGCGGCCCTGGACGCGGCCAATGCCGGGTACGAGGTCTTCCTGGTAGAGAAAGAGGCCGAGCTTGGCGGTTGGGCCAACAAGTTTTTTAAGGCCTTCACGGGTGAGCCGCCGTACGATCAGCTTGTGGATTCTCCGCTAAAGTCCAAGATCGACGCGGTGAAGTCCAACGCTAAGATCAAGGTGTTCGCTTCATCCCGTGTCTACGCGATTTCAGGCGCGCCGGGGATGTTCGACGCGGTCATCAGACCTGACGGGCCCTGGATTGACGAACTAAACCATAAACAAGACACCTGGCTAAAGGTCCAGTTGGCGCGACAAAAGCAAGCCCAAGAGGGAGGCGTGGCAGAGGCCCAAACGGACGAGGAAAAGGCCGCCGCGGGTGGTTGGGCCGTCGGCGAAGAGCTTTCGCTCGACTTTCCTCACGAGAAGGTGCGAGTGGGCGCGGTAGTGCTCGCTGCGGGGTGGCGGCCTGAGGATCCGGCAAAGTACGAAAGCCTTGGATACGGGAAATACCCGGATGTGATCACCAACGCTCAGATGGAAGAGCTCGCGCAAAAAGGCAAGATAAAGAGGCCGTCCGATGGGAAGGACGTTCATTCCATCGCGTTTCTGGAATGCCGTGAGGAGAATTCCGAGAATCCGTTCCTGAACAATTCATATGTGACGTGCCTGGTTACGCTGAAACAGGCCAAGTACCTGCGCGAATCCAATCAAAACGGCCGGGCGTACATCTTCTATGAAAACATGCGGACCCCCGGGCAGTATGAGAAATTCTATCAGACCATGCAGGACGATCCTGGGGTGTTCCTATCCGCGGGAAAAGTGGTCGGCGTGTCGGCTGATGGAGCGGGCCTCGCGGTCAATGTGAAGGACACCCTCCTGGGCGAGCAGCTCAAGGTGAAGGTGGACATGGTGGTTCTCGCCACCGGAATGGTTCCGGTCACCGAGGACTCGGCCGTAGTCAATCTCCGATACCGTCAGGGCCCCTTCCTGCCCAAGAACCCGTATGGCTTCAACGATTCCCATTTCATTTGTTTCCCGTATGAAACGCAGCGCACCGGCATTTATACCGCGGGCTGCGTAAAGTCACCTATGGACTTCCAGGGAGCGGAAAGCGACGCTACGGGCGCTGCGCTGAAGGCGATCCAGTGCGCGGAGCTGGTTTCTCGCGGTGAGGCGGTTCACCCGAGGGCAGGCGACCAGTCGTATCCTGAACTCTTTATCACACGGTGCACCCAGTGCAAGCGGTGCACGGACGAGTGCCCGTTCGGCGCATACGACGAGAAACCTGACGGGACACCGTTGCCCAACCCGACGCGGTGCAGACGGTGCGCAATCTGCATGGGCTCCTGTCCGGAACGCATCATCTCCTTCAGAGACCATTCGGTGGACATGATCGGATCCATGATCAAATCCATCGGCGTCCCCGATGAGTACTCCGAAAAGCCGCGGGTGATCGTCTTCATCTGTGAGAACGACGCGTATCCCGTGGTGGACATGGCAGGGATCAATCGGCTGCAGTACAGCGGCTTCGTGAGATTTGTCCCGCTGCGATGTCTGGGGAACATCAACCTGGTTTGGATCGCTGATGCGCTGTCCAAAGGGATCGACGGAATCATGCTCATCGGTTGCAAGTATGGCGATGACTACCAATGCCACTTCGTCAAAGGGAGCGAGCTGGCAAGCTATCGCGTGAGTAAGGTCGCGGAAACGCTCCAGCGACTTGTGCTCGAGTCCGAGCGGATCCAAGTGTTCCAGTTGGGCATAGACGAGTACGGAAAGCTCCCGGACATGATCAACGGTTTCATGGACACGCTTTCCCAATTCGATCCCAACCCGTACAAAGGCTTCTAAGGAGGTCAGCCCATGGCCAACGAGATCATCGTGGAACCCGATCTGCAATTCACCAAAGACCTGATCAAGGCGGGCGCAACCGACCTGAAGAAGTGCTATCAATGCGCCACCTGTTCGGTGGCGTGCCGCGTATCGCCGGACAACAGCCCTTATCCCCGTAAAGAGATGATCTGGGCCCAGTGGGGCTTGAAGGACCGTTTGCTCAACGATCCGGATGTCTGGCTCTGCCACCAGTGCAACGACTGTTCAACCCTGTGCCCGAGAGGCGCATACCCTGCGGATGTCTTGAAGGCCATCCGGAAGATGCTCATTCAAAAGCTCTCATGGCCCTCGTTCATGGGATCGCTGGTTGGGGAATCGTCCATGGCGGTGCTGGCTCTGGGCATTCCCATTTTGGTGGTCTTGCTCATGACCTATTTCAGCAACGGCTTCACTTTCAGTTCCCCCGCGCCGGTCCATTACGGTCAGTTCATAAGCTACATTCCCATTCAGGTGATCTATACTCTGGCCCTGATCTTCGCGGTGGTCTCTATGGTCTTCAGCCTGAAGAACTATTGGACCATGCTCGATAAGAACAACCCCCCGACCGCGCAGGAACCTCGTAAGGGCTTTGTGCCCAGCCTCATCGAGGCCCTAAAGGAGATCCTGCCGCACAGCACGTTCAAAGACTGTGAAGCGAACTACATCCGTTACGTCGCGCACTTTATGGTCTTTTGGGGTATGATCGGCCTCTTTGTGACCACGGCCATCGTGGCCTTCAACATCGACATCCTGAGCCTTGCCCCGCCGTCTCGAGGCGGCCCCGGGACCATCCCCATCAAGATCCTCGGCAACGTGAGCGCAATCGCGTTTGTCGCGGGGTTAGCCATTATGTTGGTCCGTCGCTTAGGTAGTCCGGAGCAGGCGGGAAACAGCTCCTATTTTGACTGGTTCTTCCTCTGGATTATCTTCGGGACCGGCCTGACCGGCCTGATCACCGAGTTGAGCAGATGGGCAGGGTCGGTCTCGGGAGCTTATTTCTTCTACATGGTTCATCTCATGTTCGTCCTGGCCTTGTTGCTGTATCTTCCGTTCTCCAAGTTCGCCCATCTGGGTTACCGAACTATCGCCATAGCATGGGGGAAGTCGGTAGGTAGGAAGATGACGGTCCCCGTTGTTCCAAACTTTGCGCCTCCGATTCGCGCTGAAGAACCGGAAGCGGCAAAGGAGGCGACCGTCTAACAAGCGCTTCGCCCCAAACAAAAAGCCGCGGTCAAGGCCGCGGCTTTTTGCTTGCGCACATGAATCCGGATGCGGACTGCGTAGTCGTTCGGTGAGGGACCCGCGCTCGGAGAGCCGCGGGCGCTCAGCAAGATATCCTCTTCTCAAAGCGCTCCCACAGGAGCGCAGCGATGTCTTCCGCCACAACGGCCCACTCTTGATTGGTGTCACTCAAGTGCTCTTTGAGGTTAGCCGTCCACTTGGATCTGTCGGTATCCATGTAATTCCTCAGGAACGCTCCGTACAGACCTTCGTACATGTACGGGCTTATCCGCTCGATATCTCTCACAATCGATTCCGCTCGCCGCGCCGGTTTCACGAGACCACCTCCGCGTGAGACTGAAAGAGCCGCCGCCTCTGTCGATCTCCTTGGTCATTACTTCCATTAGATTACCGAGACGCGCAGAGGTTTCAGTCCAACCATTAAATCGCGATGGGGCCTCTTACACCAAAGCTTAGGCGCGCGGAGCGCTCCGTGCGCCGGAACCCTGTGATTCATTTAGTGATTGCAACCATTGTCCGCACTGTGCTAGCATGATTCGCTTCCTTATAAACCGCGAATATACGGCTCTGTGAAGAGTCGATCTCGGTAGGGTAGGGGGCCGCGCGATCAACATGGCCGTAGGGCCGCGGCGTTGTTTATCCGAGGCCGGTGGCGAACCGCGACGAGGCCAATGGGCGTCTCGGGGGAACTGGCTTGCGGCGCGGACGATCGAACGGTTCGGGAGGGGTCGGGAGTGATAGCTCGATATTCCAGGGAGGAAATGGCGGGCATCTGGGAACCGGAGAACCGGTACCGGAAATGGCTGGATATCGAGCTTGCCGTCTGCCAGGCCTGGACCGACCGCGGGCTCATTCCCCCCGAGAGCATGCGGCGGATCCGAGAAAAAGCCGCTTTTGACATCAAACGTATCGACGAACTCGAACAAATCACCCGCCACGACGTGATAGCATTCACCTCGTCGGTCGCGGAATTCATCGGTCCGGACTCTCGATTCATCCACCGGGGCCTCACCTCTTATGACGTGGTGGATACCGCGCTCGCTCTGCTCCTAAAAGAAGCCGGACAACTGATACGTGCGGGCCTGGTGTCGCTCATGGACGCGCTCAAAGCGAGAGCGCTAGAGCACAAGCACACCCCCATGGTCGGCCGATCCCACGGTATCCACGCGGAACCCATCACGTTCGGTCTGAAACTGGCTATCTACTACGACGAAATGAGGAGACACCTGGAGCGGTGGGACGCAGCGCTGGAGACCATATCCGTCGGCAAGATCTCCGGCGCGGTGGGCACGTACGCTCACCTTGACCCAAAGATGGAGGAAGAGGTCCTCGCGGGCCTGGGGCTCAAACCAGCTCCCGTGTCGAATCAAGTTATCCAGAGAGACCGGCATGCGGCGTACTTCACCGCTCTCGCGCTCATCGCGTCCAGCGTCGAAAAGATCGCTGTTGAAATCCGACATCTCCAGAGAAGCGAAGTCTCCGAAGTAGAAGAGTTCTTCCATCCCGGACAAAAGGGCTCGTCAGCCATGCCGCACAAGAGAAATCCCGTGCTCACCGAGAACCTCAGCGGTCTGGCTCGTGTCGTGCGGGGTTACGCCCTGGCCGCGATGGAAAACGTGCCGCTCTGGCACGAAAGAGACATATCTCATTCCTCGGTGGAAAGGGTTATCGGCCCTGATGCGACCATTGTGGTCGATTTCATGCTCCATCGCCTGGCGAGCGTGATCCGCAACATGCGAGTCTTTAAAGAGAAAATGAAATCAAACCTGGAGCTGTCACGAGGGCTCATTTTTTCGGAAGCGGTCCTCCTCAAACTCGTGGACAAGGGGCTCACTCGCGAAGAGGCGTACGCGATCGTCCAGCGCAACGCGATGAAGACCTGGGAGGGCAAAGGGGAGTTCAAGGAAGCGCTGCTGGAAGATGGCGACCTGCGTGGGCGCCTGAGTGTTGAGGAGATCGAGGGCCTGTTTGACGTGAGCCATGCGTTGCGGTGGGTTGACGAAAGCTATGCGAGAGTTTTTTCACAATAAATTTGGCTATGTTGTAGGAATAAGTTAAAGTAAAATAGCTTGACTTTCCTTGCAAGTACCTGTAAGGAATAGCTTATGTTTGCGCTGAAACCGATGGGCCCCTCAATCCCCCCCGGCAAGACTCGCGCTCCCCTCGCCATCATGGGGACCGTGATTGCCCTGCTATCGGCGCTCGTTTGCGCCGGCGCCTGGGGCAAGGAGACCCTGTATCCCACAGCGCTCATGAACTGGATGGTGGAGGGCGAATTTCACGCGCTCATCGCGGATAAGTCTCAGCAGAAGCTGACGGTATGGCGGATACGGGACGGTGAGCCGGAGCTGGTGGAATCGTACCGCTGTGCGACGGGTGAGAACCAGGGTGACAAGTGGGCGCGGGGTGACATGAGGACTCCGGAAGGGGTTTACTTCTTCTGTTCGGTGATTGACGGTCGCACCCTTCCCGAGAAATACGGTCTCTGGGCCTTTACCACCGATTATCCCAATTTTGTGGATCGTCGCCGCGGGAAGAGCGGAGACGGGATCTGGCTCCACGGCAGGGATAAGCCCCTGGCCCCCAAACCCGATTCCAACGGTTGCATTGCGCTGGAGAACAAAGACCTGATCCGTGTCTCGCGGTTTATTACGCTCCAAAGCACCCCGTTGATCGTGGTTGACCGTTTGAGGATGGCGCCTCGCGCGGAGATCATTGAGGCCGAGCGAAAGTACCGTGACTTCATTGAGAATTGGCGTCAGGCATGGGGATCGAAAGATCTCAAGCGGTACATGACGCACTATTCTCCCAATTTCCAGAGCGGCTGGCTCGACTTCAAGAGCTGGCAGGAGAAGAAGAAGCTCAACGAGCGGTATTCTACGATACGGGTGAAGCTGGGCAAAGTCTATCTGTATCGTCAGAATGGGCTGGTTACCTCGATCTTCACCCAGACCTACCAATCCGACGCGTATCAGGCCTCGGGCATCAAGATCCTCTACCTCAAGGATGAGCCGGGGCGCCAGATTTACGCCGAGGATTATCGCAGGCTGGTGGACGACCCGCACCCGGTCGCGCCATTACTGGCCGCTGCTCAGGGTGAGCAGAGTCCGCCTCCGTCCGGCAATCCCAGGGATTTTCAGATTCGGTTTGTTTCTACGGACGAGCCGGCGCAGGCCGGTCATGAAGACAACGAAAGTCCGCTGCCCGCAGCGCCTTCCAAAGGAGTGGTCCTGCACAAGTTTGCTGAGGCGCCCAGCGGGCCCATCTCCATACCGCACGTGGAGGAAAATGTTAAGGTCGAAGCCTCGGCAGGAGCGCCCCATCTACTCGCGCTCGCGCTGCCGACGCCGCACGCGTGGGACAACCGGGGCGATCGGCCTACAGCTCCCGGCGGCTCGAGGCCGACAAGGCAGACCTTACTCGTGGCCCGGGAGGAGACTGTCCGAGACCAGTTTGAGATCAAAGCGGCGTGGGCTGCCAACGCGGGGTCAGGTTCCCCCGGCGCTTCCATTGCGGGTTCGCTGACAGCGTCCGCGCCTCCGGTTCGCGAGGTGGAATCCGCGGCCGGGGCCAAGGTCCTGCCGGTCTCTGAGGCCGAAGACGAGACCCGGGCGGCGGTGCTGGCGTTTCTTGAGAAATGGAAGGCCGCGTGGGAGGAAAAGAACCTTGACAGATACCTCAAAATGTATCATCGCAACTTCCGGATAGGAGGGTTGGATTACGAGAAATTCCGCGACTCCAAGAAGAAATTCTTGGGCAAGTACAGTATTATTCGAATAGAACTGGACCGGGTAACGGTCAACAAGGTCCAAGCCGGGTATGAAGTAAACTTCCTCCAGTCATTCCGAGGAGATAACTACAGTGACAAAGGCTGGAAAAGCATGGTCTTGGCTGGCGGAAAGGGTGCGGGGTTCCGAATCCTCTCGGAAAGATGGTCCCCCTTATAGTCGAGCCCCCCAGATTCCCGTCCCCACCGTCCGCAAGAAAGCCCGGTACTCAATCGTCATCATGAGTGACTCGGGCAGCTCGCGCCAGATTCTCCTCACGTCGCGGCGCATCAAGGTAGCGCTTGCAGTGACCACAGGTGTGGTAATCGTCGTCGCGCTGGGGCTGATGGGTCTTATGGGGCTTCTTGGCGGGGACCAAGCTCTACGCCGGGACAGAGACTCGCTTGCCCTTCGAGTGAAAGCCCTGGAAGAGGAACTCCGGAAGAACGAATTGGCCAAGGCGGTTAAGGAAAAGCGTGTCGAAGAGGTCCGTCAGAGCCCCACACTCGTTACGGTGGGTCCGCGTCCGACGCAGCAGGTGGAAGCCGACGGGGAAGATCAAGCGGCGTCCGAAGGGCCCTTGACGCCTCTTCCCACGAGGCCTAGTCGAGACATACTCATGCCCGGACAAGGGGCCGACGCGCGGGCAAGGTTGCAGCCCGCGCCGGACACGGAGATCGAAGCCGAGGGCTCGACGTCTCCAGGAATGGTATCGCGCTCGGGCCGAGCGGCGGATGCTTCCGCGGCATTGCGATCCCGGGCGATTGTCTCATTCGACGCGAAAGATCTTTCGGCGGTTCCTAAGAGTCCCACCGAGGGAACCATCAAATTCACATTGTTCAAAGATCAGCCCGCGGTGCGCTTCGCGGGCTACCTCTTTGTGTTCGTCGAGATGGGCGACGCGAGAGGAGAAAGCATACTGCGCTGGTACCCCAAGAGAGCCGCGCTTGGCGACGGAGACCTGCCTAAGGACTACCGTGAAGGAGAAGGTATCGCACTCAAGTCCCATACTCGGGTGGAACTCTCCTATAGCGACGTCCCCGCTGGGGCCCGTCTCAAGAGGCTGTCCATATTGTTGTACGGAGAGGATGGTAACGTCGTGTATCAACGGGGCTTTGACCGGCGGGAAGTCGAGTTCACGAAGGAACCGACCACCGGTGGTAAGACCACGCAAGAGGGAGGCGCCAGGAGGAGGCAGCCCCTGTAAGAGTTCCCCGCATAAAGCCGATACTTGTGCAATGTGAGAGAGCGGACCCGGATCGTGCCCTCCCTTCCGGAAAGAAGGAGGGCAACTGCGTCTTTGGGGCCGATTTTTCGACGGGATGGAGGTTCCCTGTGGGGTCTCATTTCCCCCGCGCGATTGCGGTGTGGATGTGCATGATCGCGGTGATTCTCACTGCGCCCGCATGGCTCTGCGCGGAGACGATTCACAAAGTTTATCTTAAAGGGACCGACTCCCAACTGGATGTGTATTTCATCAAGGGACGGCTTCCCGGCCCCACAATGCTCCTCTTAGGCGGCATTCAAGGGAACGAGCCCGGAGGGTACCTCGCCGCCGATCTGTATGCCGACCTTTCCCTCAAAACCGGCAATCTCGTGGTCGTGCCGCGGGCGAATCTTTCTTCAATCGTAAAGGACGAGAGAGGGTTGCGGGGAGATATGAACCGGAAGTTCTCCGGGAATCCTCTCCCAGGGGACCAAGAGGGCCGCGTGGTTTCGATTATCAAGGAGCTGATGAGTCAGAGCGACTTTTTCCTCAACCTGCATGACGGGTCAGGCTTTTATTCGGATGAGTGGGAGTCGCCCATCCGCAACCCGATGCGCTATGGGCAATCCTTGATAGCGGACGCGGATGTTCACGATAGGAATGACGGCAAGGTTCTGAAGCTCGGCGAAACGGCCAAGAGAGTGATAGAGCGGGTGAATTCACAAATTGCCAATCCCGACCATATCTTCCGATTCAATAACCACCGGACTGTTGAGCCCACCAGTCGGCACAAGGAACAACGCAGTTCCGCCACTTTCCATGCGATGACCCAGCTCGGGATACCCGCGTTCGGCATCGAAACATCGAAAGAGATCCCTGATTATCGCCTGAGAGTGCATTACCAGACGATAGTGATCAACGCGTTCATGCAGGAATTCGGGATAGAGCCCGATCATCCCAAAATCTACTTGGAAAGCCCCTACCTGAAATACCTTATCATTTCCATCGAGGGACAGACTCCGATCGTGGTCGGCAACGGAGATACGCTAAAGGTCCAGCCCGGCGACACTGTTCGTATTGTACACATTGAATCCAATTATTCCCGCGGACTTACCGCGAGGTTCGCGGATTCCGTTTCCAGACTGAACGATCTCAATTATGACGTTCGGATTCGCAACAACACCACGCTGGAAGTGCGCAAAGACCGGTTCCTCATCGGCAAGATCCCTGTGGAAGTTGTCCAGCGCTGGAGCGGCCGAGGTTCACGCGGGATTCGCGTCGAGCCGAGGGTCGATTACTTCATCGTTCGGGTGAACGAAAGAAATCACATTGTGGAACCCGGAGAAGAACTGACCGTGGCCCGCGGAGACACCTTGCAGATCCTCGACCCGATCACCAATCTGGACAAGGAGATGAAGACGGGCTTGCGGATGGATCTCCGAGGGTTCCAGTCCGAGTCAAACCCTCGTGAAGATCGAGGACACTTGATCAACACCGACAAGGATCTTCAAGAGAAATATGGCGCTCCCCGTGAGGAGGTGATTTCGTTCCCCTTGCAGGCGAAGCTCCATGGACGGGTATTTGGTCAGTGCGAGATAGCGGTGAGGCAACCGAAGCTCGAATACGTCGTCCTAAGAGGCAATAACGGCGTGAGCTTTGTCGCGTATCCCGGAGATAAGCTTCAGATCCCTCCCAATGAAGTGATACGGATCATGGATCTCCGCGCCAACATTGGCGAATCCGATGCGCTTTTCGTGACCATGGCTGGTCGATCTCTTCGGTGGCGCGAGAGCGGCTCGGCAGGTATCACGGCGGCCAAGCTCCCCAGTCATGAAATCCCTCTGGACATTACCCGCAAAGGCCGGAGCCTGGGAAGGATTTGGGTCAAGGTCGGGGACGACTTCAGGCTCACTTCTTCTCAGACCGGACTGGAGTCCCGCCTGCTCCCCGTCAGATACTGAGCGCCTAACATCAGAGGACACCTTACTGTTTTTCGCCATTCCGGCAATAGCTAAGCGCCTGGTATTTCAAATCGAATTGGTATTCGTTGTTGTACCGTGAACCGGTATGATAGGTTGTCCCCCACAAGCGGAAAAGTCCCGGAAAGGAGAATTGACTATGAATTGGAAATTAGTAGTAAATTTCTGTGTGACAGTCCTCTTGGCGCTCATGCTGTCGGGCGGGGTCCTCGCTCAGGAGTCCAAGCCCATCTCTCTCCCGCAGCCCCAATTGGATGGTGGAAAGCCGTTAATGCAGGTTCTGAAGGCGAGGAAGACATCCCGCGAATTCAGCGATCAGAAGATCTCGGAGCAGGTTCTATCAAATCTGCTGTGGGCCGCGTTCGGGATCAACCGCCCCGATTCGGGTAGACGAACCGCGCCCTCTTCGTTCAACCGGCAGGAGATGGATGTTTATGTGGCCGCTCCTGAAGGGCTGTTCCTGTACGATGCCAAGGAGCATAGTCTCAAGCCGATCCTCTCGACCGATATCCGTGCCCAGACCGGACGCCAGAACACCGCGAAGGAAGCGGCAATGAATCTCGTGTACGTCGCTGACCTCGCCAAGATGGGCGATGCGCCGGAAGCGGAAAAGATCCCCACTGCCTGGGCTGATGCCGCATTCATCTGTCAAAATGTTTATCTGTTTTGCGCATCCGAGGGCTTGGCAACCGGCGTTCGCGCCGCCATCGACAGAGACGCTCTGGCAAAGACCATGAAACTCCGGCCGGATCAAAGAATTACCCTGGCGCAACACATAGGATATCCAAAGAAGTAGGATGGCTGTCCGAAAACAACTGAGATGATCAATGGAGAGGTCATCGGGGAATTATGGGTCGCCGGCCGCGTGCTGATCGATCATCCCGGCCTCCGCAGACATCCATCCGTCATTCCCTCGAAATGTGGAATCCGGCGTGGGGTCTTGCGCTGTTGAGCGCGGCCTGCCAACCGATTCTCATAGAGAGGAGCAAAATCCGGGAGGCTCTTGCTACAAGAAGGGCTTCCCGGATCTCTGTTCGCTTCACGCAGCGGGAGAGAAAGATTGTGTCGCCCGGGCGATTCGATTCTCTGAATCCACCAGGACCACGTTCGGTTTGAAGTTGCGGCGCTCATTCTCTTCGAGGGCGGCGTACGCGCAGATGATGATGAGGTCATTCACCACGACTTTTCTCGCGGCCGCGCCATTGAGGCAGATGGTTCCCGAATTCGGTTCACCGGCGATCACATATGTGGTGAAGCGCTCCCCATTGGAAATGTTATAAATCTGCACCTGTTCGTACTCGACCAGGTTCGCAGCCTCGAGGAGACTGGAATCAATTGAGATGCTCCCTTCGTAATCGATGCAGGCTTCTGTCACTCGAGCTCGATGGATTTTCGATTTCAACATGGTGCGCTGCATATTCTCCTCCAAAAGCGCAGTTGTCCCTTGTGTGTTTGAGCGGCCGCTTGCCGCTTCAGGTCTGTTGAATCTTTCTGCTCCGGTGATTGAAGAGCATATTATCGATCAGGCGGGTATCGCCGATCTTGACCGCCAGCGCGGCCACAGCCGCGTCGTCCACGTCGGTCAGAGCTTGTAAGGTCTCAGGATGCACAAGGCTGATATAGTCTACTCCGGCGTCAGGCTCTTGAGCGATCCGCTGCGACATGGTCCGGACATATCGGTCCGCGTTTTTCTCACCTTTGTCGAAAAGCCGTGCGGCTTCCAGCAGGGCCTGGTGTAGGCACACAGCCTGCTTTCGCTGGTCAGGGGAAAGGTAGGCGTTGCGGGAGCTCATCGCGAGCC
>Ga0194113_10003043_pt1 | contig 22616 bp, 17 predicted proteins | sample TA2MahC200mmetaG_FD_146193 | JGI IMG/M metagenome (GOLD analysis project Ga0194113, IMG submission 146193) | Freshwater microbial communities from Lake Tanganyika, Tanzania - TA2015017 Mahale Deep Cast 200m | ecosystem: Environmental > Aquatic > Freshwater > Lake | place: Tanzania: Lake... | reverse complement strand
GTTGCTCATTATGTCTTACCCCGTTTCGGCGAAAGCGAAAAACTGCTTTTCTCGCCGTTACGTCAATGAGTCGAAATCCCCCATCAAATCTCCGTTCAGAACGATAGGGAAACTGAAGGTTACTAAAATGTCGCGCCTTTAGCAATATTATCATCCACGTATTCATAATTCTTGCTGATAGCAGAATCCCCAGCGCCTTTTATCAAAGCGGAGTTTATCTTTACATACTTGCTGTTTCGCTTATCGCTCCTGAATATATTCCAACCGAGATTAGCTGTCTCTGTTTTCGTTTCCCATTTGAGGATGATTTCCTTACCCCCAACTTCAGCAGTGAATGAAGATAACATCACAGGCAAACTTCCCTCATAACCTATCGCCCAGGTTGAGAATTCGCTGATGGTCGTAGACAGCATGTTGTTGATAGAATCACAGGTAGTAGACACCGCATCCCAGGTCATTCCATTATATTTACCAATTGTCAGCGCCGCTTCATCTAAACCCACGCCTATCACTTCTTCATCGGTATAATTAAAACTCAAAGTTGCCCAGAACGCGCCGCCGGCATCGGAGATTATTTCCCAGTAATGCGGCAAGACATCAGGACCGGGAGTATCAGGCGGCGGGTCGTCGTATCTTTTAACGGTCACTTCGCCAGAAAAATCCGACGATTTGCCGACGTCAAATTGGATTGTAACACCCGTAACATCGAAAATAATCGGTCTGGGGTCAGCGCCGTATAGCAACTTCGTCGTCTCCCACGGCACTCCTGATATAGCCGATAGGTCAACTTGCTGAATGCTATCTTGAACCCATTGCGGAGATGAAGGATTCGTTGTGGTGGGAAAATTGTTGATGTAAAAAGTGATAATGTCTCCAGCAGATGCACCTTCGTCTACGTCGGGCGTCTGAATGGTGTCATCGCCATAAACGTGCATATAGCCGTATAAACCCTCTTTCTTATCAACAATATATTTGCCACACAAAACGCCCTGTGGGTCATAAGCTGTAATCTCTGTGCCAATGGGAGCCGGTTGGCCATCAAGCGTAACATTGCCCCAAAAATCCATCGAAAAGGGGGTGGGGATTACGTCTCCACGCGCTATAACAGGCAATAACAACATAAGCAAAACGTAAAAAATAACAAGATACGTTCGTATCATATATCCTCCAATTTTGGGTTCACAATGACTAAGTCATTGCAAAAATTTGTAGTGAACGGTATTCATCCCATCCTGTAACCTGAAGTCTGGTGACTTCAGCCACCCTGCAGTCAGAAACATTGTGGTGGAGTCCCTGTTCACTTCGTTCAGTGGTTTACTTCGTAAACCACTTCGCTTCACTTAGTAGTTTGCGGAGTGTTAGCTGAAGTCGCCCACTGCTTCTTTCTTTGTTAGTGCCAGCACTATCGTTACCTTAAGCAGTTCCTCTGCCGATAGCGATTCCCTCAGAATCCGCCATATTACGTCCTGGCGTTCCGAATGCAGCCATGGAGCGAAATCTTCGGATATCACACTGAAACGCCATTTGGTCCCGTTCACAGCCGATTCAGCGTGAATTTTTGGGTTCACTCCGTGCGCCTTAAGCCCTCTCCGCAGGGTCGATATGACTTTCCTCCGCACGGTTTCTAATGTATTTGTTCCCGCAGCCATTTTAGCACCTCCTTTACGCTGCTCATAAAGGTATCTACCTCGCTTCTGGTTACCTGAACCGTTGTGTAACGCACAGCAACATTCCACGAAGCTACTCTCATAAAAGTCTCCCACAAGGTTGCCTTACGCCCTGCTCTATGCATCGAGAGGCTTTCTCGTTCTATTTCCGAAAGCAGGTCAGGCGAAGCAGACATAAGTTCGGTCAAGTCGTGAGAGCGCCAGAATAAATCATACAGATTCAGTTTCCATTCCGTTCCTTCGGAACGCAGTGTCCCCAAGCTTGCCGACGACAAAAAGGGATGAGTTTTCAGCAGCGCGCCTTTAAGATATAATTCGACCGCTAAACCCGCCAGGTAAACTGCTGAATTCCACCTTGCTGATGTGCCTCGGCGATACAGAAACAGGGCATCATCATACCGACGGTCACCCACCGTGCAAACCTGCTGCCAACGACTTGGACGAAAGCGATTAAACACTGAAACCTTCGGTCTTCTCTTTCTCTTTCTTGACATCGCTTCTTCCATCGTCATCCTTCCAAAAAGGGTTGAAATCCCCAATGCTTCTTACATTCATCCAGACTTCCGAAGCCTCAAAGGCTTCGGAAGTCTAATCTTAGGATGCACCTACTTTAGAATAACCAACTTCTTCGTAGCAGAAAATTTCCCCGCATGGATGGAGTAGAAATAGACGCCGCTTGAAATCCGTTCACCTGTGTCGTTCTTGCCATCCCAATACGCGGCGGATTCTTTGTTAAGGTATATTCCAGCTTCCCTCTTACCAAAGTCAAGCGTGCGCACCAATTGTCCTGTGGAACTGTAAATCTGAATTGTAACGTCCGCGCCTTCTGACAATTGATATGGCATCCAGGTCTCCGGGTTAAATGGATTCGGATAATTCTGGTAGAGTATGGAAACCTTTGGAATCACTCTTTGCTTCTTAACTTCCAGGTTCAATTCAGTTCTATCGCCGTCGCGTGTCCATATCGGCAGTCTATCTGCGACAGCCAATTCGCCGTTGACGTAGAAGGTAATTACATCGCCCTGTCGAGCGCCTTCATCTTTGTATGGCGTCATCTCGTCGTCGCCGTAGACGTGCGCAAAGCCGAATGTGCCAGCGTGTTTCACAGTGAACTTTCCGCACAACATACCTTGCGGGTCGAAGGCTTGGACGACAGTGCCAACAGGCGCAGGTTTGCCATCTATGGTGAGGCTGCCGTAGAAATCGACGTTGGTAGGCGTGGAAAGGACGTTTCCATCCGATAGCGGAGGCGCAGCCACTGTTGGTTCAAAGCCTGACGTATTTCCAGTCGGATAATCGAAGTTGCCGCCTACGCATGACCAGACCCAGTATCCGAACCCGCGCTTCATCTCTTTCAGGTCGTTATACTTCATCAGACCAGGGTCAAACGAGTATGTCTTTCCGCCCTGGTCGTATCCGCGCACAAGCATCCATTTACCACATTCCTTGGGAGTAATTGGCGCTAACGCCGAGTCAGGTGTCAGGGTATTTTTCGCTAAATAACTAATCAAATTCCAGCCTGCACACATATCAATCTCAGTGTCGGCCATCGGTTCGCATTCGCCCGTAGCGCCATCTTTATACGGCACACCTGATACCCTCAGAGTGGCATCATTATTCATCTTTATCCAGTAACCTCTCTTCTCCGACATCTCCGTCAGGTCGTTGAACAGTTCCATGCCAGGCACAAAAGTGGACGCGCCTTTTGGGTTTTTAGTAGACGCGCTTACTGCACATTCGTAGCCTCTGACCACCTCGAATTGCCCCCAGATGGACGAAAGCACATATTCGACGCTTTTATCCGGAGGCACAGTGGCAAAGGAGAATAGATTCCAGCCTCTCTTAAGCGGCGCCTTAAATTCCTCCACTACGGTCAAGTTCAGTTCCACCTGGTCTTTATCCTTTGTGTAAGTAACTGGCTCCTCCGTGAATGCTTTCACATCGTTGATATAAAAATAGATTTCCTCTCCAGGGTCAACGCCTTCATCCTCGCCAGTCGATGGGTCGTCCTGGTATACATGCATGAAGCCGTATTCTCCTGCTTTATCCACTATGTACCCACCCACGATGTTGTTATCGCCGTCCTTAGCAAGGATGACATCGCCGATTTGGCCAATAGTACCACAGCCCAGCACTCTTCCGTAAAAGTCCATCCAGAGCGAACTTCCCCTGAGAATGACCGTGCGATAAGGCTTCCCACCCTCCCATGGAGGTGGGGCAGGGTTGGTGGACTGGTTGCAGACGCAGTCTTGTGCCATGAAGCCATACTCTACCACTCTTCCATAGTCAACGCCGAACCTAATCTCATACACGCCATTATATTGGTCGCCTTCGACGCGCCCCATACCCCAACCCCAATTCCATTGCCCCGGGCCCCAGTCCGAACAACGCCAATTCACCCAGACTGGACATACTCCAGGCACCGAATCCTGCACTCTCACTCTGAGGGTTAGCTCATTCCCTGCAACTACGGGTACATAGTAGGGAGCATGGTCGAACGTGGGCGGTGTGGTTTCGGAGGTCATGACGAAGTCGTGTCTATCAGGGTGGTCGCCTACATTGACCGTTACTTCGTAGTAACAACCACCAATCATCTCGGGCCAGGTGACTAAGTAAGAGCACAGAAACACATAATTGATACACCACGTGCCAGCTTGCACCTCAAGCTTGAAATTGCCATTGGCGTCCGTCCAGGCTCGGGCTTCTCCACCATCGCCTGTTGTTCTGTAAGCATACACTTCTACCCATTGCAGCGAATTGCCTGAATCATCCGTCACAATCCCTGAGATGGTGGCGTCTGAAGGAGCTATACCCGTGATTTCGTAGGGATTGCTCTCGCGTTCAGGAGGGGATGACACCCAAAGATGGGCAAAGTTTTCGACCTCGATCCAATATTGTAAGCCAGCCTGATGTACTAATTGACGGCCGATTATTCCCTCGTATATTCCATCTCCATCGGCGTCATACATACGCCCCCACCAGTAACCCCACCATCCCGGAGGGGCGTCTACAGGGTGGATGTGTATGCCAACCTGTCTTATACCAGACCTATCATCTTCAATCCTTGCGGAGATTTTAATATCCTCTCCTGCCTTTGGCGCAGGCGTAAGCACCTGAACATCGCTGATGACAGGCGGAGTTGGGTCAGCCAGAATTGCGAAATTGTAGCCGGGGTAATCGATATTCACCATGACAGTGACTATGTATTCGTAATGTCCAGTTATGGTTGAGCCGTAATAACCACCTTCACAATGGACATTTACAACCACATGCCAGGTGTCAAAATGAACGCCTATACTGTAGTTGCCTTTACCATCAACGCGAACCTCGCGCCAGTGTTGGGATACACCATTTGCGTCTACTATAAAGGCTGCCACATTGACGCAGCCATTCTGAACGAAATTCCTGCCTGTGGTATCCACCACATTTCCAGAGATGGTCTGCGTTTTTGCTGTGATTGCCATTAAACCAGTTATGAGCAGAATTGTGACAATGCTCAAAATTATTTTGAAAGACAAATATTTGGACATTTTTTAAAATCCTCCTTATTTTCAATCAGAAATGGTATTAGTTTCATATTGCAAACATTTACTTAAGCAAGTTTCAAAAAATTACATAAAAAATGAGGATGTTTCAGAAAATAATTTACACTCTTAGAATTGTGAATCGTAACTACTCACCTTGTTCCTTATTGTGCTCATTTTTTTAATTTCGAGGGTTCACCCCGTGAGATATGGAACAACTGTTGATACTATGACAAATGTTCCTCTTATCTCACGGGGTAAACACCAATTTATCCTCTCTTTTATTAGTGTAACCTATAATTAATTTCGATCGAATTTTTTTACTTATTTTTGATCAAAAGAAACACTAAGGAATTTTTTGTAAAGTTTATTCGTCAAAACTCCCTAAACCTTCTTGGCAAGCCAGCGGACACTATTTTCGATGAGCTTGCGTACTTCCGCCATGTAGTAGATAGGGAAAGTTTCATGGCCGGGTCGGAAGTACGCTACGCGACCCTTTCCAACTGTCCACACAAGCAAATCCCGCGCAACCTCCTCGCCATCCTTGTAGGTCCCTTTGATGATAACCGCTTCCGGTTCAGGGACTTCAAACGGCTCACCATACCACTCTTCACGCGGAATGGTAAAGTCGGATACGCCTTTCGCAATCGGATGGTCTTTCTTTACCACCTTGATATGTCCTGACTTTCCGTCCTCAACGTAGGCTCGCCAGCCGCAATTAGTTCCCATCAGCGCTTTGTAAGGACGAGCGAAGTGGCTTGAGTGAAGCGCCAGGAATCCCATACCGCGCTCTTTGACATGGCGCACGATGCGGTTTACAGTTTCATCTGTGATATTTCCGTGCCGTACATGCCCAAACCAAATCAGCACATCGGTTTCGTTGAGCGCATCCTCGCTCACACCCTGGTCAGGGCCATTGATTGACGCGGTTTTAGCAGTAATCCCCTCGCAAACGTTGAGGTATTCGGCAAGAGCTCCATGAATGCCATTGGGATAGGCATATTTGGGCTCCGTAACCTCAGACCATGCGAGTACACGAATTTTATCAGACATATTAAGTTCTCCTTCTTTGACTTTAAAGTAACTTTCCAGAACGTTTTATGAACTTTTGATAAATGACAACCCAAAAGTGATAAGTGATGAGTGATGAGTGATTTACTCATCACTTATTACTCATCACTCATCATATATGGTATTTTCCGTCACCGTCCGCGGCACCATGAATTGGACGAGGTAATCTGGTCCGCCTGCTTTAGAACCAACGCCTGACATTTTAAATCCGCCGAACGGCTGGCGGCTGACAATAGCGCCAGTAATTTTGCGATTGACGTAGAGATTTCCCACGCGGAATTCACGCTTCGCTCGTTCGATATTGGCGCGATTACGAGAATAAATGCCACCTGTCAAGGCGTATTGCGTCCCGTTTGCTACGGCGATAGCTTCGCTTAAATCGTTTACCTTAATCACTGAAAGGACAGGGCCAAAGATTTCCTCTTGAGCAATTCTCGTTTTCGGCGGAACATCGACAAATATGGTCGGGCTAAAGAAATAGCCCCCCCCTTTCCTCCCCCCCTCTGTCCCCCCACCCCTTCCCTCCCCGCATGCGGGGAGGGTGAGGGAGGGGGCGTGGGGATGCAAGGGGGGGACGGGGGAAAAGAGGGGGGGCGTTTTGATTCTTTCTCCGCCCAATACAAGTCTGCCTTCGCTTTTGCCTATTTCGACGTATCGTTCAACTTTGCGCAACGCTTCTTCGCTTATCAGAGGCCCCATGAAGTTGTCCAGTTCTTCTGGTGAGCCGATGCGAATAGTTTTTGCACTGGCGACTAATTTTTCGAGGAAAATATCATAGATGTCTTCAAGTACGATAACGCGTGAACACGCCGAACATTTTTGTCCTTGATAGCCGAACGCTGATTGGATAACGCCTGAAGTTGCCGCATCTAAGTTCGCATCTGAATCGATAATAATGGCATTTTTGCCGCCCATCTCCATGACGACTTTTTTGACCGCTTCTTGACCTTCAAAGGTATCACCGGCGAGTCTGTTGATTTTAAGACCGACCTTTTTGGAACCTGTGAATGCGATGAACTGAATGAGCGGACTTTTGACGAGAAATTCTCCGACTTGTTCGCCAGAGCCGGGAAGATAATTTATCACACCACCCGGTATGCCTGCATCCAATAGAATATCTACTAACCATGACGCAATTACAGGCGACTGGCTTGCTGGCTTTAAGATGACTGCGTTGCCAGTTGCAATAGCGGCGGAAGCCATTCCCGTCGGGATAGCAAGCGGAAAGTTCCACGGCGAGATTACGACGCCGACACCGCGCGGTTGGTAACTATATTCGTTTTTCTCATCTGGTATATTGCCCAGACCTATGGGTTCACCAAGCCGCAACATCTCACGTCCATAATATTCGAGAAAATCAATGGCTTCTGTAACATCCGCATCCGCCTCTCGCCAGTTTTTACCAATTTCCAGAATTATCAACGCCGCCAACTCAAATCGTCTCTGCCGCATTTTTTCGGCAGCGCGAAACAAAAATTCAACGCGTTGATGAAAGTCTGTATCACGCCAGGCGGGGAATGCTTTGCCTGCGGCTTCTATCGCTTGTGACACATGTTCCGTATTCGCCATAGCGACGTAGCCTACAACCTCACCGGGCTTTGACGGATTCACAGAGGAAAGGACGGAATCAGTTTCTATTTTCTCGCCGCCTATAACAAGCGGATAACGTTTCCCGAGTCTCCGACGAACTGCTTCCAAAGCCATTTTCATCTTTTCACAGTTCGCCGCAGAAGAAAAGTCTGTAGCAGGTTCATTGACAAAAAGTGAACTCATCATGAAGTTTCAACTCCTTTGGGAGCAAGACTAACCAACTTTTTGCATCAAGAGTTCTTCATCTTTCCAAACAGCCAACTCCTGATTAGTTATTTAATATCATACCGCGAGTGGAAGCCTCAAGTATTGTCAATCCTACAATGTTGTCAAAAGTATCATATTCGATAATAATCCCATCGTCTCGTATTTCGCTATTGTGAATATTGGCAGGACGTTGAAATTGTAGATAGAGTACATTAGCTTCTTCATCGTACCGGGCGTATAGTTCTTTTTGAGGCAGATGAGTAAGAAAAGGGCAAAGGTTCATTGCTTGCTGAATGTTCTCTTGTTCTAATGTTTGCGCCATAATATTTTACCTCCTGGTTTTTTATGTGCAAAACGAGCAGTAATAATGAAGCCGTCATCAACCGAAATTTCTTTGTAGATGACTGCTAAATATCGCTGTTTACCGTATCCACGTAAAGCAATCAAAGCGCCTCCATAGCCAAAACGTACTTCATCGGGATGTTGGACAACATCCAAAACATCGTCACGATAATTAGCTAAATCAGCATGTCCATCTATAATGTGCTCCCATCGTTCATCTGTAAGTCTAATAGGGACGCCATTGACTGAGATAGTCTGTTTTCCAACTCTATTAATTGACATGATAAGTTTACCTTTTACTCCTGCGGATATATATTTGCCATAGAAGTTCTCTCTCTACATGGATTAGGTAATTTTGATTAATAAACTTTAATAATCAAAACTACCTAAATTTATTGTATCATATCATTGCTAATGAATCAAGAAGGAAAATTTAAACTACAAATTCCCCACGCTTGTTTATAAATCTTCGTGGGGAATTTCTGTCTTTTTAAACGCAGAGATTCTCAAAGAAACGATGAAATTTTTTGACAAAAAAGGTACAATTTCGTGTCTTTATTAATATCTAAAAAGAGGGTAGTGCCCCGTTTGAGTGTTGCTAAAGAAAAATAATTATCAAATTAACCACGAAGGCACTAAGACACTAAGTTGATTCTTTATTTTCCTTTGTGGCTTCGCGTAGTTTACTTCGTAAACCACTCTTGGTGTCTTAGTGGTCAAATTGATTCAACAACACCCAAGAGGGAGACTACCAAAAAGAGGCTAAAGAATGAAATTTGAAAATTCAGATAAAATTTCTAAGGATATCCTTTTTATTCGCCAAACTCTACTTGGTAACAAAGCAGCCTTCGAAAAACTGGTAAACAAATATCGCCCGGCGATTTACGCACTTGCGTTGTCTTATGCAAAAAATGCCGCCGATGCTGAGGATTTAACGCAGGAAGTGTTCATAAAAGCGTATCAGAACCTTGCGTGCTTGAAAAATCTTGAGCAATTTCCTTTTTGGCTGCGGCGGATTGCGCACAACCATTGCAAAAACTGGCTCAAGCGGCGTGGGGAAAGGCTTGTCTCTTTTGAAGAAGTAAAAGTGGCTGAAGCTACGAATATGGCATTATCCCCAGAGGAAATGGCATTGAAGCAAGAATTACGTGAAATAGTGTGGCAAGCTATTGACTCTTTGTTAGAAATAGACCGCAAACTCATAGAGGCGCGTTATCTTGAGGATGCCAGCCTAAAACAGTTACAAGCAGACTATGGCTTGTCTTACTGTGCTGTCGCCGGTCGCCTAAAACGTGCGAAGCAAAAAGTGCGTGAAACCGTGCAGAAAGCGCTAATGGGCTTTTGCGCATTACCTGGGCGGGAAGTTCTAGAGAAAATTTTGTTAGGAGGTATTGAGGTTGTGAAATTGTCATTGAAAACGAAACTGGTCACGGTAGCAACGATAGCAGTATTGGGGCTTGGAGGCGCTGGAGTCTGGCATTGGCATTCCAATGAAGCGTCGCCGAAATCCTCTGGGGTGCAGCAGCAGAAGGTGAATGAGAAAAAAGCAGTGGCTGCTGGGGTTGCTGGGCGAGTTCAGATTCCCAAGCCCATGTCGAAAGTCGCGCAAGGGCAACCCGCTAAATCGTCCCAAAGTAGTCAGGGAGAGAATATTTCTGACGAGGAGTGGGCAAATTTTAAACAGCGGCTGGCGGAGCCCTCCGAGGATGCCTCATCGCAAAGTACTGATTTAGAGCAGACCAAAGAACAAGAAAATGAACCTGGCGCACTCGCACTCTTGGAGGAAGAAATCCAAGAGGTATATCAAATTTTGGGAAATACCTTCCAGCATATGAGAGAGATTCGGGAGGAGGCCAGGTCACTCTTTGATGAATACCGCCAGGTTACAGTAAGAGGCCCGTTAACCTTTGAATATGAGAAAGCTCATTTTACCCAACTACGTAACCTTCACAATGAATTAATCAAATCTTTCGAGAGTATTAGTGAAATCTTTCCAGATGCCGTGGAAATTCGAGATGTAGAAGAAGCAGGGCCCAAAGCGCGAGAATATCTCTTTCACCGTGACGTTATTGAATTGGTACTTGGTTCAATGCCTCCTGAGGTGGAAGCATCCTTTCTTCCCATATCGAAGTTTACCTTGAGTATAATCTCTGATGCTGAATTCCAAAGGTTCTTAACCAAGCTGGAAGAATCATATAAATAGCGAATATAGGGATTTTCATGTGAGGGTAAACGAGAGTTCACAAGTTAGTGGATCCATTTTTGAAGGGTCCTCTATGAAAGGCAGCTTCTTTCTTTGATTCCTAAAATCATACATCTGAAGGACTTCGGAGAGAAATTTGGGTGCCGTATCTTAGATGAGTTAATCGCTGGTGATAACATATGAATTCAATCAGCTATTAATAAGGGAAATGAATTATGAAAAGCCTTCAAAAAACGAAAACAACTTCAAAATCTTTTCTCGCGTCTTTGATGTTCCATCTTATAGGATTTTTGATACTTAGTCTAATCTTTAGATACTCTCCGCCTACGTTTAAAGGTTCGTACTTGTTTCCAAAGAGCACGATGTCACCGATAGAAGTCTCCATATTTGAACTGCCCAAAAAAGAATCGAACATGCGGTATATTCCGCTACCAGTAGATATTTCCAAATCCTTGAGAGAGATAGGAATTAAGAAAAATGTCCCCTTTCAAATTCCTGATTTAGCGGAAATAACCGTTAAAAAAGATACTGTAGACCTTGTTGATATCTGTAATATCCCAAAACTCGATTTAGAGTCCGAATCCTTGCAACCCCAGATATCATCACTTATAGATAAAATTCCCTTGCCATATCCGGACGTTCAATGTTTAGAATACTATAGTAATGACCTTGGAGTGACTATTTGGGGCAAAGGTAAAGAAATCCATGGTCAAATTCATATCGCTAGACCTGTCGCCGAACATAGTAATCTGTGGGCTTTAACAACCACCTATCCTAAAGCGAAAGGACACCTGCTACCAGGTGTTTGGCCTTGTATTTTAGAACACAATGTGAAAAGCAATACAGATATTGATTTTAGAATAATGATGAATATAATTACGCCTACGGAAGACGATCCATTACAGCTTCCCATAGAGCTTCCCATGCAGGTTCCACTGGCTTCACAACAGCTTTTCTCTCTACCTCTTCTTCTTTTCTATGGGAAAAACAGAGTAATGCTAACCAAGAAGGAAGTGAATAATCTAAGGGAATACCTGGTGAATTACGGTGGTTTTCTTTTTGTGGACGAACCGGTGAGCGTAATGGGAATAGAAGACGGCGAGTTTTTGGCGTCCATCAAGGAGTTATTGAGGCAATCGCTCCCTGAATATCCGATTAAGAAAATTCCTTGCGAGCACGAGATATACCATAGTTTCTATAAATTGGCAGGTCCACCGCGTGGACATTCTGGGAAAAGCGGCGATTTGGAAGGTATTTTCATTGATGGGAGACTTGCTGTTATATTCTCTGACAAGAGTTATTCGACATCATGGGCGCCTACCATATTTGACCCAAAGCTTAGGTACATTCCTGAAGTGTATAAATTTGGAATCAATATGCTCGTCTATGCTGTGACGCATGGCAAAATATCGGATTCTGGTTATACCAAGGAGCGAGTGGCTAATGGGCACGCAAAAGGAGGCGTTTCTAATGAAAGAGTTGAAAAAGCAACTGAACAGCCCGTCGATACAGGATATTAGTGTTCATGGTGTTCACGGGTTGAGTGGTTGTAGCAGTGCCTGCGAGAGTAGTTGCTTTGAGGTTGGTGGTCGGGCGTGCCAAATTGACTGCGCCGTAGACGATGATTATGAAGTGAAGCTCACTGGGGGCCCAATGTATACTATGCGGCGGCAGGCATGATGCAGAACAAATCAGCACAATGTTAAGTTGGCGCATATAATTCTCTATGGTGGGAATCATAGCCCACCATAGAGAGCCGTGCACTTCATGTAAGGCAAGTTTAGCGTTGGAGGGTTTTTACCTTTCCAATTTCTCTCTTTGATTTGTTCTTAGTGGGAGTCTTGTAAAAAATCTGAACCAACTTTCGTTATCATAGTCTAATTTATATAAACTTGCGCGTAGCAGAGAAAAGGAAATGTTATAGTAAGACCAGAAGGAACAGGTGTTAATCTTTACTTTTGCATAAGGAGGAAATTCCGATGCCCCAAAAACACATCATTATTATCTCAACCATGCTCATAATAGCATTTGGTATTTTCGTTACCTCATGGATTTTGTCTCATCGAACAAACGATATTGACAATAACGAGGAGATAGTATCGAATGTGGCCAAAACTTCGGATGTGCCAGGTCACATCTCCACTATGAGAAAAGAGAAGGAGCCTGTTGTAAAGAAAGAAACTCAAGCAGGTGATGAGATACAAAAAACATCAGACGCTGTAGATTACAATAAAAATGAGGAATCCCTGGATAGAACAGAATCACAAAACGAAGATGTGTCACAAGCTGAAGAAAACAGTGCGATGTATGCTGCCCTTAAAGAACCTCTCGAGCGATTTCATAGTCTTTACATACAATTGGATTCAAAAGAGGCTGAGTTAGCCGAGATGATAAAAACAGGGAGAGGATTCGGTATAGTCAATGGAAGAATTGAAATGGACGAATTCTTCGGGAAGTTGGATGAAAAAACTGCAATTTACAGGCAGCTTTTGGAAACTGCAAAAGAAGTTCAAAGAATAGCACCGAACGCTATTGAGGTAATAAAAAAATATCAAGGGAATCCAGGTTCATTTCCCGGTCCAAATAGAATATATTATGATATAAAGATATCACGCCAAAAACTGGAATCCTCTTGGGGGAAAATACCAGAAGATTTTGAAGCCAGTTTCCCAGATGAGCACAAGTCCGTGGTAATACCTGAAGATGAAAATTTTAGCTGGGTTGAATGGTATAGAGAAAATGAAAGAAAAAGGCTGGCAAGAGAAGATTCTCGGAATAGGTAACTGTTTTCAGCTTTTTTAGTATTACTTGTTTAAGGCGTTTCCAACTTAATAACCCTTCCAATTTCAAACTCTATCCGCTAATCGGCGCGAATTTACGCGAATATTTTTTCTTCGTGAATATTCGCGTGAATTAGCGGATAAAAAAGTGGAAGGTTTTATTTTCTGCAACAGCCTTACACAACAGCGGAAAGAATAATAGGAACTGGTTATGAGAATCCCGGACGATATTTTAACATTAGTATCGCCAATCTGTTCGCTTTCCTCATCGGTGTGGGAATACCATTGACGACGATATGGCTACATGAGATTATAGCGGAGTTTCGAAGGATAATTCATTTCCGGGAGGCGGATATTTATATTCTATCATATTTCTTGACACTTCTTGGTAGATCATTTTCGACTCTTTTCACGCTTGAGGTTGAGCGGATATGGATTTTTATGGTTCCATTTATTGTCATTCCTGTAGCAAAGCATTTGTATGAGAAACATCGCTCATGGGAGTTCTACGCCGTTGCCAGTCTTTTATGCTCTCAAGTTTTGCTATCCGAAATATTTTTATATACATACTGGTAGCTTTTTCATCAGAGAATTCAAGCCTGTAGATGCCTTCGTCGTTCTATAACTTTTGAAATTTCACAGGAATGCGAAGAAAATATCCAGGTGCTTCTGTGCGAAAACTGAGTTTTCGCACTCCATAGCTTATCATCATGGAAGAAAAGAAAAAAGAATCAAAACTCAAGACTGCTATCTCCGTAATAGCTAATACTCCAAAACTTTTCAAATTAGTTTGGCAAACGAGCTGGTTGTGTACAATAATCCTTGGCATGATTACCCTGGTACAGGGAATCTTGCCTGTCCTTAAACTCTGGATAGGAAAGTTGATAGTGGATGGTGTCATTAACGCAACAACTTCCCAATCGCCATCCGCTCATCTCCCATATATCCTTTGGCTTGCGGGATTGGAACTTTTGCTTGTCGCTATAACCAGCTTGCTTTCAAGAGTTAATGGATTTGTTCAGGATATGTTGAATGACCTTTTCAGAATTCATGCGAACAGTATGGTTTTGGAGCAATCAGTCGAACTGGATTTGGCTTATTATGAAACTCCATCCTTTTATAACGACCTCCAGAGAGCACAACAGGACGCGGGAAATCGCCCTATATCCGTGCTTCAATCGACTTTTCGCTTAATTCAGAACCTCATTAGCGCAGTTACAATGATAACCCTCGTCGCTCACCTAAATTGGATTATCGCAGTAGGGCTTATTCTGGTGACGTTACCAAATTTTATAATTGACCTGAAATTTTCACAACGTCGATATTTCCTGCGGATGTATCAAACTTCTGAGGGAAGAAAAGCAAGTTATTTTTCGAGCCTACTTACCTCCACAGCTTATGTCAAAGAAGTCAAACTGTTTGGTTTGGGACAATATCTGATAGATAAATGGCAGGATATTTACAAACAGTTCTATCGTGAAAACCGAGCCTTGTCAAAGAGAAATCATGTCGCAGGATTTATGGTTGAACTTTTTTCCACTCTCGGCTTTTACGGCTCTTATGGCTATATCCTTTACGAGGTGATAGAAAGGGATATCACAGTAGGTGACCTGACAATGTACGCCGGAGCTTTTGGAAGACTTCAGGGTTCTATTCAATCCATCCTGCGTGAAATTTCGTTTATCTATGAAGAAAATCTCTACATTACGAATTTCTTCAACTTCTTTTCTTTGGAACCAAAGATTATCAACGCGCCCAACGTCAGACCATTTCCTCAATTTATCAAAGATGGTATTGAGTTTTCTAACGTTTCGTTTCGATATGCCGAAGACGGAGGGATGGTTTTGCAAGATGTCAGTTTCAAAATTAAAAAGGGTGAAAGCATCGCGCTTGTCGGAGAAAACGGCGCGGGGAAGACGACTTTGATAAAATTGCTGGCGAGATTGTATGACCCAACAGAGGGAAATATATCCATTGATGGTGTGGATATAAAAGAACTTGATATGTTCGAATTATCGCAGAACATCGGCGTAGTCTTTCAAGATTTCGCAAGGTATTACGTACCCGTCAAAGAAAACATTGGTTTTGGCAACCTGGACAAAATGTCGGATATCTCAAAAATTGTCTTCTCCGCTCAAAAAAGCGGCGCAGATGAGTTCATCAGTCGTTTACCGCAGAAATACGATACCATGTTGGGTAGACTGTTTGATGGCGGGGTAGAGCTTTCTCTGGGTGAATGGCAGAAGATAGCTTTGGCAAGAGCATTCATGCGCGATGCTCAGATTTTAATTTTAGATGAACCGACAGCATCTCTGGACGCTAAAACAGAATATGAAATTTTCAAACGCTTTAAGGAACTAACAGAGGGCAAAATTACGATTCTCATCTCACATCGTTTTTCTACAGTTCGGATGGCGGATAGGATTCTGGTGATTGAAAAGGGAAAGATAATTGAACATGGGAATCATGAGAAACTTATAAAGTTGGGCGGTAAATACGCCAATCTTTTTAATATGCAAGCGGAAAGTTACCTGCCTGCCGCGCCGGTGCAAGCAGTGTAAGAAACCCGTTTTCTCGGAGAAAACGGGTTTCTGGCGAAAACTAACATTCCGAATGCCCACATGCCTGGCAACTCATACAACCCTCCTGCCTGACAAAAGCCGCATGGCCGCATATAGGACAGATATCAGCGGCTACGCCATGCGGGTGCTCGATTTCTGGAACTGGTGATTCGGCGTTTGAATTTATATGATTATCATAACCTTGAACACCGTAGTGCTCCTCTAAAGCTTTGCCGACGGCGTCCGGGAGGGATAAAACCTTATCTTTCCCGAACCCAAAAGACCGCGCGCCGCCGATACCACGGATCTGATTGACAATCTCCTGCACTTTTTCAAGGGGCGTTACTGGCGAGGCGAGACGCAACAGCAACGACATCAATCGGCCCATCGCTTCCGCCATCGCTTTGATGTCGCTGCCGCCTTTGCCGATTTCGACGAAGACTTCAAACGGCTGCCCCGATTCATCGTTGTTCATCGTGATGTGCGCTGTTCCCGACGGCGTGCGTTGGCTAACGGTTACGCCATGCCGTTTGTAGGGACGCGGACGGACTTTGACTGTTATATTTGCTGATGCAACTTTCACTTCGTCCTTGCCCTCCTCCTTACCCTCTTCTTTTGCTTTCAGTACCTGTTCATCTCTACTGCCATCGCGATAAACTGTCCCACCTTTGCAGCCGAGTTCGTACATCAATTCGTATAATTCGCGCATCTGTTCGACGGTGAAATCATTAGGTGTATTGGAGGTTTTCGAAATCGAGGCGTCTATCCAACGCTGAATAGCCGCTTGGGTTCTGACATGCTCCTCCGGGGTTAAATCCATCGCCGTCACGAAATACGGCGGGAGTTTTTCATCTGAGTGTTCTTGTTTCCATTCTTCAACCACATTCACACTTACCTCATGCGTACCAAGCCGGCTTGTACGATAATGTGTCCAGAAATAGAATGGTTCAATGCCCGTTGATGTGCCGACCATGGTCCCTATCGTGCCGTTCGGTGCCTGCGTCAATAGGGTAACATTGCGAATTCCCTTCTCCTTGACTGCTTTTCTAATTTCATCCGGCATATTGAGCATGTATCCGCTTTCTAAGAAACGTTTAGCATCGAATTTTGGAAATGCCCCTTTCTCAACCGCGAGGTCAGTAGAAGCCAGGTACGCTTCCGTGGCGATGAATTTATACAGTTTATCAATAAATTCCAACGATTCCTTACTTCCATAGCGTATTCTCAAACGTATCAGCATTTCTGCAAGTCCCATCGTATTCAAGCCAATACGTCTCTCTGAAAATTGCAGTTCGCGATGTTCCTCGAAAAAATACGGCGTTGCTTCGATGACATTATCCAAAAATCTGACGGCATATCTGATGACCTGTCTTAGCGTTTCCCAATCTGTTTGTGCGTCTGTTTGTGCCTTGTGCTCGTCACTACTCTTTCTAATAGAATCGTTGATGAGTCCAACGCACAAAGCGTGCTCGTCAACGCTGACTTTGCTTGCCTGCTTTGATGAGTCCAACGCACAACGCACGCCGCCGTTGACGACAAATTTCGGTAAATTGACAGCGCCAAGGTCACAGACAGACCATGCAGGCAGAGGCTCTTCGCCGCACGGGTTAACGCATGCGAGAGAATTAAAATAGTAAGAATTGCTCATCTGATTCGCTTTATCGCTAAACCAGACGCCCGGCTCCGCAGAAGCCCATGCGCTTTCGATGATAGTATCCCAAATCTGTCTCGCTTTCAGTGTTTTATAAACTACCACAGGTTTGCCAAGACTTTTCCATTTCTTCAAATCACCGTCCCAAAGTTCATCATAATCTTTCGTTAAAGTATCGGGAAATTCCAGATTCCAATCTGCGTCTGCTTTCACCGCAGCCATGAAGTCATCGCTGATAGCTACGCTGATGTTAGCATTTGTAATTTTCCCCATCTCTCGTTTGCTGTTTATAAACTCCATCACATCGGGGTGCCAGTCATTGAGAACAAGGATAAGAGCCCCTCTCCTTGAGCCGCCCTGTTCGATAAGTCCGGTGGTGAAACTGTAAAGTCCACCCCATGATACTGCTCCGCTTGACCTGCCGTTGACGCCTTTTACATAACAATGTCGTGGGCGCAAGCTCGATAAATTGATGCCAACCCCGCCGCCGCGGGACATAATTTCCATCATGTAGGATAATGTTTTTACAATGCCTTCTCGAGCATCGCGCGGGGATGGAAGCACGAAGCAGTTATAGTAGGTCAATTGCTGGTCAGTGCCGGCCGCGGTAAGAATTCTTCCCGCTGGCACAAATTTCCACCCGTCCATCATCCAACGGAACTTCTCAAACCATTCATTTGCTTTCTCTCCTTCGACGGCGGCGATACCACGCGCAACCCTATCCATCATCTGTTCTGGTTTTAATTCAAGCGGCTTATCAACATGCTCCATCGCACCTTTCACCGATATTCCATCTCTCAACTCTACGGTAACAATACTATCAGAAATTGATTTAACTGTTCCAATCTCCCGGCGGCGCGTCTTGAGGTCAACACAGACTATCACGGTATCTCCAACGGACAAAGAACTTTTCGTCATATCTTTTAAAGCGTACCTATCGAGAAAAATCTTTTCGCCTAATTCATCTAACGTATTTGGTCCCGAACCGTAAGCCTTTGGCGTCGGTGAGCCTTGCGAACATAACTGAGAATATTCATTACTTCCTATGTTTTCCAATCGTACACACTCCTTTCTTAAGAGAATGTAATCGTAGCCCCAATTTTAATTTTGACGGTCATTTATTACATATAAACTTTGATTTTTTATAAACCGTTTCACCCCGTTAGAAAACTCTTGCATTTGACTTTCTAATAGTGAATACATCCTTGTTTCTGGAGAACGGGGTTTTCTAACGGGGTCACCGATAAAATCTTTCGAAATAAAGACAAAAAGAGGGATAGCTTCCGCTATAAAAGCCATCCCTGTTCACTTCGCTCAGTAGTTTACTTCGTAAACTACTGAATTATTATCATTCAATCAACTGAAAAAATAAACAGAGTCGAGATGATTTAAGTGAGAGTGCTTATCGTTATTGTTTTCTTCGTTAGGTGTAGGCGTTTGAGAAAGCGGCATAGTAACACATTCAAGCGTAGCCAACGCACCCGGGGCAAGCGCAAGAACTGAGCCGGAGAAAGGATAGGGATGCCTTCAAACTCCCTGAGTACCAGCAAATCCTTGTCGCCGCTCACAATGTAGTCGGCATTGACTTCTAGCGCGCATTCCAGCACCGCATTGTCCTCCGGGTCTCGGCAGAGGTTGACCCTCACATTTGACGTCACCACTGTTGCCAACAGGGCAAACTTTCCTACTGCTTCACTCACCACCCATGCTTGCTCCGCCAGATGGGCGGCGAATTTCTCTCGGGAGAGTACCTGTTCAAGTTCGGCAAGCATCTCTGGGCGAGTGAACAACGCTACCTGCTGTGCTTCCACCAGCGCAATCACTGCTGCTGGGGCACCTTTCCAAAAGAGCGCCGACACCATTACGTTCAAGTCTGCCACAATTTTCATCAGCATTTTATCCCTTGCGCTTTGCCTGCCTCTGCTCATCAATGATGCGCTCGACCTCTTCGGCTTTCACCTCCAAATCTCGCGCCATCTGTCGAAAAGGGGCAGCCACTTCTTCAAATGTTTTTTCCGCCACTGACCTTCGCACCTTCTTGACAACGATGGCTTCAGCGCTTTCCAATAGCAGAAACTCCTCTGTTCCTTCCAGCCACTCGGGGGGCAATTGCAATGTGCCATCTGATAAGGGGCGCACGCGCTTCACAGCCTCTCACCTCCTAATCCTACCGCCATATTCATCACAACTTATATTTCCAATTATCTTAAATTTTCACCTTTTACTTACTTTCATTTTCGGATATTAGGATATCATCTTTAAATGAAAGTGTCAATAATTTTTTGTAAGACAAAATTTTGAATAAATGACGACAAATTACTTGATTTTTCTTTGCACATTTGCTACAATGCAGTTTAAGAACGAAAAAATTTTTTTTTGAGTGTATGAAGGTGAAAGATATAAAATGCAGCAAATTCTAAACGAAACCTTATCTGAAATTGCAGATTCGTTGGTCAGCACAGATATCTATCAGGACGCAACAGAAGCATTATTAGCGATAGCGACAGATTTTATCGACAGAAAAATTGAAAATTATCAGAACATCGTCAGATATTATGAGCAGAAACATAATTGTCGTCTAAAAAATTATGCAACGCAACTTGAAAATAAAGCGTCAATGGAGCAAGAAATTGACTATGAAGAGTGGGTAATAGCTGAAGGTCTGCTAAACTATTGGCGGGAGGCTAATCAGAAGTTGAATAGCCCTAATCTTGATACTATACCGACTTGATAACCAGCATAACAAAAATAAGGAGACAAACAATGCCTACAAATGAAACTCCCAAAAGGTTATTTTTAATTGATGGCACAGTGTATGCGTTTCGCGCTTTTCACGCGGTTGAACAATTGACTACGTCTGAGGGTATGCCCACCGGCGCAATTTTCGTCTTTACCAGGATGTTGATGAAACTGCTGGAAGATGAAAATCCTGAATATATAGCCATTGTCTTCGACGCAGGCGGGGAAACGGAACGCGACAGGCTTTATGAGGAATACAAAGCCAATCGTCCTGAAGTCGATGAGAGCCTGGTTCAGCAGTTTCCATATATGAGACAAATTATCGAAGCTTTAGGTGTCCCAATTGTGGAAATGAAAGGCGTTGAAGCTGATGATATCATCGCCACTTTGACGAAGCAAGCTGAAGCGGAAGGATTTGAAGTCCGCATTTTTACCAACGATAAGGATATGCTGCAACTGCTGTCGCCTAATGTCAAGGTTTATCGAAGCGACAGACAGAAAGTAACTGTTTACGATGAGGAGAGTTTTAGAGAAAGATACAAAATCGAACCGCGGCAAATGCCTGACTACCTCAGTTTAATGGGTGATAAAATCGACAATATTCCAGGCGTCAACGGGATTGGAGAAAAAAGCATACCGACCTTGTTAGAACAGTTCGGAACTATCGAAAATATTTTTGAGCATATCGATGAGGTTGATAAAAAATGGCAAAATGACTTGCGCGCTGGCGCGCAAGATGCAATTCTGAGCAAAAAGTTGGCGGTGCTGAACACTGATGTAGAATTGGGAATAACTCCCGAAGGTTGTAAACTACGGAGATGTGACAATGAAAAACTGCAAGAACTATTTCACCAACTTGAGTTTAAAAGTCTGATGAAGAATATCAAGGTGACTATTGACCCAGACAAATACGATTACCATACGGTGCTTACCGAATTTGAATTGGAAGAACTGATTGGCAAATTACAATCTGTTGACGAATTTTCTATCGATTTGGAAACCACTGATGTCGATACGATGAGAGCGAGGATTGTGGGCATCTCTATCAGCCCCCCCCCTGCCCCCCCGTCGACGGGGGGGAAAGGGGGGGAGGCTTACTATATTCCTGTATACTACGAACTCCTCGACCGCCCTGAAATGTTGTCGGAAGAATATGTGCTGAACAAACTCAAACCATTTTTGGAAGACGCTAAATTTAGCAAAATTGGCCATAACATCAAGTACGACCTGGAAGTATTGAAACGGAGCGGAGTAGATATAAACGGCATCGGTTTTGATACAATGATTGCGTCATACCTTTTGAATCCCTCTGCTTCGGGACACAAACTTGATGACGTTGCCTTCAAATATCTCCAACGTCAGATGATTCCCATCAAAGATTTGATAGGCAGCGGCGCAAAACAGATTCCTATGAGCCAGGTTCCAGTTGAAAAAGTATCTGATTATGCGTGCGCGGATGCTGACACGACTCTGCATCTGAAATACATTTTAGAGCCCCAACTTGTGGAACATGATTTAGAGGAGATTTTTTCCAACCTCGAATTACCGCTAATTCCTGTATTAGCCGATATGGAGATGGCCGGTGTAAAAATTGATACCGCGTTTCTCCGTGAATTGAGCGCCGAATATGAAAAGCATCTTCAGGGAATGACTGAGCAGATTTACGCGCTCGCCGGCGGCGAATTTAACATCAATTCGCCTAAACAACTTGGAGAGGTGCTGTTTGATAAGTTGAAATTGCCCAAATTTAAAAAGACGAAGACTGGTTATTCAACTGATGAAAATGTGCTCAATACTCTGGCAAGATATCACGAGTTGCCCGCGCTAATTTTGGAATATCGAGAATTTGCGAAACTAAAATCGACGTATACAGACGCCTTGATTGATTTGATTAACCCGCACACAGGCAGACTTCACACCTCGTTTAATCAAGCAGTGACCGCAACAGGCAGACTATCTTCCAGTAACCCAAACTTACAGAACATCCCTGTTCGCACGGAGAGGGGCAGAGAAATCCGCCGGGCATTCGTAGCCGAAGGCGATGACAAAGTATTGTTAGCGGCGGATTATTCGCAGATAGAGTTGCGCATTCTTGCACATCTTTCTAAAGATGAGCGGCTCGTCGAAGCATTTGCAAAAAATGAGGATATCCACTCTTATGCAGCATCGTTAGTGTTCGGCGTCCCCGTTTCGGAAGTTACTAAAGAGATGCGTAGTCGGGCGAAGACGATGAATTATGGTATCGTCTATGGAATTGGAGCTATGCGGTTGGGGAATGAGA
>Ga0194113_10003037_pt1 | contig 22627 bp, 26 predicted proteins | sample TA2MahC200mmetaG_FD_146193 | JGI IMG/M metagenome (GOLD analysis project Ga0194113, IMG submission 146193) | Freshwater microbial communities from Lake Tanganyika, Tanzania - TA2015017 Mahale Deep Cast 200m | ecosystem: Environmental > Aquatic > Freshwater > Lake | place: Tanzania: Lake... | reverse complement strand
ATTTTCGAGAATTCCAATGATATAGAAATCACTGACTTTTACGAAGTCAATCATTTAGAATATGATAAAACGCATTAAAAAAATCAAAGGCAATCACCTGTTCGTCCGGAAGGGCGATATGGTGCTGGTGCTGTCGGGCAACGACCGCGGGAAGCGGGGGAAGGTGCTGAAAGTCTTCCCTGAGCGCAACCGCATCGTCGTCGAAGGCATTGCCTTTCTCAAACGGCATACTAAGCCCAATCAACGCGCGCCGCAGGGTGGCATCATCGAACGCGAGCGCGCTATTCACGCCTCGAATGTGATGGTCATCGATCCGAAGACCAGTCAGCCGACCCGCATCGGCTACCGGGAAATCACCGTCGAAGGCAAAACTACGCGCGTGCGGATGTCCAAGAAGTCCGGCGAAACACTGGCTGGATAATCATAATGGCAGATAAAGAAACTAAACCGAAAAAAGAGAAACCGGCCGGCGAAACTGTTATTAAAGCCAAAGCCAAAGCCAAGCCGGCGGGCAAGGCGGCTGAAAGCGCCAAGGGTAAAAAGGAAACCCCAGAAGCAGTTCAAACAGCTGAAAAGGCGGCGCTTAAGAGCGATTACGCGCCGCGGCTGAAGACACTCTATAAACAGTATGTTGTCCCGACGATGGTCAAACGTTTCGGGCTGAAGAACCCAATGCTCGTGCCGCGGCTGGATAAGGTCGTGCTGAATGTCGGCGTCGGTGGATTGCACCAGGACCAGAAATATGCCGAGTCGCTGCAGGAAGAGGTCCGCCTCATCGCCGGGCAGAAACCGGTTCTGACGCGCGCGCGCAAGTCCATCTCTAATTTCAAACTTCGGCAAGGGATGGTCGTCGGCGTGCGGGTGACACTGCGCGGCGACCGAATGTTCGAATTTTTCGACCGGCTGATATCTGTGGCGATTCCACGGGTGAGAGACTTCCGCGGTATGTCCGACAAATCGTTCGACGGACGCGGCAATTATACCTTCGGCCTCAAAGAACAGATTATCTTCCACGAAATCGACTACGATAAAGTAGTCAAGATTCACGGGATGGACATCACAATCGCTACAACGGCGCCAAATGACGAGCAGGCTTACGAACTGTTGAGAGCCTTTGGCTTTCCGTTTCGCAAACGAGTCGGCGAAACCGCTGAAGCAAGTATCGGTTATTAATAAATAGGTATAATGTTCAGAGTTCAGAGTTCAGCCTGAATGTCATCACGCTGATGCTGTTGACTCAAACACTCAATAAATATGAACGACTTCAATCGGGGGGAGTTCAATAGAATGAGAAGGAATGGCGAAAAAATCAATGGTCGCTAAGCAGCGGCGAGCGCCCAAGTTCACCGTGCGATACTACAACCGTTGCCGGCGCTGCGGCCGGCCGCGAGCTTTTATCCGGCAGTTCGGCTTGTGCCGCATCTGCTTCCGCGAATTAGCGCTCGCCGGAATGATTCCCGGCGTAACGAAAGCCTCATGGTGAGAGAGGAGCAAATCCAATGACAATAACCGACCCAATTGCGGATTTCTTGACCCGTATTCGCAACGCGATAGCCGCTCGCCATACGACGGTCGATATTCCAGAGTCCACACTGAAACGTGAGATTGCGCGGACGTTGTTGCGCGAACGCTATATCAGCCGTGTCGTGCGCGTCCGCGACGCGAAACATTCGTTTTTACGAGTCTATCTAAAATACAATTCAGAAGGCAAGAGCGCTATCGACGGACTGGAACGGGTTTCACGTCCAGGCCGGCGCGTATATTACGGTGTTAACGAAATTCCACGCGTGCTGAACGGGCTCGGCACGATGATACTGACTACGCCACGCGGCATCGTTACCGACCGCCAAGCGCGTCAACTGCACGTCGGCGGCGAGCCGCTGTGCGTAATTTGGTAGAAAGTGTAATCTAATATTCAGCCAGGCGCACGCTCCCATGCGCCGAATGCAATAGATAATCACGCTGAAACGAGCAGAAATTAATGTGGCGGGCAAGGACGCCCGCCCTACCTAGGCATAATCCGTTCAGTTTTACTGAACTTAGCAAATAAAGGCAGAAATCAATGTCGCGCGTAGGACGACAACCGATACCCATTCCCGCCGGCGTGTCTGTTAAAATCGATAGTCAGAAAGTGGCGGTGAAGGGAAAATTGGGCGAACTTAACCGGACCGTCCCGGAGGGAATCGCGGTTAAGACCGAGGGAAATCAAATAATAGTAACCCGCCGCGATGACAGCTGGCAGCAGAAATCGCTGCACGGTTTGTCGCGCTCGCTTATAGCCAATATGCTTAAAGGCGTGAGCGAGGGCTATAAGAAAGACTTGGAAGTCATCGGCGTTGGCTACCGGATCGAACAACGCGGCCCAGCCATCCAGTTGCAACTCGGCTTCTCGCACCGGATTCTATTCTTCCCCCCAGACGGCGTTAACATCAAAGTCGGGACAGCGAATTTAATTTCGGTCAGCGGCATCGACAATGCACTGGTCGGCGATGTCGCCGCCAAAATTAGGGCTATCCGCCCGCCCGAACCATATAAAGGCAAAGGCATAAAATATGTCGGCGAATATGTTCGACACAAAGCCGGTAAATCAGCAGGAAAGTAATAAAATTGCAAATTGATTGTTAGCGAATGTTTGATTTTATCCAATTCAATCCTCATTTTTGCTCAACATCATTACACGGAAAATAGATGCGCTTTCTCCCCCGCTTGCGACTGAATCATTACGCAGAAAATAGATGCGCTTTCTCCCCCGCTTGCGGCTGAATCATTACGCAGAAAATAGATGCGCTTTCTCCCCCCGCTTGCAGCTGTTGCTTACTTCTCCCCCCGCTTGCAGCTGTTGCTTACTTCTCCCCCCGCTTGCGGGGGGATTAAGGGGGGTGTCCTTTCATCTTACATTACACCGCGCCGCGGGATGATGATTATTCTATAGTCGATATTTACAATTTACAATTTAAAAGTCCTGTTCGCGTCCGCCTTGGCGGACATACGAGCAGGCGTTTAAAAGGAATTTATAATGACAGATTTAAGCGTCCAGCAGAAACATCGACGCGAACAACTTCAGCGCCGTAAGCGGCGCAACCTGAAAAAAACGCTGGGAACAAACGAACGACCGCGTTTAGTTGTTTATCGCAGCAACAAGCATATTTACGCCCAAATAGTCAACGATGTATTAAACCGCACGCTGGCCGGCTGTTCGTCGTTGACGCCAGCGCTGCGCGACCAAGCCAAAGAAATGAAAGGCAATATCGAAATCGGCAAGTTAGTCGGCAAATATATCGCGGCAATAGCGCTGGCAAAAGGCATAAAAAATGTTAATTTCGACCGCAACGGACGCCGCTACCATGGCCGGGTGAAGGCTGTAGCCGACGGCGCTCGCGAAGCCGGATTGAGTTTTTAAGCCGAATTATTTTTCCCAATTCAGCTCCATAACATTTTAGTAATATGTGAAATCTGACAATGTCTATATGTCCATATCGTCCATTATATCCATCAGAACATTTTTAATAGGGTCAGAATATAGTGTCTCATCCCCCCGCTTGCGGGGGGATGAAAGTGTCTCTTCTCCCCCCGCTTGCGGGGGGATGAAAGGGGGGTGTAAATGACTTTTAATAACACCCCCCCTTACTCCCCCCCGCAAGCGGGGGGAAGAACAATCACATACGTAAATTATATTCTGCCCCAGTTAAACATAGCGCATTTCTTTATAAGTCTTTAGAACATTTATACCTATAGAATTTGAGTAAATATTTTGGAACATGTTAGCAACACCGAATCACCCTTTGTCGAGAAGGTCGTCAATGTCAATCGTGTGGCGAAGGTCGTCAAGGGTGGTCGCAATTTTAGTTTCAACGCTTTAGTCGTCGTCGGGGACGGCGCTGGCCAGGTCGGTTTCGGGCTGGGCAAGGCGCGCGAAGTCGTCGATGCCATAGCCAAAGCCACCGATGCCGCCAAACGGGCGATGAAGTCTTATCCGCTCGCCGGCAGCACTATTCCGCATGCGGTTTTAGGTCGTTACGGCGCCGGTAAAGTCCAATTAAAGCCGGCTTCGCCCGGCACAGGCATCATCGCCGGCGGCGCGGCGCGGGCAGTTATGGAATGCCTCGGCGTGCGCAATGTCCTATGCAAGTCGTTAGGTTCAGCCAATCCGGTCAACGTGCTGCGGGCAACCTTCGATGGATTGACCCAGTTATACGACGCCGCTTCAATGGCGCGCAAGCGCGGGATGAGCGTGCGCGAATTGCTCAACCTGCCGCGTCGGGAGGCGACCAATGCCTGAAATGGTTCGCATCACATACACCCGCAGTTCCATCGGCTGCCCGATGCGACAAAAACGCACCATACGCGCGCTCGGCTTCCGCCGTCTGCACCAGTCGAAGATATTAAAAGATTCAAAATCGCTGCGTGGAATGCTTCTGCAAGTAGCACACCTGGTCAAGGTTACGCCGGCGCCTATTTCCGAACCGGCTGCCGTTGTCGTCGAACCAGCGCCTATTTTAACCGATGAGAAAGTCGATGACGAATAATTATTTCGGCGACCTCGGCAATCTGTGTCCGGCTAAAGGCGCGGTTAAAAAGGAAAAGCGCATTGGACGCGGACGCGGCTCAGGACATGGCGACCGCGCGACTAAAGGAAATAAAGGCGCGCAGTCCCGCTCAGGTTATACCTACCGGCCAGGCTTTGAGGGCGGACAGATGCCGTTGCAGCGACGCGTGCCTAAGCGTGGTTTCAATGTCCCCAACCGGACTGAGTATCTGGAAATAAAATTGACCGACCTACATCGCATTGCGGGAACGGATGTCAATCCGGCTACGGTTCGGCTGGCAGGTTTGGCAAAGGGGAAAGGTCCGATAGTCCTTTTAGGCGGAATTAGCACAGTTGAGAATTTGCCAGCCTATAATGTCGAAGTCCATCGCATTACTAAGCCGGCACGCGCGGCCGTCGAGAAAGCCGGCGGTAAAGTTACAATCCTGACGCTCGAACCCAAAGACCGACGCGTCAAGAAGGGACCGAAACCCAAACCGAAGACGAAGAAATAACGCTCAGCGAACTGTTCGTAACGGCGCATTCTACTATCGGTCGCAGTTTTGATAAAACGCTTTATGCTTCAAAAATTTCAAAATATCTTTAAAATCCCCGAACTCAAGCGGCGCATCATATTTACGCTGCTGGTGTTTGCCGTCTATCGCTTAGGCGGACATGTGCCCGTGCCGGGGATCAACGCTTTTGCTTTAGGCGAGTTTTTACGCCAATCGCAAAACACCCTCTTCGGTCTGTATGATATGTTCGCCGGAGGCAATTTCGGGCGCGCCACCGTCTTTGCCCTCGGTATTATGCCTTACATCAGCGCTTCGATTATCCTGCAATTAATGGGCACAGTCGTCCCTTCGCTGCAGAAATTGCAACAGGAAGGCGAAGAGGGCCGCAAGAAAATCAACCAATGGACACGCTACTTAACCGTCGGTATTTCAGCCGCCCAAGCCACCGGCACGAGCATCTTCCTGTCGCAAATTCCCGTAACCGCCAGCGGTATGCCCGTCGTGCCTAATCCCGGCCTCGGCTTTATGCTGATGACAGTCATCACTTTGACCACCGGCACGATATTCATAATGTGGCTGGGCGAGCAGATTACCGAGCGCGGCATCGGCAACGGCATCAGTCTCTTGATATTTATCGGCATCATCGACCGCATACCGTATGCCTTCCTCGATGAATACCAATTGATGATGCAAGGCTTACGTTCGATTTTTATGGAAGCGCTGCTGCTGGCTTTGATGTTCGGCACGATCATCGGCGTTGTGGCTTTGACGCAGGGAATGCGCAAAATCAATGTGCAATATGCCAAGCGGGTAGTCGGACGCAAGGTCTATGGCGGGCAATCGACGCATATTCCGCTGCGCGTCAATACCGCCGGCGTGATGCCCATCATCTTCGCCCAGACGATTATGTTCGTCCCACAAACCGTCGCCACTTTTCTGCCGGAAGGAATTATCCGCGACTGGTTGATGACCGGCTTCTCCCATCAATCAGCGCCGTATCTGCTGATATATATGGTTCTTATAGTGTTTTTCACCTTCTTTTACACCGCAGTGGCTTTCAATCCAGTCGATGTAGCAAACAACTTAAAGAAACACGGCGGACTTATTCCTTCCGTCAAACCAGGCAAGCGCACTGCAGAATATCTCGACAATATTCTGACGAAAATCACCCTGCCAGGCTCAATCGCCTTGGGTATAATCGCCATTGTACCATCGATTGTTACGATGAATGTGAATGTGTCGTATAATTTCGCTTCATTCTTCGGCGGGACAGGACTGTTGATTGTAGTCGGTGTGGCGTTGGACACCTTGCAGCAAATCGAAGCGCATCTCTTGATGCGGCACTATGAAGGATTAATGAAGAGCGGTAGAATCCGCGGACGCAGGAGGATGTAATGAAAGTTCCAGATTTCTCGAGCGAAACCAACAAATTCAAGTTTCTTAAACCTGCGGCATATTCGGTAAGCATCTGGACAAAGGTGCCGTTTGAAAAAGAACAACTTTTAAGAAGTATTATCGAATTTGCTAAGAAATTCCCTGAATTCGACGATTTCGAAGCAGATAAGGACGGTTCAAGGTTGAAGTTAGGTTATAAGACCTCGATAACAGACGAGGAATATTATTTCCGAATTATGCGGAATTGCTCATTTGAATTTGTCTGGGGTCCTTCAGTCAAGATAAATCTTGATGAATTCATCAGCCGGTTGATTAACGAAATGCAGAATATACTTGGTATTAGCCTGCTTCATATCGAAGGTGTTGATTATAAGTATTATACCATCTATAATCTTGAAACAAATATTTCGCAACTTGTCTGGAATACATATTTTTCAAATTCACCTCTCAACCAAGCCCTGGATTTGGAAATGGTTAATCAAGACAATTTTGGTTTTCGAGGAATTTTAGATAAACAGCGTGTCTATATCATTGGATTTGAATCTAATGTCGCAGACAAAGAAGTAATTGAAAAGAAATTTTCAAATGATAGACTGACAATTACTTGCGGTATTGCTCTTGTTCGGGATATTTCAATTAACGCAGGATTGGATAATATCATTAATCGACATTTGGATATCGCTTCAAAATTAATTCGCGAAAGATTTTTACCTTATATAATCGAACCGATGGATAGAGCAATCGAAGAGATAGAAAATTCCAAATTGAGCGAAAAATGACTATACAAGATATCATCGATATTCTAAAAAACAACGACCTGCAGAATTGGGTTGTCGTTTCTTTGGTTTCTATAATAGTCATTAGAGATATTTGGAAATCTATATTAAGACACAGAAGAGATAACCAGAAGCATACTGAAGAAATGCAAAAAATGAAGATGATTGAAAAGTCGATCCAGATAATCGAAGATTCTATGAAAACTATATTAGAACGGATTAGCGCTCAAATGGACAAACTAATATGGTTTCTAACTACTCAAAAAAAATCCTGAGAAAACAATGTTCACAATAATACTCTGCTTCATTTTATTGATTTGGTTGATAGCGCAGATAGTTATCGACCATTACGAGAGTAAAATTAAGAATCCTAACTTCGATTCAATTGCAAAAACACTCTCTGACCTAACAAAAACTATCGATAAACTCTCACAAATCCAAGGAAGTATCGATGTTAATATGGCAGACTTACTTCGAAAGGCAGATACCGATAGCGCGAAAAAGGAAATCGTTGCTTTGAGCGAGAAATATGATGATTTACCACATAATCAAATTCTACTTTACAGCGTCTTTCATAAATCAAATTATGACGAGTTGTATAATCCCTCGAAAAAAGCGCCTAAAACTGAAGAAAGGTTCCAGTTAAGGAATTTGACTGGTTATTATACAAGGCCCTTCGAAGTTATTAATCCGTATAATCCTTCGAGTAATTAGTGTTCGATGAGAAAGTCAAATTAGTCATCCTCCTCGGCGCGCCGGGCGCCGGGAAAGGCACGCAAGCCGAACGCATCGCGGCAAAGTATAATCTAAAACACCTCTCGACCGGGGATCTGCTGAGAGCCGAGATCGAAAATAGCACAGAACTGGGTAAATCAGCCCAAGCCTATATGAACGTCGGCAAATTAGTGCCGGACGATGTCATTCTCAAGATGGTCGAGACTTATTTCAGCCGGCATGCGGACTGTGGTATTCTGCTGGATGGATTTCCACGCACCATAGCCCAAGCCGAAGGTCTAGCGCGCTTCACAGTCGGCCGAAATATCCTGACACTGTCCATCGATGTTGAAGCGGATGCTGTAATCGAACGGCTGTCGAGCCGCCGCAGTTGCAAAGTATGCAAGAAAATCTATAATCTGGCGCTGCCGACCTATCCTCCTGATGAACGTTGCGAATGCGGCGGCGAATTATACCAGCGCGATGACGATAAGCCGGAAACGATAAGGAACCGGCTGGCAGTGTATGACGCGCAAACGATGCCATTAATCGAGTTTTATCGCAATCAAGGTTTTTTACACCGTATTCCAGGTTCAGGGTCGCCCGATGATGTCTGGACTAAAGTTCAAGGCGCGATAGGTTGATACGCATCAAAAGCCCGCGCGAAATCGAGAAGATGCGGCGCGCCGGGAAAGCGCTGGCCGAAGTGTTTGTAGAATTGGTCGATGTGATACAACCGGGAATAGTAACGCGTGAGATCGATAAAATAGTCGAGTCTGCAATTCGAACGCGCCGCGGCAAGCCAGCTTTCAAGGGCTATCGCGGAGGTAACGACCGGGCTTTTCCTGCCGCAACCTGCATATCCATCGAGGCTGAAGTTGTGCATGGCGTGCCGTCCCATCGCAGACTCCTCAATGGCGAAATCGTTGGCATCGACATAGGAATGGAACTAGACGGCTGGTTCGCCGATATGGCCGCTTCGTTTTTAGTCGGCGAAGTTAACCTGACCCGCCTCAAATTGCAGTGCGCAACCCGTGAAGCGTTGTATTGCGGCATAGCGCAAGCACGCGCCGGCGGCAGACTATCGGACATCGGCAGCGCAATTGAAAATTGGGTCGGCCGATATGGCTTTTCGGTCGTTCACGATTTAGTCGGACACGGCATCGGCTCTAAACTGCATGAAGACCCAGCCGTGCCAAATTACTTCACCCGCAACGGCGATGTCAAACTCGTCCCTGGAATGACACTGGCGATTGAGCCGATGGTCTCGGCCGGCGACTACCGCATCCGGTTCTTAAAGGACGATTGGACAGCGATAACTATCGACGGCGCGCCAGCCGGCCATTTCGAGCATACGGTCTTGATTACGGATAATGAACCCGAAATATTGACCTTGCTCGAAGGAGGCAAAGACCCCTGGCATATCGCAGCCTTTAATAAAAAGGAATGATATTTGCCTAAAGAAGATGCCATCCGCATCGACGGTATTGTCGTGGAAACGCTACCCAATGCGACATTTCAGGTCAAATTAGAACAGGGACATTTAGTTCTAGCGCATATATCTGGGCGGATGCGAATGAATTATATCAAAATCCTGCCAGGCGACAAAGTTACAGTCGAACTTTCGCCTTATGACCTGTCACGCGGGCGGATTATCTATAGATATAAATAACATAAGAGGCAATTGCAAAAGTGTTGGATTGACTGATGGCAAGGCGGACGCCCTCGTCCGCCGCATTCTATGCTTGGTTTTCGGCGGACGACAGCGCCCGCCTTGCCATGGTCTGAGTTTTATGGATTAATCATCACTTTTGCAATTAGCTCAGAAAACTTGTTTTTATCTGGAAATCTATCCCCCCGCTTGCGGGAGGAGAAAGGGAGGCGCATTCGAAGAATGCCTCTCACTACATCCCATAAGGCGAAGTGAATTCAGCATCGAGGTTCTAAATGAAAGTTCGGTCATCAATCAGGCGTATTTGCGCCAATTGCAAAATCGTCCGCCGACAAGGCGTCGTGCGGGTGATATGCAAAAATCCCAAGCACAAGCAGAGACAGGGTTAGTATGCCACGCATTGCCGGCGTCGATATTCCGCGCCATAAGCGCGTCGAAATCGCGCTAACTTATATTTACGGCATCGGGCGCCATACATCCAATTTGATTTTAGCCAAAGCGGGTATCAATCCGGATACCAAAGCCGACGCCTTGACCGACGAACAGGTCAAGAAAATTCGCGATGTCATCAATGAGGATTACAAGGTCGAGGGCCCGCTGCGCACCGAAGTGCAAATGAACATCAAGCGGCTCATCGACATCGGCTGCTACCGCGGCACGCGCCATAAGAAAGGTCTGCCGGTGCGAGGACAAAATACGCGCAACAACGCCCACACCCGGCGCGGCAAGAAACGCGCTTCGCCGTCGAAAAAGAAAGCCTAATCAAAGTTTATATAAACATAGTTCTAAGGTAATTTTACACCCTTGGCAAAGACCGAAAAGAAACGCACGAAGAAAAAAGAGAAGGTTGACGCTGTCGGCGTGGCGCATATTAAAGCCTCCTTCAACAATACCATCATCACATTGACCGACAACTTCGGCAATGTCATTACCTGGGCAACTTGCGGACGGGTCGGGTTTAAAGGTTCGCGCAAAAGCACGCCATTTGCCGCCGGACAAGCCGCCGCAAATGCCGCCAAAGCCGCTATTGAGCGCGGTTTGCAGAAAGTCGCGGTTCTTGTCAAAGGTCCAGGTTCAGGCCGCGAATCGGCTATCCGCTCGCTGCAATCAGCCGGACTAATCATTTCTTCTATCCGCGACATCACGCCGCTGCCGCATAACGGCTGCCGGCCTAAAAAACGACGCAGGATTTAGAAGTGAATTAAGTTTGGAATTGCAGTCACACCGAACGAACGAAGTAAAGCCCTAATTGAGACAAGATTCTTTACTTCGTTGAATGACGACGCAGAAGCCTCAATTCCTATAAGCATTATAATAAAGAAAAATTATGGCACGCTATACAGGGCCAGTCTGCAAACTGTGCCGGCGCGAGGGCTCAAAACTATTTCTCAAAGGCGAACGCTGCTTTACGGCTAAATGCGCTTTCGAACGACGTAATTATGCTCCCGGCCAGCACGGACAGAATCGGCGCTTTAAAATTTCGAACTACGGCATTCAACTACGCGAAAAGCAGAAAATCCGCCGCGCCTACGGTTTACTCGAGCGTCAATTTCACACGACCTACGAGAAGGCTTCACGCGAGCGCGGCATTACCGGCGAGAATATGTTGATACGGCTGGAGAGCCGGCTGGATAATATCGTCTATCGGTTGGGTATGTCGCCTTCGCTGCGCGCGGCGCGCCAACTCGTCAGCCACGCTCATTTTGAAGTCAACGGTCGAATCGTTAACATTCCTTCTTACCGGCTCAAGCCGGGCGATGTCGTGCGGGTGCGCGACCGTTCGCCGATGCGGCTGAACAGCGATTCCATCGTTCATACGGCTATGCGCCGCATTCGCGAAGGCCGCGCCGCGCCTTACTTGACTTTAGACAAAGCCAAAATGGAAGGGATTTTCATCCAAACGCCCAAACGCGAAGAGATTCCCGTGATTGGGCGTGAACAATTGGTCGTCGAACTCTATTCACGGTAAAGAGTATGAGCGCTAAAATCGGATCGGTCGGTATGAACGGTCTGGGCATCCAAATGCCGGAGTCGATTGAGGTTGATAATACAACCTTCCGGGCAACCTACGGAAAATTCACCATCCAGCCCTTAGAACGGGGATATGGGACAACCATCGGCAACGCCATCCGACGCATATTGCTGTCTTCGTTGCCGGGCGCCGCGATCACCTCGATTCGCATTAGCAACGTGCTGCACGAATTTACGACAATTCCCGGCGTCAAGGAAGACCTGACCGAGATAGTCCTGGCGCTCAAGGAAGTTCGCGTGAAAATGTTAGCGCGGCGCAGCGACAAGATGCGGCTGCACCTCAAAGGTCCGAAAGTCTTCACCGCCGGCGATTTGCAAGCAGACACGAAAGAATTTGAAATCCTCAATCCTGAGCATATCATTGCTCATTTGAACAATGACGCCGAACTCGATTTTGAATTCACCGTCAAGCGCGGCCGGGGGTATGTGCAGGCCGATGACAACCGTGAACCCGACACGCCGCTCGGCACAATCCCGCTCGACGCCATCTATACCCCAATTGAACGCGTCAAGTTCGATGTCGAGAATACGCGCGTCGGGCAACGCATCGACTACGAAAAACTGACCATTGAGGTCTGGACCGACGGATCCATCACGCCGGACGACGCCTTGAGTCAAGCCGGTAAATTATTGCGCGAACATATTCAGTTGTTCATCAATTTTGATGTCGGTCCCATAGATGAAGAACGCATCGGTGAAACAGACGAAGATATCCTGCGCATCCGCCGGTTGCTGCGCAAACCAGTCGATGAGTTGGAACTGTCAGTGCGCTCGGCGAACTGCCTCAAAGAAGCTAAAATCCGCACAATTGCCGATCTAGTTGCGCGCGAAGAAGTCGATATGCTTAAATTTAAGAACTTCGGCCGCAAATCGCTCAACGAACTGGCGGATGTGCTGACCGAACACGGTCTGCATTTCGGCTTCGACACCGAAAAGTATTTAGGCGCTGAAGCCAGACGCAAGGCGCACGCGCAGCTATAACATTCAATTTTCGCTCCCTTCCCGCCTGATGATATCGCCCTAATGGGAGGATAATATCCGGTTCGCACATTCTCATATAAGTACTGAAAGTGCATATATTAATAAAATTCAATGCGACATTTATACGATAAAATTCATCTCGGACGCTCCGCCGACCATCGCCGCGCTTTGTTTGGCAATATGTCCGCGTCGTTATTTTTACATCGTCGAATAATCACGACTTTAGCCAAAGCCAAGTCAGTTCGACGTTATGCCGAGCGGATGATAACTTTTGCCCGGCGGGGCGATTTGGCTGACCGGCGTCTAGTAGCATCGCGAGTGCGTAACAAGGAAGCCGTCAAGATTCTGTTCGACCAGTTAGGTCCACACTTTAAAAACCGCGACGGCGGCTACACACGCATCATTCATCTGGGCCCAAGACCAGGCGACGCAGCGCCGATGGCGATTTTGGAATTGGTCGGTTTCGACGATTTGGCCGCAGTTCAACCCGAGAGCAAGGCCAAATCGGGCGGTAAATCGCGCTTGAAAGCCTCGCAGAAAGCCGCGGCTGAAAAGGCGGACAAATCCAAATCCAAAGCCTCCTAATCTCAAATTAAGACTGAAGCGGAGGGTGAATCTAAACCTGAGCTGGCCTAATGCCGCAAATTCATTGTTTGCAATTAAATATACTGGACTTAGGGCGAATCTATACTCTTTACGGTATTAATCTGAATATTAACGAGCGCGCTAAGGGCAGTCTGCATCGCTGCGGATTGCCCTTGCTCGCTTTTGTCGAAGAAGTCGAGTTCGATCTTTTATATATACACTACATCAGAATTGTGCGTCATTCCTGCTTTCATAGCAATGATGACTTTTATCGTCGCATAAAAATATGAACTTCTAATTATCGAGGAAGGAAATGACAATCGATATTCGCAATTTATTCAATGTCAAAGACGCGCCTTTGCGCTGCCGAGGCTGGGTGCAGGAAGCTGCCTTGAGAATGTTGCTCAACAACCTGGATCCGGCCGTCGCCGAGAACCGCGACGAACTGATTATATACGGCGGCACCGGCAAGGCGGCGCGCAACTGGGAAGCCGCTAACGCCATCGCACAGACGCTGCTCGATTTAACCGACGACGAGACGCTGCTAGTCCAATCCGGCAAACCAGTCGGCATCCTGCCCACGCATCGCGACGCGCCGCGGGTATTGATAGCCAATGCCAATTTAGTTCCGCATTGGGCGAATTGGGATTACTTTCGCGAACTCGAGCGACAAGGACTCATTATGTTCGGCCAGATGACCGCCGGATCATGGATTTACATCGGCACACAGGGCATTCTGCAAGGCACTTACGAGACCCTGGCGGAACTGGCACGGCAACGCTTCGGCGGCAGCCTTAAACATCGACTGACGGTTACCGCCGGCCTAGGCGGAATGGGCGGCGCTCAACCGCTGGCGATTACAATGAACGAAGGCGCAGCCTTAATCGCTGAAGTCAATCCAGAGCGAATTCAGCGCCGGCTGGCTACCCGCTACCTCGACAAATCGACTGAAAACATCGACCAAGCCATCGATCAGGCGCTTGCTGCTAAAGCCAAAGGACAAGCGATTTCCATTGGCATCCTGGCTAATGCCTGCGACCTTCTGCAAAGACTCGTTCAGCGCGGCATCACCCCCGACGCCCTCACCGACCAGACTTCCGCTCACGATGAACTCAACGGTTATGTGCCTGCCGGACTAAACTACGCCCAAGCCAACGAATTGCGCTCTATTGACCCCGGTGAATATATAAAACGCGCCTATGCCACAATGGTGCGCCATTTAAATGCGATGGTTACATTGATGGATAGAGGCAGCGCGACTTTCGACTACGGCAACAACTTACGGGCGCAAGCGCAAAAGGGCGGCGCCGAGCGGGCTTTTGCCTTCCCCGGCTTTGTCCCGGCATTTATTAGACCGTTGTTTTGCTTGGGCAAGGGACCTTTCCGCTGGGCAGCGCTGTCCGGTCGTCCAGAAGACATCTATAAGACCGACGCCAAAGTCCTTGAATTATTCCCGAATGACGAACCGCTGCGCCGCTGGATAAAAATGGCTGAAGAACGAGTAGCATTCCAAGGCTTGCCGGCGAGAATATGCTGGTTAGGTTTGGGCGAGCGGCACAAGTTCGGTCTCGCTATCAATGAAATGGTCGCCAAGGGGGAGTTAGCCGCGCCGATTGTCATCGGACGCGACCACCTCGACACCGGATCGGTGGCTTCGCCTTTTAGAGAAACTGAAGGGATGCTGGATGGCTCGGATGCAGTCGCCGACTGGCCTATTTTGAACGCGTTAGTGAATGCGGTATCCGGGGCGAGTTGGGTGTCATACCATCACGGCGGCGGCGTCGGCATAGGTTATTCGCTGCATGCCGGAATGGTAATCGTCGCCGATGGAACGCCGGAAGCCGCCAAACGACTTGCTCGCGTCCTCTGGAACGACCCGGCGACCGGCGTCATACGCCATTCCGATGCCGGATACGAAACCGCTAAACAAACAGCGGCAAAGTGCGGCGTGAAACTGCCGTCGGTGTAGCAAATAACGGTAGAGCAGGCGTTCCTGCCAATCAGTTAAGGAGGACGGGCGTCCCTGCCCGTCTGCAAGATTGGACAGAGATACCTGTCCTCCTATAGAAAAATAGTCGAAAACAACCTGCTCTAAAATAAATATATTATGACTTCCGAACCGTTTCAACCCAATATCGACCGTCTGACTTCGGCCGAGCGACGGCTTTTACGCTGGGGTAAGCGCGAGGAACGCCGCTTTGGCTCGCTCGGTATGCTGTTGGAAGGCGCTAAACTCGTCGAAGAAGGCTTAAAAGAACATCTTGGGCTGAATTGCGGCTGGTTCACCGGTGAATTTGCTGAAGACAACAGGGAATTATTGAATCGACTGCGCTCTGTCGGGTGTCGAATTAGACCGGTTAGTTCGCGTGTGATGCGGCAAATATCGGATATGGAAACGCCGCCGGGCATCGCAGTAGTCAGCGAACAAGTCGATGTCCGGCTGCGAAATCCATTCGACCCATTCAAATTGATTGTGGCTTTGATAGCCGCGCAGGATCCAGGCAATTTGGGCGGCGTCATACGCACAGCGGATTATTTTGGCGTGGACGAAGTCTGGCTCAGTGTAGGCTCCGCCGACCCCTTCGGCCCGAAGGCTCTGCGCGGCGCAATGGGCGCGACATTCCGCGTTCCAGTAGCGCGCTTCGACGACTTACGTTCGCAAATTCTTCGCTTCAAAAAATACGGCGCAGTCATCTGGGCGGCCGTCGCCCACGGCAAAGTCGAAACAAATATAATACATTCAGAACGGATGATTTTGCTCTTCGGCAATGAGAGCCGGGGATTATCCCCTGATGAATTGAAATTAGCAGATAAGCGCGCCAAGATTGCCGGCGCCGGACGGGGAGAGTCGCTTAATTTGGGCGTTGCGGTGGGGATTATGGTTCATCAAGCGCTCGTGTTGTGTCAATAAAGTCCTGTCGTATGTCATCCTTCACTTCGTTCAGGATGACGACATCTTACGCTTGATATAGCGCTAGAAAACAGAGGAATCGTCATCCCGCTGCGCGGTGCAACCGAAGATGGAAATAGTCTTGAGCGCTAACAGCCTTAATGTTGTCCATATAGTCAATAATGTATATATAGTCCATTTCTTGATCTAAAATCGTCTATTTTCTAAGTAATATAGATTGTTATGGTAGAAAGTGGTTACCACAAAAACAAACAACCCCTTTCGGGGTCGTTTGCAAAGACGCTAAACCTTCCACCTCCAGATAAACTGGATTAATTATAAATTAATGAAGAGAGCATATTAAAGTCGAGAGTTTTGCAGATTAAAAATCAAAAAAGTTGAATTTTACTACTTTAACATCATTCGTAATAAACTGTATTTTAATAACATAATTCCAATACACTAAGAAATTTCCCGAAAGGAGTTTTCGATGTTCAATTACACTTTTCACAATCTCTCCAGATTTGTCTTACTATTCACGGTTTTTGTATTTACCGTCATTGGCTGCGGCAGCGGCGAGCGGCCGGGGATAAAAGTGCATTACGAGAAAGTTGACACACCGCCAGGCGCGCTGCCGGATGTGCCGGCCGAGTTAGGCGGCGAAGGCTTCACCGGCGAAGGCTGGCTAACTAACGCCGATTACGAAGGCATCGGCGACCCGCGCGCTGTGCCAGGCGGGACCTTCACTATGGCAATCTTTGAATTCCCCGCCACTCTGCGCACCATCGGCAAGGACTCGAACAGCGAATTTATCTACCTCATCGACAACCTAGTCTATGAGAGCCTGATGGGCATCCATTCGATGACGATGCAGTATGTCCCCGGGCTGGCGACCCACTGGAAAATATCCGAGGACAAGCAGACTTTCTGGTTCCGCCTCGACCCGCGCGCCCGCTTCGCCGATGGCAGCCGCGTAACCACCGAGGATGTCATCGCCTCGTGGAAACTACGCGTCGATGAAAAAATCCTCGCGCCTTATTCAAATATCTTATGGAGTAAATTCGATGAGCCGGTCGCCGAATCACCCTACATCATCCGTGTGAGCTGCAAAGAACTCAACTGGCGCTTTTTCATATACTTCGGCGGAATGAATATTCTGCCGGCGAAATATATCGCTTCCGGCGGCGAAAACTATATGAAAGAATTTCAATTCAAAATGCCGCCCGGCAGCGGTCTTTATGAAATCGAACACGATAAAATCATCAAGCAGAAAGTCCTCTCGCTGCGCAAACGGCAAGACTACTGGGACAAAGACAATCCCAAAGGCAAAGGCGTCGGCAACTTCGACCGCCTGAAATTCGTCGTAGTGAACGACGAACGACTGATGTTCGAGAAGTTCAAGAAGGGCGAGACCGATTTTTATCAGGTCGGACGCGCCCAGTGGTGGCGCGAAGAGTGCGACTTCGATAATGTCAAACGCGGGTTAGTCCAAAAACGCAAAATTTACAACGACGACCCGCAAGGCATCAGCGGCGTCGTCTTCAATATGCGCGTCGAACCGTTCAACGACATCCGTATGCGCAAAGCCATCGTGCACCTTTTAAACCGCGAAAAATTAAACAACGAACTATTCTTCAAAGAATACACCTTCCTCGATAGTTACTTCCCCGGCGGGATTTACGAGAACCCCGACAATCCCAAATACCGCTACGACCCCGATTTAGCCGTGAAACTACTGGCTGAATGCGGCTGGAATAAGCGCAACGCCGAAGGCTGGTTGACCAACGCTAAAGGGCAGACCATCGAACTGGAACTGGCTTATGCGTCGGTCGGCTCCGAGCGCATATTCACAGTCTTCCAAGAAGATCTAAAAAAGGTCGGCATCAAGTTGAACTTGAAACAAACCCAAGGTTCGACGCTGTTTAAGATGGTCAACGAGCGCAAGTTCATCATCCACTGGCAGTCGTGGGGCGGACTGTTCTTCCCCAATCCAGAGAACGATGTGTCGTCCTGGACCGCCGATGTCGAGAACACCAACAACCTCGCCGGCGTCAAGAACCCCGAAATTGACTCGCTCTGCAAAGTCTATAATATAACCTTCGACCAGGAAGAGCGCGTAAAAATCATCCGCCGCATCGACCGCATCCTGATGGACATCCAGCCCTTCGCTTTAGCATGGTATGCGCCCTTCCACCGCATCCTTTACTGGAGCAAGCTCGACGCTCCGGAATACTATTTCACCCGCACCGGCGACTGGCGGTCAGCGCTTTCGCTATGGTGGCTCGACCCGGAAAAGGAAAAGGCTCTCGAAAAAGCCCGCAAAGACAAGTCCATCAATTTTCCTGTCGGAGAAACCGATGTAATGTATTGGCCTGAATACAACAAAACTCACGGGCAGCAATATACTATAAAAGAGTAAAAGTCCGGCAAAATTTGATTATATTATAGGTCGTGCTTTGCCCGCTTTCGACTCGCTATAGTCGATAGCGAAAGAAGTAGTGTTGCGTCAGGTGTTTATGCACCTGACGCAATAGGGTTGCCGTCGAACGTGCCGAAGGCGCGTCTTTCCCGCGCAGGCGGGAAACCAGACTAAAGTTCTAAATCGATAATAAAACTTCAGTAGTTTCAACCTTATCCGTGAGGTTTATTATGCCGGACGAAACACTAAAGGAAGCCCTATCAGACATTCGAGCCAAACTTCTTGCAGGCGACTTCTATCAGAACGAGGAACATATCCGTTTTTCGCTAGTAGCGCGCGTTCTTAAGGCGCTGGGCTGGGATATCTGGAATCCTAAGGAGGTTTATACTGAATGTCCTGCCGTGCCGACCGAGGATAAAGGCAAGGTAGATATTGGATTGCTCATTAATAATAGGCATCAAGTATTCATCGAGATAAAACCTATTGGATATTGGTCGACTTATCATAAACTTCTAACTGAAACTGAAACACAACTTGAGAATTATCTGCGCAAGTTTTCAGCGCCGTTTGGTTTAATAACCGACGGCAGAATATGGAGATTTTACCTGACTTATACTCCTGCAAGTAGTCTTGGTGAGAAACTGTTTCAAGAATTTGATTTTATTGCAGTGATAGATGAGTCTGATTTGTTCTTTATATTATCAAAAGAAGCCATAGAAGACGGATCAACAAGGAAATTGGCAGAAGAGCGTCTAAAGGCTACTGAGAGAAGCAGGCAAATACGGCAATTGATTCCTGATGCTGAAAACTTTGTAAAAAAATATCCTACAAACAGTCCTGTTCAAGCATTACAAAAACTTGTCAGAGAGAAGTTTGGATATGATGTGACGATCGAAGAAGCAGTAGAAGCAATCAATGCAGGAATTCCTAAAGATCAACCACCAATATCTCCACCGATTCAGACTAGAACCATTTCGTCTAATCAGGAAAATAAAGATGAGCAAACTAAAGAGAAGCCACTTAAAAAGGATGGAGGTTATATTGGAAAGAATTTTACAGAATTTACTTTGTTTGGAGAGTCTTACATAATAAATAGACAATATGAACTTTTAGTCAAAGTAGCCGAAATTATATTCAATAAACATCCTAACGATTTTGAGAAAGTCTTTAGAATAAGAGGTCATCGCGATAATATCACTTATTTTAGTTATAATGGGCGAGATTTAGAGGCACCCAAAAGGATTGGAAATTCAAGATTTTGGATTCGGACCAAATTTACAGGTGATGGCACAGTTGGACTTGCGAAAAGGATTTTAAGTGAATTCGGTTATCGACAAGAAGATTTAATCGTTCAAACTAAATGACAACAATAAACATCCAATTATTATTCTATTATTTGTAATGAGTAACATTTGTTCTCAGACTCAAGCATAATACCTGTCGAACGAATCGAGTCGCGTATCCTGCTGATTCGTGGCAAGAAGGTCCTGATAGACCGCGACCTGGCGGAATTATACGGAATCGAGACTAAAAGACTAAACGCACAGGTCCATAGAAATCAATCCCGCTTCCCGGAAGATTTTCTGTTTCGTCTGACCTCTACTGAGCGTGATGAGGTGGTCGCAAAATGCGTCCACCTCAGTAAGCTAAAATTCTCGCCCAGTCTTCCTTATGTTTTTACTGAACATGGGGCTATAATGGCTGCGACTGTGTTGAACTCAGAACGGGCAGTTGCAGTCAGTGTGTTCGTGGTGCGTGCTTTCGTTAAACTGCGCGAAATCGCAACTACGACTCGCGAATTAGAAGTAAAGTTGATAGAATTGGAGCAGCGTATAGGCGGTCACGATGAGCAAATTAAAAAGTTGGTTATGGCTATTCACCAATTAATGCTGCCTCCACAGCCTGTTAAGAAACAGAAAATGGGATTTTAGGAGGTCATCACAATTTGTGATAACCCTTCTTGTGTCGGATTCAAGAATCCGACCTACTTGATTGGATTCCCGCCTGCGCGGGAATGACGCGCGCTAAACGGCGCGCAATTAGGAAATATCATCACCCTAACACAATGCTTATAAACAACCTAACTAATACACAACAATTATGGGCGGTTTAGCCAGTTACTTTATCCGCCGCTTTCTGCTGATAATCCCGACCTTCCTCGGCATTACCATTCTTGTCTTCTGCATCCTGCAAATCGTCCCCGGCGGACCTCTCGAACAGGAGATAATGAAACTAAAGGCGGGAATGGCGCAGATGGGCGGGTCGGCCGAGGTCGGCGGCGGCGCTTCCGGCAGCGAACTCGGGCAAATCACCATCCCCGCCGAAGCGATGGAAGAGATGAAGAAATTCTACAATATGGACAAACCCATCCCCATACGGTATGCGATTTGGCTGTGGAATGTCCTGCATCTCGACCTCGGACATTCCTATGTCTATGCCGAGCCGGTTTGGGATGTCATCAAAGCCCGTTTCCCGATTTCTATCTACTTCGGACTCATCGGGATGATAGCGACCTATTCCATCTGCATTCCACTGGGCGTGTTCAAAGCCGTTAAACACGGCTCAAAGTTCGACCTGCTGTCGAGCGTAACGGTCTTCATAGGTTATTCGACGCCCGGCTGGCTGGCGGGACTAGTGCTGCTCGTGCTGCTGGGCGGCGGTTCATTCTGGGATGTCTTCCCCTTAGGCGAATTCCGCAGCGAAAACTGGTATGACCTGTCGTGGTGGGGCAAAATTGTGGACCAGGTGCATCACACTATCTTGCCGGTCTTCGCTTATCTGGTCGGCTCGTTTGCTGTGCTGACGATAATGATGAAAAACTCGCTGATCGAGAACATCGGGCAGGACTATGTCCGCACGGCTTTCGCCAAAGGCCTGCCTGAAAAGCGGGTTATCTTCGTCCACGCCCTGCGCAATTCGCTTATACCACTTTCGACCGGCATCGGACATATCATCAATGTAATTTTCGCCGGCTCAATGCTCATCGAACGCACTTTCAACATCCACGGAATGGGGCTGTTGGCATACAACTCGATTCTCAACCGGGATTATCCCATTACGCTGGGCTTTTTAGCCATCGGGGCGGTCTTAGGGCTGCTTGGCAACATTCTATCCGACATCGCTTATGCGCTCATTGACCCGCGCATCAGGTTTAAATAGGGAGACGCAATGAGCGAAAATACTACCCCAACCGGCTATAAATCGGTATCGCTGTTCCGCAAGAGACTCAAGCGCTTCCGTTCGATAAAACGCGGTTATTACTCGTTTATCATAATAGTCATAGCCTATATAATTTCCTTTTTAGCCCCGCTGCTGATGAATAACAAGGCGCTGCTGGTGTCTTACAACGGCCGGTTGCATTTTCCAGTTTTTAAATACTATCCCGGCAGTTATTTCGGGCAGGATATTTACGGCGAAGCGAATTATCGCACACTGAAGCAGCAGTTTAAGGCTGCCGAACAGAGCAATTGGGTCTTAATGCCGCCTTATCCTTACAGCCCTTACGAAAGCCTGACCGACCCGCGCGGCAGCCCGCCCAATCCACCATCGTGGCAGCACTGGTTCGGCACCGACGACCGCGGGCGGGATGTGTTCGTGAGGCTGGTCTATGGCTTCAACATTTCACTGTCATTCTCTTTGATTTTAATAACTTGCGGCTATGTCATCGGTATATCCGTCGGCGCGGCGCTGGGTTATTTCGGCGGCAAGTTCGATATCATCGCCCAACGCTTCATCGAAATCTGGTCGTCGATGCCACACCTATATACCATCATCATCGTCAGTTCCATCATCCGCCCGAATTTTACGCTGTTAGTCATCCTGTTGACGCTTTGGGGTTGGATTAGTATGACTTATTTCATCCGCGGCGAGTTCTACCGCGAAAAAGCCAAGGATTATGTCCACGCCGCTATATCGATGGGCGCTTCGGACCGGAAGATTGTATTTAAGCATATATTACCTAACTCTTTAACGCCGGTCATCACCTTTGCGCCGTTTGCGATTGTCGGTGGAATTAGTGCGTTGGTAGGGCTGGACTACCTCGGCTTCGGCTTGCCGCCGCCTACGCCGTCCTGGGGCGAACTGATTAATCAGGGAGTCAACAATATATTTTCATGGTGGTTAGT
>Ga0194113_10003032_pt1 | contig 22643 bp, 14 predicted proteins | sample TA2MahC200mmetaG_FD_146193 | JGI IMG/M metagenome (GOLD analysis project Ga0194113, IMG submission 146193) | Freshwater microbial communities from Lake Tanganyika, Tanzania - TA2015017 Mahale Deep Cast 200m | ecosystem: Environmental > Aquatic > Freshwater > Lake | place: Tanzania: Lake... | reverse complement strand
AATGCGCCGCCTCGTTGACCACGGGATAGCGCGGCCCGCGCAGGGCTTTTTCATGCTCCAACTCGGTCATCGGCCGCAACCCTGTCCAGGCCGCGAACGTCGCGCCAGCCTCCCAGGATAGCCACCACGTGGACCTGCTCTTGAGCCGCCCGTGCGTAAATGCGTAGGTATTGTCGGTCCCGTCGTTGGTCTTGTAAATCCTCCCGAACCATCCACCAGGCCCTTGCATGCCGTCGCCGTTCATGAAACGCTCGGCCATCTCCGGCGGCAACCAGCAGAGAAAATACGCGAACGCCGCCTGCGGAATCGGCCTGTCCATCATATAGAAAGCCTTATAGCCGTTGGGGAACGTGGCGGGGATCTCGCCGCCGTCTTCCGGTTCGGCCCCGCGCGCCCAGAGCTTGCCCAGCTGTTTTCCCGTCGGGATCGCGGTGGAGTTTGTCACGCGATAGGGCGGAAAGTCGGCAGTACTCTCCATCGCTTCGCGGACAACCATCGTGGCGTTGGACCCGCCAATGCGCTCCTTTTCCGCGGCCTGCTTTTTCTCGGGCGGGTATTGATAGAATGCGTACGTCTCGTCGCCCCCTGTGCCCAGGTAAAAAGATCCCTCGGCCACATACACCATCCTGAGCCCGTAGACCTTGAGCGCGATCCGGGTGTCCTTCTTGATCTCCGGCATGGTTGTCAGATCCCAAATCGCCGTCATGCCGGTGGCCTTCACGGTGCCCATACCATGATCCGCCAGCCGGACAAAGGCACCGTAGTTCCCGTCATCGCCGTCGGGAACCAGAACGTCAAGCTTGACCCCCGTTTCCTGCCCGTAGCCGGTCGGGTTCATCACCTTGTCCGCAACCAGCCGCACCGGCTTCCATTCGCTCGTTCCGTCCAGCCGCACCTTGAAAAAGACCCAGAGAGCGCTGTGGTTCACGTCGTGCCGCCAGGCGCCGCTCCAATCCATATCGAACGTGACGATAGCCGACTTCTCGTCCCGCGGAATCACGGTGATATTGCTGAAATTGCCGTGCAGCCCCGCCGGACTCAGCCGCGGCTGCTTCACACCGTCCATCTGCACCTGGGCTTTTCCCACGCCCGTCCCAAGCATCCCCCAGGCAAAAGCAAGACTTGCCGACAAACTTAGACGCCAGATTTCGCTCCTCGATTGTCTCTTCACGGGCTTCACAACTTTTCTCTATCGGATTTATCAGACCCAGCAGACAGGTCCTGCCGGTCGGACTGGTCGGACACTCCACCAAGAACAGACGTCTCAATCGCCAATCACGAACTTCGGATAATTCCGGCGCACAAACGGCTCGGTCCGCTCCGAAACCCACTGGATCCGGTGAACGACGGGTTTTCCTTGCCAATCAAGGGCCCCGTCGCCGTCAAAGAAGATAAAATAAAAACTGCACTCCTGCCCTGAAACCACCCCGAAATCGGCCAGCGGCAGACGAAATTCATAGCGGGTGACGCCAGCCGCATCGTCGCGCTTCACGGCGTAGGTGGCGCTCTTAAGTAACGTCTCGTCCGGGCCATCCCACTGCTGAAACTCGACGCCCTTGGCGGCCAGAGCCGCGCCCACGTTCCACTGGGTGCCGGCCGCGTTCACGAGGCCGATCTGCAGGGCATCGCCGTTGTAGATATCCTTGCCGACCTGGTCGTTCAGGTGCGTGTCGTCGGTCACCTCGACGGCGACTAGAAGCGCCTCGCCGTCCGTCGCCAACCAGGCCTTGGCGCTGAAATCACGCGGCCCGCGCCAGGGGGTGGCCGTGAAATCCCCGGGGAAGCGCTCATGAATCGGATGGAAATATGCCGGGCTGTCGGCGACCGCCACGGGCGTGACATCCGCCCACTCATCCAGTGAGCCGTCCAACTGGAAAGGGGTGGCCAGTTTCGCCGGACGCTTCAGCTCCAGATCCAACTCGCCGGTGACCGGGCCCACGGCCGTATCGCCAGCCGGGGCCGTGCGCGCGGCACGCCAGCCGGCAAACGTCCACGCATAGCTGGGGCCGCCGCCCCCCGCATCATTTGCGCCATGCCGGTCGGCGTTCGCGTACACCGCCGGCGCGCGCCCGCCGGTGAGCAGGTGCGCGGGTTGGTGACTGCCGCCGAAGAAATAGTCGCCGCGCAGGATGGCGCCGCGAATATCCGGCGGCCAGTCGGCGGGCAGTTCCGGCGCGCCACGGCCATGGGTGCCCTTGAAACCGCGCCCCACCGCACTGCCGATCGAAACCGGTCGTTCATAGATGCCCAGCGCCATGGCATCCTGTACGCCCCAGCACGAGGGAAGAGAGTCATTGGGTATCGCCGGCCGCGGGCCGCGCACGCACTTTTCATACTCCAGTTCCGTCATCGGCCGCAACCCGGACCAGGCCGCAAAAACCGCCCCATCCGTGAAAGACATCCACGGGACCTTTTCGTCGGGCTTGGGCGCGGCATAGGTGAAATCCGGCGAGACGCCCGATCGCTCAATCACCATCCCATGACCCTGCTCGTAAAAACGCGGTTTCGCTTGAGCCGCGGTCAGTGTATTGAGAAACTCCGCATACTGAGCGGCCGTCGGATAGGCGTGCTTCATGCAATAGAACGCCGCATGGCCCTTGGGAAAAGCCGCTGAAATTTCACCGCCGTCTTCCGGCGTGATGTCCACGGCCCAGAGCGCCCCCTTCTTCTTGCCGGTCGGGATGGCGGCCTCGCTCTCGATCCGGTATGGCAAGGGGTCTTCCCTCGCCACGCCGACTCCCCACGTATACAGATCACCGATATTGAACTTGAACGGAAGAGAAATGGCCGTATCCGAGGGCTTTCCGCTGTGCTTGTAAAGCCAGTTAATCTCCATCCCGCCATACCCTTTGCCGAGGTACGGGGCGATCGGACCATTGCCGCGGCCGACGAAGAAAGCCCCTTCAGGAATGAAGACCATCTCAATCCCGATGGCCTTGATCGGGGCTTTGCCCACGTTGCCTCTTGTAACGCCCGGTGTCGCACCGAAATCCCATATCGCCGTGACGCGCCGCGCATCCACCAGGCCTAACCCGTCCCCCGCGCGACGCACGAACACGCCGGTATACCCGTCATCGCCTCCCGGCACAACAAACTCTAACTGGGTTCCACTCTCCTGGCCATAGCCAGTCGGGCTCAACACCTGATCCGCCGCCAACCGCACGTGTTGCCACTCAGTCGCAGCCTCGGGCTTGACCTTGAAGAACACCCAAGCCGCATCGAAAAAATTCCCCCAACGCCAGGAGTTCGTCCAGGAAACGTCGAACGTCACCGTAGCAGTCTTATCGTCGCGCGGTTCCACCGACACGTTCTGGATCCGCAACCCTACCACCCGTGCCGACGACGTCTCGACCACGGCATTGGTCAGAGCGTCCTCTTCATCCTCCTGGTCGGCCTGCACCGCTTCGATCTTGGCATCATTCACCGCCGCACCCTTGGCGGTTGCCGGCACAACTGGCGTGGATGTTTTGGCCTCCTGCGCCAACGCGCCTCCCACGCCCAGCATCAATCCACAAACCAGTATGATCGCCCCTTTGGAAGACCCGCAAGCCCTACGCCGCAACGTCATAACCCGCTCCTTTCCAGAATCCGCAATCAGCCACGAGATATCCGATCAACAAGCGACCCCAGTCCCCAGCGCCCAGCCTAATAGACGACGCGTCTCGTCTTGAATTGGCCTTCACGAGCTCACAAAATCCAACGCAAAAATACATCTCAATCTCAAAATGACTGGTATAGCATGGAACAGACCAACTTACACTTTTAGCTGTACTTAATTTTTAAATCGTTACTAATAAACGTGTTATGTTATCAATCGGCTCGCCTGACTACTAGAATTGTGCCGCCAGCAGTCTACACATCCCCCAGATGCATTCACGAGTACGCAAGCCCAAAAGGCAAACAGCCGCCACACCCCTATGCGGCACTCCTTAGACGTAAGGTTTTTTGCCCTTGATGGATCGCTTGCCGAGCTATATACGGAGCGATTCAGTATTTCACTGAGCAACCGTAAGGCGCTGTCGCGGAGACCTCGACAGGCTTGTCGGCCATCGCGGCATCAAGCGTCTGTTTCACGTAGTTGACCGCGTCCTTCATCTTCTCGCGCTCGAGCTTGGGCTGGTCGTCGATGGCGCCGGTGTAAATCACGTTGCCCTCAGGGTTGATGATCACCATCTGCGGTGTGGTCTTGGCTCCGTAGAGCTTGCCCACCTTGCCGTCGGCATCGAGGAGCAGCGCGGTCGGGACCGCTTTATATTGCGTGACACGCTCCGCCCACTGTTCGGGGGTCAGGTGCCCTTGTTTGTTCGGTGCCGAAGAGCAGATGGTCAGCCAGATCACGCCCTTTTCCGTGTAGGTCTTTTGAAGGGCCTGCATGTTGTCGGTCTCATAGTGCTTGCGCACGAAGGGACAGTCGAAGTTCGTCCATTCCAACACGACGTAACTCCCCTTGGAGGCAGCAAGGCTGTGCTCCGCTCCCGCGATGTCCTTCAGGGTGAAATCGGGGGCCGGCTTGACAGCCTCCTGCGCCCATCCGCACACCGAAAATCCCGCAACAGCAAGCCAAGCGGCCCGCATGATTCCCTGTTTCATGGATGACCTCCTTTTCGCCCTTGGTTTTCTCTGTCGCAGTCGAGAAGGGCAGCCCGACCGCCACAAGCCGCAATGGTCCGTCGTGTCAGGGGGCGCGCGAGACCGTGGCATGGATCGTCCACGCGTGGTCAACCGCCTTGCTTCGAGACCCTGCTGAGGGAAAAACCAAGATGCCTTCGACCACATCGCCCGTTTTGAACGGATTGGGGCCGGCGCGGAGGAGAGCCGACCAAGCGGCGCCGTGGCGCCGCCACCGTGGCGCCGCCTGTAAGTCAAGCGCCCCGTTTCGAGTGGCGCAGAATTGAGCCCGACCCCACGCGGCGTCCGTCAGCGCGATGCCATCAGGCGGTTGAATCCGCACAGTGAGCCCCCCCGTTCGGCCTGCGCCTGGACAACCCACTCATCGGCAGGCTTGGGCAGCCTGGCCCGCCAGTGCGCAAACTCGGCCGCCGTTTCGTCGGCCGCCGGCGCAGGTTCTGAGGTAACCACGCCCAAGCTGACCGAAGCCTCGCTCTGCAGCGGCATGCATATCTCGAGGCAGACCATCCAATCGACCGTGACGCCGACCTCCACACGCTCCGCGCCCGCCAGCGTCTCATCGGTCACGAAATCGACCAGCAACCACACCCGGTCTGTATAGACGAACGTGACCATCCCGGACTCTTCGAACCGCTCGGGGGTGGGAAACCACACGCGTGCCAGGCGTACCCCGTCCGGCAGGCGCCAGCGCAGCGTCGGCGCCAGTCCCGAGTCACCCGGGTTCAGCCAATACGTGTGCCACCCCGGTCGGCTCTGCAATTCGACCGCCAGCGAGAACGTCGTGCCGGGCACCACTGCGTCACGCTCGGGGATCAGACGCACCCGTTCGCCGGTTTCAGCCGCCACCGGGACTGCCGCACCCACCAGCGCACCCGCCACCGCCAATCGGCACGCCTGCCGCAACCGGTTATTCGCCTCGCTGAGCACCCATTCCATAAGACTGCCACCCCTCATGAGTGTCATTATACGTTAAATGACTGAACCGGATAATGATTTTCTCCTCACAGACATGGGAGAGACGCTGCTTATAAAGGTAAAACCATGAAATCAACGATTTACACGGGTTTGAAGTGGTGGGCGGTGAGAGACTCGAACTCCCGACAGCCTGGGTGTAAACCAGGTACTCTAACCAACTGAGTTAACCGCCCCCGTCGTCGGCAGGGGGTAAGAAAATACCATACTCGACGGGGACCTGCAAGCCAATCCCCCGACAGCCAATCACTGCGCCACGATCCGAAAGTTGCTGAATCGCAGTTCGCCGCCTGCGGGCGAGTAGATCAGCACGTTGATCTTGCCAACCTCGGTGGGGAGGGGGAGGGAGTCGCGGTATTCCCAGTCCGTCAAGGCGCTCTTAAAGGTCTTGTCTGAGCAGGCAAAGAACGCGGTGTTGCGGCCGGGCTTGATGTAAAACGGCGCCGTCTCAAAATAGCGGCCGCCTGCGTCGAGCCCGAGCGCCACGCGCGTGCCGCACGTGAGGCGGCTCTCCACGTCAACCAGCAACGTGTCGCCCACGCGCACGGCGAGCGCCGGATCGCACACGCGGCCAAACACCGTCTTTTCCTTGCTTCCAACCTGGAACCGCACCACGAGTCGTCCGTCGGCCTCAACGCCTTCCGCCGCATCGCCCCATTCCTCGCGAACCCATGCCGCTGCCTGACCGGCCCCGCTGATCGGACGGGTTGGGCCCGCAGGCGGCCGTGCGTCTGACGGGTCGGACGCGCGGCGCATGCCTCCCGAAGCCTTGTCCATAAACGTCACATCAATCCCGCCGTGCTGACTGAGGAAGTATAGGACGAGATTGACCCCCATCCGCGTCGCCCCTTCCTGCATTTCCGCCGGACTGAGGCTGGTGAGTGAATCCTTGAGCGGCTGCGTGTGGGGATCGATGTTGAGGCCGTCACCATAATCGTTGCGCGTGTAGACCACGGCGACACGTCCGTTGATCCGTATCCCCTCGATGTAGTCCTCGCGGTATTTGTCTCCCGGCGGAATGGCGTAGCCCTTGTAGCCGCGGGTCAGGTCGTAACCGGTGCGCCAGCCGTCGAAATCGGCGCCCAGCCGTTCGATCACCGCGCCCGGAAGCACCCGCGCGATTTCACGCCGGAAGGCCCGGTCAAAGGTCTCGTCGCGGTAGTGCGTCGAGTCATCGGCCCACAGGTGTCCGTTTTTCTGCAGGTAGTCGCGCAGGTTGCGCACTTCCGCGTCCGTGAAACGAAAATCATTATGGCCGGTCAGATATACGAACGGCAGCCGGTGCAGCTCGGGTTGATCGAGCCGCACGACGATGTCTCCAGCCATCAGCGACATGCCGGTCCGCTCACGAAGCTGGTGGCTTAAAAACATCATCGCTGTCCGCGCGCAATCCCAGTCACCGCCGTATTGCGCCAGGGCCAGCGTCGCCGAAACCGTGACCGGACCGCCGCTGCCGCCCTTCAAGGCCAGATCGCCGGCGCCGTTCTGGCCACGCTGCGGCTGGCCCGTCCTCTTGGGAAGGGCGATTCCGACGTCTCGCGCCGCCTCCGGCCGGTGAGCGTCGGCTGCGGCCGTCAGGCTGATCGCCGTTGACGTTTTCCGCCGCGCCGCGCCGCCAGCCGCTTCCGCCGCGCGGGCGACTGTGGCGGCTGCCGGTTCGCTTCCGGCCGGCGTCGCGGCGGGTGCGTCGCGGCGCTGCGTACCGGCCGCCAGCGCGACCGCCTCCGCAGCCACCGCGGCGGGGCCCGCCGCCTGCCGTTCGGATCCAAAACTCTCCGGGCGCGCGGTTTCGGGTGAGGCGGCAGCGGAGGCGACACGCGCCAGTGCGACCGTCGCCGCCTCTGGCTGTCGCGCGTTGGCGCCGGCCGCCACGCTGATCGCCGTTGCCGTCTTCCGTTGTGCCGCGCCGCCATCAGTCACGGCCCGTTGCCGATCCACCGATCGTGCAGCATCGGCCTGCGCCACCCGTTCTGCGTGTTTGGCCGACGCCTGCCGGAGGTCTTCAGGACTCGCCTCAGCGGTCGGCGCCAGTTCACGCTCAGCCGATTCTGTGGCGTGCAACGCGGCGGCGGCCTGTCGTTTGAGCGGTGTGGGGGCAACAGCGACGTCCTGAACCTCTGCGCCATGCTGCGGCAGCGTCACCTGCATCTCACGGCGTTCTGTCGCGTGCCGCTGAACAGCCGTTGCGCGCGTGGCTTCGAACACACGCGCGTGCTCAACGGTTTGTTCCGATTCGCGCCGTTTGGCGGCGACTTCGGGTTGCTTCTCGGCGGGCGTATCGGGTTGAAGGGCTTGCTTGGCCGCCTCTTCGGCCTGCCGCTCCAGCGGGTCGGGCGTCCGCTCGCGCGTCTGCGCCTCCATTGCCGCCACGGCGCTCGCGCTGAGATCGGGTTGTGCGAGATCGGCCGCGGTGCGCGCCTCGGACGCCGCAAGCGACAGGTCCGCCCTGGCCTGTACGTCCAGTTCGGCCTGCGTGTCCTTCACGGCGACGGCGCCGGCTGCGGGCGCCAGCGAGAACCCCAGCTTCTCCTCGAGCGATCCGATCGTCACCGCCAGCGTGGGCGAGATTTGATCCAGGGTCACCACCCGCGTCTGCAACAGCAGATCCAGGCACAACAGAAACACCAGTATATGCATGACCAGACTGGCGGCAAAATACTTGGCGAGCCGGTTTTCGTCGCCTCGCGTCATCCGCCACAGCAGGTACAGGAGAATCAACAGGAGGATGAGCACCCCCGTCATCCGCCACGCATGGGTATCTCCGGCTGGCGCGGGGGTGACGGCCGCCGGTTCGGCGGCGGATGGGGCCGGCGGCGCAACTTCCGGAGCTGGATCCGGTTCGGGCTGCGGCGGTTCGATGACCGGTTCGGGTTCCGATTCCGGCTCCGGATCGGTGACCACCGCCGGCTCCGGCTCCGGTTCCGGCTCGGGAATGACTTCGGGTTCCGGAACGACGACCCGCACCGTCCAGGGGACCTCGACGGTATCCCAGCCCCAACTGACCGCGACCCGGCCGGTGAGCTGGGTGGTGGAGCCGATGCCCGCAGTTCCGATCACCATCTGCCAGCGTGTGGTTTCGACCCCCAGCGTCACGTCGCGAACGCCGCCGGAGCGGCCGTCAAACCCCAGCGCCACCGCCTGCACGCGGCAAGCGCGGTCGGCGGACCGCGCCACGGCCCACACCGTTCCGGTCACCGCCTGTCCCGGCGCGACATCATGCCACGCCAGCTCCCTGGGGCCGACGGCAATCGGCGGCGCGCGGATGCGCACGCAGACACTCACCGCAGCGCGGGGTAGCTTGCCGACGGCCACCACGACCTGACCGGTGGTCGCGCCGGGACGCGCGTCAGGGCCCGCCGTCACCGCCAGTCCCAGTTCGAGCTGACGTCCCTCGGGGATTTCTCCGCCGCTCTGCAGCAGCGACACGTCCGCGCCGAACCCCTGCACATCGGCGGTGAAGCGTCCGCGTCCCGCGATCACCACCCGTCCCGTGACCGTGCAACCGGGGTCGAGTTCGAGAACCACCGGCTTGGGCTGCACCCAGAGCGCGTCACGCCGCATCGGTGCCACCTGCTGCCTCTGGACGGCGATGCGTTGAAAGGGAAGGCCGGCGCCGGTGACACCCCGCGCCGTTGCCTGCCAGACCGCCGGGCCTGCGCCGGACGGAACGACAAAACCCTCGAAATAGCCCCGTTCGTTCCATTCGAGCTTCTGCTGAGCGCCGCCCGTGCCGGTGATCAGCGACACGTCGCAATCGCGGATCATCGCATCGCCTTCGCGCAGGACCAGCGCCGCCACCACCTGGGGCACGGCGTCGGTTGCCACGCCCACACGCGGGAACAGCACGAGTTCCAGATCGCTTTCGGCGGTCGCCGTCAAGGCGCCGAGTCCTGTGGCGTGCCACAGACCGCGAGCGGGGGCATACCGCTCGGCGAGGGCGTCGCTCGCGCGGGCCGACCGCAACGCCACTGCCGCTCCGCCGTCCGGGGGTGTGATGACGGCCTGGACATCCTCGTCGTCGGTCAGCGTCAGTGTCAGCAGGCGCACGCTGTCGTCAACCGGAACGTCGGCATCGGCCGCCGTGAGGTCCCAGGCGCCGATCGTCACCGAGGGGTGGATCGCCAGCACGATTTCCTGAAAGATCGCCTCCAGGCGGGTCATATCGGGCGCAAATGAATACATCCCGCCGGTATCGCGGGCGATGCGATCCAGGGTATTGCTGTCGGCCAGCGGGGAGAGTCCGACGGTATAGACCGGGATGCGCGAGGCCGCGAACCGGCGATGGGCGTCGTCATAGCGGCCCGGCTCGTCTCGGCCGTCCGACAGCACCACGACGATTTTGCGGGAGTCGGAGAGGGTGGCGAGGGTCTGGCCGGCCAGGACGAACGCCGCATCGAGATCGGTCGGGCCGCGCGCGACCAGCCCCGCCATGGCCTGTTCGAAGGGGGCGGTATCGGCGGGCGGGGTGGGGGGGAGGAGCAAACGCGGACGCCGGTCAAACGCCACGACCGAGAGGGTGCGCACGGCCCCGCGGCTGGCGGCGATGCGCGCAAAGCGGGTGAGCGCGTTGACGCGCAGGCGGGCGGGATCGGTCTTGCGCATGCTGAACGAGTCATCAATAACCAGCGCCACGTCCATCCGGCCGGCCGCGGCCGTCACCGTTTGCGGGAAGCGCAGTTCGCGCGTGCCGGAGGCGCCCTGCGCGCACAGCACGAGGTCCGACAGTCCCTGCGCGGCAGCGGGCCATCCGCCGACGAAAATCTGCCAGCCGCCGCCGGCCGGCCGGGCGAGCACGCGGCGCACGTCCCCCGAGCCGGAAGGGCCTTCCACGCGCGCCGAGAACGCGGTGGCGCCGGGGGCCTCGTCCGCGCCGAGGGAGACAAACCCGTAATGACCGCGGGAGTCGAACAGCGCGGCGCGGCCGGTTGCGGCGCACACCAGGCACGCGCCCAGCAGCGCGCGCCGGGCGAGCCGGTTCAACCGTCCCGTTGTCCGCTGTTCCGTCGCCACACGTCCTCCCTTCGGTGACCGTCGCACCGCGGGCCGCTCTACTCATCGGTCTGAAACGTCGCCACGGAGACCTGCGTGATCTTCGCCTTCTCGCAGGCGTTGAGCACCTTCACGAAATCGGTATGCCGCGACCGCTTGTCGCAGCGGATCACCACCGAGACGCTGCCGTGCTGGCGTTGCGCTTCGGCGAAGAGACCGTCGAGCTGGTCGAGGGTCAGCATACGCTGGTTCACCACGATCGCGCCCGCCTCGCTGACGTTCACGATGAGCAGATCGGGCAGTTTGGCTCGTTCGCCCCCTTCGGTCGCGGGTGCCAGGCGGATGGTGATGTCCTTTTCGGCCTCATAGAAGGTGGTTGCCACGAGGAAGAAGATCAGCAGGAGGAACACGATGTCAATCAACGGCGCAATGCGCACGCCGCTGCCCTCGTCATCCTGGCATAATGCGCGCATGTCGCACCTCCGGTTACCGCTTCAGTCCCTTGCGCATGGCCGCCACGATCTCGAGCGCGGCGTCTTCCATTTCGCGCAACAGGTTCTCGGCGCGGATGCGGAAGACATGGTAGACGATGACGGACGGGACGGCGACCGCCATGCCGAACGCCGTGGTGAGGAGCGCCTCGCTGATGCCCTCGGCCAGCAGTTCGGTCCGGCCGAGGGCGTTGGACTTGGCCACCACGTCAAACGCCTTGATCATGCCGGTCACGGTGCCCATCAAGCCGAGGAGCGGCGCGACATCGGCCACGATGGCCAGCGGCTTGCAATTGCTGCGCAGGTTGTAGAGGACGCGGCCGCCCTCCTCCTCGAGGCCCGCCTCCATCTCGAAGCCGCCCGACTCGGCTCGCGCCAGGCCGCCGCCCACGAGCCGCGCAAACTCCGAGCGTCCGGTCCGGCAGGCCTCCAGCGCCTCCTCCAGGCGGCCTGCGCGGGCCAGCCCGACGAGCCGCTCATGGAGCTTGGACGGAAAGATCCGGCTGTGGCGCAATCCGATCCACCGCTCAAAGATGAATGCCACCATCACCACCGAGCACAGCAGGATCGGCCACATCAGCGGGCCGCCCCGTTCGAACAGCTCCTCGAGGCTCTGGCCGGTGTTCGCCGTCGTCGCCGCCGCACCCTGCGCCCAAGCCGATCCGGCCGCCAGCACGCCGGCGGCCGCCGCCCACACCGCGTTGATTCTCATAGGTGCCATATCACGCCTCACTTTGAAAAACTCAACAGCATTTAAAGTGCCACGTCCGGCTACGGCCACGTCGCCGGTGGTCCACGAGACGCGATGCCAGTTTCCTACCAACGGCCGGATGCCCCACCGCCCGAAAAACCGCCCCCACCGCCCGAAAAACCGCCGCCGCCCCCCCGGAAGCCGCCGCCCGCCAGCCGCCCCAGTACAAGCCGCCGGATCCGCGGCTGCCATAGGTTCTTCCGCTCTGGCGAGAGCACAACGCGGCGATCACAATCACGAACAGCGCCAGGCAGAAGATCAATACGAGCTCATCCCTTGTGGAAGGGAGGTCATTTGGGACGGCCCGCGCCGGGGCGTTGCGGGGGACGTCCTCCGCGGCCATCGCCGCCTCTGCCGCCGCCGCGCTGGAAACGGGGCGGCGGGCCGCCGCCCCGACGATCCCGGCCGCCGTAATCGCGTCCCTGCTGCCGGCGGAGCTGGTCGAGCTGCGTTTGGGCCAGGCCGATGGTCTCGGGTCCCGATTCCGCGTGCTGGTCCAGAATCTTGGACGCCAGCTTGGCGGCCACATCAACCGGATCCGCACCGCTGGCGATGAGTTCGAGCACCAGCACCCGCCCGTTGGGAGAGATCGCCTGATTCTCGAGCGCCTCGGAGAGGAGGGCGCGGCGATTCACTCGCAACTGCTTCAGGCTGGGCACGGGCTGCCCTTCGAGCTTGGCGCCGATCCCCCGTTCGAGTCGCTTGATGGTCTCAAACTCCCGCGGGGTGACCAGCGTGATCGCCGTCCCCTTCTTGCCGGCGCGGCCGGTCCGCCCGATGCGATGGACGTAGCCCTTGGCATCGAACGGCAGGTGGTAGTTGAAGACATGCGACACGTCGGGAACATCGAGGCCGCGCGCGGCGATGTCGGTTGCCACGAGGATATCGCTCGATCCCTGCCGAAAGCCGCTCATCACGGTGTTGCGCTGCCGCTGCTCCATGTCGCCGTGCAGCGCGCGCGCGCCGAAGCCGTGGCTGCTCAGCGCCTCCTGCAGCCGGTCGGTCTCCTCGCGGGTCCGGCAGAAGACGATGGCCTTGCGCGGCCGCAGCGACTCCAGCAGCCGCACCAGCGCGACTTCGCGTTCGCTCTCGGCGATCACGTGATACACTTGCCGGATGTCTGCCTTGGTCGCCGCCTGGTCCTCGACGGTTCGCACCGAGATCGGATCACGCATGAACTTTTCGGCCAGGCGTCGGATCGGGTCGGGCATCGTCGCCGAAAAGAGCAGCGTCTGGTGTTCCTCCTTCACATGCGACAGGATCTCCTTCACGTCGTCCAGGAAGCCCATATCGAGCATCTCGTCGGCCTCGTCCAGCACCACCATCCACGGACGCATGCCGGCCAGCTTGCCGGAACGGAGCAGATCGAGCAGGCGGCCGGGCGTGGCCACCAGGGCGTGCACGCCCCGTTCCAGCATACGGAGCTGGACGCCGTAGGACTGTCCGCCATACACCGTGCCGGTCTCCACGCCGGCAAAGCGCCCCAGGCGGTGGATTTCGCCGCTGACCTGTGTCGCCAGTTCGCGGGTGGGCGTGATGACCAGCAACTCGATCCCCCGGTCCAGGGTCATCCGCTGCATGGCGGGCAGGGCGAACGCCGCGGTCTTGCCCGTGCCGGTCTGCGCCTGAGCGATCAGATCACGGCCGGCCAGCACATACGGAATCGCATCGCGCTGCACCGGACTGGGCACCTTGAACCCGGCGGCCTCAACGCCCTTGCGAATCTTGTCTGAAAATTTAAAGGCGGCGAAGGTCCCCGCCTCATCCGCATGGGATACATCGTCCATGCCGACACCACTCTGACACCCGTCTTCCTGATCCATGATCACTCCCTCAGTTTATTCTGGCCCGGATGAGAATTCTTCAAAAGACCGGCACAGAATCCGCAGATTAAGCCTGAGGCGGCGGAACAGGACGGCACGGGGAAGAATCGCCAAGCACCGTGCAATTGGCGGTAATTTAGCAGGTTCTCTGGGAATGTCAATCCGAAAGCGGGGAATCGAGCGCCTCGGCGGCTCTGGCATCCCATCGCGCGAAGGCACCGCTGGGAAGTGGCAGCACGTGGTGTGCGCCGGTGAGGAGCATCTCGCCCGAGGCGATGCCGCCGCCCAGCCCGCTGACCGCCTGAGTCAGGACGTTGGCCAGCACCACCGGCGAGAAGCCGGGCGTATGGGCGCTGAGAAGCATGAAGCGCGGCCGGTCACTCAGGACTTGGCGGCACAGGGCCAGCGTTTCGGGGAGATGACGCTCGATTTTGTAGATCTCGTCGTTCTGGCCGCGACCGAAGGTCGGCGGATCGAGAATCACGGCGTCGTAGCGCCGGCCGCGCTTGATCTCGCGGGTCAGGAACTTGTGGGTGTCGTCGACAATCCAGCGGATCGGATGCCGGGCGAGGCCGTTGATTTCCGCGTTCTCGCGCGCCCATTGCACCATGCCCTTGGATGCGTCCAGATGGCAGACCTCCGCGCCAGCGTGCGCGGCTGCGAGCGTTGCCCCGCCCGAGTAGGCGAAGAGGTTGAGAACGGATACGGGGCCTGTGCCAGGCGGCGGCTGGGTGGCGGCAATCAGCGAACGGATCCACGCCCATTGCGCCCGCTGCTCGGGAAAGATGCCGAGGTGTCCGAAGTTGGTCCCCGACAGACGGAAGGAAAGTCCGTCGATCATGATTGTCCACGTCTCGGGGAGCGCGCCGCGGTTGTGCCACTGGTTTCCCTCCTCGCGGTCAAAGGCGGCTGTCGACCGGCGCTCCCACGCATGCGGATCCAGGCGGGGCTTCCAGACCGCCTGTGCGCAGGGACGCGACACCGTGACGCTGCCGAAGCGCTCCAGCTTGCGCCCCGCACCGCTGTCCAGAAGTTCGTAATCCGATGTCTCGCCCGTCGCCATGCGCACAACCAATCGCGTTGATGGTTAACCTTTTTCCGGTTTCAACTCGGGGCGTCGCCGCAGCAGTTCCTCCACGACCGCCTCGGCGCCGGTGAAATGCCAGCCGTCGAGCTTCAGCCTGCGGCCGTCCCGGAGGCTGAAGCGAATGATCCGTTTTTCATCCCACTGCTTCCAGTCGGCCGACGCAACGGCGTCATACGCGATCACATCCGCCGCAAATCCCCTCAGTCCGGCGTCGTCTGCCGTGAAGCACCGTTTCGCCTTGAAACCGACTGCGGCACACGCCGCGAGCGTCGCGAGCGTCGCAAGGAGTGCCATCACAAACTGAGATTGTATCTCATGCTCGCTGCGCGCGGGCTTGTCGAGCATGGACCGCGCCGCCTCGACCTGCTGCTCGCGGAAGCGGTCGGCCTGACCCTCGGGTGCCTGCTGGCTGCGCGCCTGTTCGTTGAGCGCTTTGAGTTTGGAGAGCGTGGCATTGGGTGCCTTGAGCCCTTTTTCCAGAAAGGCGCGCTCATACACGGAGACGCGATCATCGCCTGCGGGCTTGGTCAGCTCGCCTGCAGTCATCGCGAGGCCGATCAGTCCCGGACGGATTTCCGCGTATCGGGCGTTCAGTCTCGGATAGCCGACCAGACCGTCATAGAGCGACCATCCGGCCAGGCCGAACATCAGCGCGCCGACGCCCAGCATCCTGAGGGCATACTCCCGATTCAGCTTCGCCATCGCCGCCATACTTGCGTCCCCTTTCGTAAAAATGAATCGTGTACTTTACCAAAAACCGTAGCGACCGCAAAGCAGCACGTAGGCTCCGAGCGCAAGATTGGTCAGCCCATGCGCCAGGGCGGCGGCCCAGAGGTCGCCCGTGCGCACCGCCAGCAGCCCGTAAACCGCGCCCGCCGCCATCCCCGCGAGCCAGCGGTCATGCTCGATTCCGAAAACCAGCACGACGATCCAGAACGTTGACAGGTCCCAGCGGGTCAGGGGGATTTTCCAGAACGCCTCCTGACGGAGCCAGCGGTAGAGAAACCCGCGAAAGAAAAACTCTTCAATAACCGCAATCACGAGGGCCGAACCGACCAGTCGAGCGAGGGACAGCCCCCATCCGCAGACCGCCGGATCGTAGATCGAACCTGCAAAACCCGGTGGCAGCAGGGGGAACCTCGCGGGATCATAATAGTCGGGATAGACGCCGGGCATCAGGATCAGCCAGCGGTGGTAGAACGCCTGCGCCGATGGGAACGCCTGTCCAAACCACACCGTTTCGGGCAGCACCCACAGCCCCGCCACGGCCAGCCCCGCCGCCACAGCCCACAGCGCGTTTCGGAGGCGCATCGCCGGATAGATCCGCCATGGACGCCACCACAGAAACAACGCCGCACAGGCTGCCGACTTAACCGCATAAACCCACGGTTGTACCAGTGCCGGGAGAGGGAACAGCCGCTCCGCCGCCGCCAGCACCGCAATGCACCCGACCCACACCAGAAATGGCGCGGCGTGTCCACGCGCCAAATTCCGTTCCGCCGGTTGGTCGCTGCCAGCCATCATAAACGTCCCATCGTTGATTCGTCCGCGAGGCGTTTGCCGCTATCGATCGTCGCGCGCGTGTCGCCATCCACGCGCGCACGACGTGATCTCTCAGAGTCCAACAGGGACGTTCTCAATGTCGAACAGCAGATCGTTAATCGGCTTTCCGTCTGTAGCGCCGCTGAATTGCAAATTAAGCGTCCCAGGCTTGATGACTCCGCTTTCTCGCGACCGACACTCGAACATCAACGTGTTTCCATCCTTGTGAAGGGTAAACGGTTTGGTCTCGTTGATACCGGTGCTGCCACCCTGCTTGAGCACAATCGCATCGTTGACCCAAACCGTGATAGTAAACCCCGATTTGGTTATATGCTGAACGTTCAAAACCGCATCCCGGTCCACCGGCGTCTCCACGCGCGTCGCTGCCAGCATGGCGGACCCATGCGATGGCAGATCGGCGTCTTTACCGAATACGAGACTCGCGCCGCAGGTCAGCGGTGTCCAGTCCTTCGGCGGTTTGCTGGCCTTGAAAACAGCGCGGTCATAAGCGACTAGATCATCCAAGCCGGGCAGTGCGCTTCCCGGATCGGACCCGCCGATGGGACCCTCGTCGAGCGCGCCCGCTTTGGGCCTGCTCTTGACCCGCTTGGTGATCCACCAACGGGTTTCTGTGCGCAAGTCCACGACGGCCTCGCCGTTTTGCGGATCGGCCGATGCAACGGTGATGCCGTAGGGTATCCGGAACGGGCCTTGATTGGTAAATGCCTGTCGGGGCGTAGCAAAAACGAGATGGGCACCCGACCCGGCCGCCACCGAAACATTCGTGGCGGTCGTGTCCAGCGTGACGCCCACCGGCGACAGGCGCACCGCCACCGCACAGGCGCGCTCGGTGGCATTCGTGATCCGCACGGCCACTTCGCCAACCTGGACCGAGCTGAGCACCGGCAACCGCGCCCCCGTAAGTGGTCCCATCTGGATCGGAACCTGGAGCTTCTGCAGCACCTTGCCATCTTTAACCTGAAGCTGAACCGGGAGCAGCGTGGCACCGCGAATCCCGCCGGTCATCAAGTTCTTGTAGGTCAATGCCAGTGTGATCTTGAATGGCGTTACGGCTTTGGGTGCCGCCGTGAATGCACGTGAAGCCGGTCCATCCAGGAAGCACACATCGGGAATCGGAATAGCCAGCTCCAGGTTGAGCGGCCGGTCACCCGTGTTGTTGAACCGGCCCGTGAGGTGAAAAACGCCGACATCCGCACCCGCCATCCTCGGCAGCTCGTCGATCTGAAGCATCGCATTGGGATCGACCTGAACCGGCGCGGTCCGCACGGCGCGCGCGCCGTAGCGGCCGGTTCGGCCCCCGTCGATCCGACCATACTGCATCCGGTTGAGCTCATCGGCCGCGACCCAGTGGCCCATCGTGCCATACGACCAGAGGCGCCAGCTACCTTGGTAGTACCACTCCCCGGTGGTGGGGGGCCAATTCTCCGGAATACTGGCCGAACCAATGCCGTGAACCCAGGTGATTTTCAGCACCCTGTCCCGTTTTGCATTGATAACGGCCGGCTCGTTGTGCATGAGCGATGGCCACTCCTGAATGCAACCGCTCAGGCTCAGTTCACGAATGCCCCAGTAGGACGGTCCGGGCCCCATGGCCGTCGGCTCGTTCAGGACTGATTTGTCGATGCCCGCCGCCGGGGCGCACGTTGCCGGCATCCACGCCTCGGCGCCAGTGGCAACGGCGCGCGGCCCGCGACAGGCTTTTTCATACTCCAGATTGGTCGGCATACGCAGTCCCGCCCACGCTGTGAAGCCTTGAATATCGGGTAGCGAGAGCAGGTTGCAGCGCCGGTCCGGCACATCGGATCGGTACACGCCAGCCGCATTTGTCCGGATGGTATAGCCGTTGAAATTGTATAACGTTTGGTTATGGAAGGGGCGGTTTTCCATCGCCAGCAACGCATAGCGTCCGCCATTGTATTTCAACGACGGTATGGAGTTCAGGAAGTCGGCGTATTCCCCCTGCGAGATCGAGTACTTCATGCAGTAGTACGCCGTGTACCCATTCGGCCAATCGTCGCTGAGCGGCACCGTCATCGGCCCTGACTCCAGATGGCCGCCCGGTTGCGTCGCTTTCGGCGTGGTGATGACCGTCAGCGCGTGGCCCCACGGGCTCCGCGACGCGAATGGACCTTCGGGAATATACACCATCGCCAGGGCATGCACGCTCACCTGTGCCGTCTTGTCGGGGGCCTGATCGCCCGCATGTATCACGCGCAATTGGATACCCTTGAAGTCGTTTGCGCCAACACCCGCAGCCTTGCGGTAGATGAACACCCCGACGCCCCGATCGCCGTCATCCGTCGCGCCGACGTCCAGGCTCGCATCGGCCGGAACCCGATGCTCATCCGACTGGACGGCGAGCGTCGCATGCAGGGTGTCTTTCGCCCCGGCAGGCCGGAATTTCACGAACACCCAGGCCGCATCCCAGCTCTCGACGGTCATCGGCTTGCCGGTCACGTTCTTCTCCGCCGGCTCATCCCACTTGGCCCGCCAGGAGTTGTTCCAGGCCAGATCGAACGAGACCGTGCTGAAGTCCTTGGCGCCGGCTTCCCATTTGACGTTGGTGACTTTGATGGTGTCGGCCTGCGGCGGCTGGCTGACCGGCTGTGCGGCCTCGGCGGAAACAACGGGTTCGGTCGGCGTCCGAACGGGTTTCTTGATCCGGCCTTGCCCCGGCGTGGCTTCGGGACGAATCCGGGTGTCCGCAGATGCCACAAGCCGGCACAGCGATCTGATATGGCGGGGATTGTATTGAGGCCAAACAGGCCAGTCACCAGGCGTTTCTTTGAACTCGACAAGCTCCACTTTGAAAGGCGCGCCCGGGGTGCCGGCAGGCATCGTGCCATCGCCATGCGTTCCCCGGAACTGGCGGCTGGTCAGCGGTATCGCGGGCCCGCTCATTTCCGAGATACCCCAATAGGTGGCCAGCGCGGCTCCCCGATCGCTGGTTGGCGTAGCGCGACAACCGACCCGCGTGGCAAGATCGCAGCCATAGTGCGAATCCCCTTTGGCAAAGCGTTCCGTGGGCAAACCCAGGTCCAGCATGACGGGAGGCCCGTCCAGGTCGAGTTCGGTCAACCCCGGATCATCGGGTGCTGAAGGATCGCGCCCCCCAGTCTCTGCCTTGAGTCGCTCCAGTTCCGACATCGGCCGCAAGCCGGCCCACACGGCGTACGCGCGCGTGTCCGCTCCGTCGACGCCAACGCATCTGCGAAACGGACATCTTGCCGAATAGACGGGCCGTTGCATCGTGGGTTCTTTCACTGTGCTGCCGCCTGCCCTGGCCTCGTCATCCTGTTCCCCATCAAAGGCCTTCAGAATTGAGGCGCCCAAGTCCTTGCTGCGAGCGTCGGTCCCCGTCCGCGCTTCCCCACTGGTGTCGGTCAGATCCGCCCCCATTGGAATCTTCACGGGAATATCCGCTGACGAGGTGATCGTGCAGCCGCCTCTCTCGATCACGGTGTAGGGTTGGAAACCGGGGCCTTGATCGACCTTGACTTCGTGGGTATCCATCCCTCCCGATGTGTCGCTGATACCGCGTGAGAGAATGACGCGACCGGCTGCCACATCCGGCGGAAGCGAATTGAGAAAGTCCACGTACTGTCCCTGCGTCAAAGCGTATTTCATGCAATAGAACGACTCATAACCGGTGGGGTAGTCGTCGTTCAACGGTTCGGTCCCGCCAATATTGCTGCCGAACCAACCGCCGCCGCCACCCCGTTCAGTAAACGTGTGTGTGCTCCAGAGTTGGCCCGCGACGGGCCCGATTCGGCGCGCCCGCGTCCCTTCCGTCAACGGGCCGTTCCACTCCGCGTCCACCAGAAACGGAATCATGGGTCCACCCCTCCATCCACCATCCGTAAAGCGGGAACTGCTCGGTTCGGCATCCCACTGCAGATACGGCCCCCCGTCCTTGCTGGTGGTCGTCTCGATGATCGTGCGGAGCCCCTCCGGGATTCCATTGAGCCCCACATCGTGAGTATATTGCGTGATGGGCACGTCCGGGCCGTCTGCGAACGGCGATAAACCCGATTTCTTCGCCAACCCGACTTTAAACGGCCCCTCCGGCACATACACCATCGCGATCGCATGCACGGCAATGGCCGCCTTGGCGGGATCGAACGTGGCGTCGCTTGCCGCGCCGGAGCTTCCGAGCGAAGGCGGGTGCATCCAGCGCAGTTTGATCCCTTTCCAATCGTTACGGCCGTGCCCGATGGCATCGCGGAAGATGAACAGTCCCATGCCGCAGCTGCCGTCGTCGGACACTTTCACCATATTCGTCGCGCCGGCCGGCATGACGTGATCACCCGAGTCGCTCGCCAATGTGGCGTGGAGCCAGTGGTTGCGCTCTTTCGCTTTCTCGGAATCCTTTTCCGGCAGGAACTTCACGAACACCCAGGCGGCATCCCAGTTCTCGATTTCGATGTCCTTCCCGGTCACGCTGGTCTTGGCCGGTTCCGTCCACTTCAGCCGCCAGGAATAGGACCAGGACAGGTCGAAGGTGACGAAGCTGTACTCCGGTGTCGCGGCCTCCCACGTGACGTTGGTCACGCCGAAGTCGTAGGTCAACGGGCCCCGGAACCGCGCGGCCGCAGGATCATCCGCACGGACTCCGGAGACGGCTCCCAGCAGGAGCGAACAGGCGAGGGCGCAGAGGGAAAGAAGCTTCCCGACGGCAAAGGACTCGTTCAGATTAAACATAGCGCACTTCCTCAGGGTTTTCGCGGCTCCAGTAATCGTGCACAAGCTAGCCACACCTTAACTGCACAGTATAGACCCTCGCGTCCCATAAAGGCACGCACTATATCTGCAATTATTCGCCCTTGACGAACACAGGGCATCTGGGTTACAGTGACATTCCGTTTTTTTCAAGGAGATACCGTGAAACTTGAACTGCTCGAGAAGGCAAAAGCCCGTATTCCCTGTGCGCCCGTGTTGGTGAACCTGGTTTCGAAGCGGGTGCGCCAGTTGAACGCCGGCATGCGTCCGTACATCAAGCCCGAGTCGACAGACGAGGATAAATTGGATGTCGCCTTGCGTGAGATTGCCGAGGGCATGATTATTGCCGAGGTCGATTTTGACGCCATTGCGCGGCGGCAGAAGATTCAGGTGAAATTCGCGTCAACGCACTGAGACCGGCGCCGGAGCGGGAACGACGCATCTCCTCCACGGCCAGTCCCGTGAGCGGCAGTCCGTGGAGCTGATGAGCCATGGCCGATGAGAAAAACAGGCGCGGCGGCAATCTGGCCGTCAATCGCAAGGCGTTGCACGAGTACGCCGTGCTGGAGAAGTTCGAAGCGGGTCTCGCGCTCATGGGGACCGAGGTCAAGGTGGTTCGCAACGGCGAGGCGGGCCTGTCCGGGTCGTATGCCAAGGCCTCCAACGGCCAGCTCTTCCTGCATCAGGTGACGATTCCGCCCTATGCGTTTGGCAACCGCCGCAATCACGACTCCCTGCGGACTCGGCGCCTGCTGATGCACAAGGGGCAGATCCGCAAACTGCAGGTCCAACAGGAGCAGAAGGGGCTGGCGCTCATTCCGTTGCGGCTCTACCTCACACCGAAAGGCCTCGTCAAGGTCGAGATCGGCGTCTGCCGCGGCAAGAACCAGCAGGACAAACGCGAAACCGTCCGCCGGCGCGAGGCCGACCTCGACGCCAGGCGCGCGATGACGCAGGGTTGACGGCGGTGGCGCGTGCACAACCGCCTTCGTCGGTTCTGCACGCGCAGGTTTCAGACGTCGATCACGGATCCACGACGAGCACGCTGTTCAGCGTCCCAAGGCTGTTCTGAGTCCAGTCGCTGTTGGTGGGATCGACGCACCAGGTGCCGTTGATCACGAACTTGTACTCGTGCGTCCCGGGCTGCAGCATCACGGCTGCTGAAAAGATGCCGGTATGCTTCTTGTCGGTCATCTCTTTGGCCAGGGGATCCCAGTTGTTGAACGAACCAGCCAGGTAAACGATGGATTCCGGATCGGCCTGCACGGAGAAAACCACGCGGCGGGTCTTGGTTGTTTTTGTTCTTGCCATGTCAGGCCTCCTCTTTCGTTGGGGTACCATGTGAATACGGAAGACATTCGCGCAACGCAAGGTACGAGCGCATAGTATTCTCTGGACATCGAACCGTCAAGGGAAATTATGTTTCCCAAATCCTCGCCTAAGGAGCGTCGCCGCCGATAACCTGCGCCTACACGCGCTCCGCAGCCATGGACCAGTCGCCAGAAAAGGCCGAAAACAGGCGGTTTTTCGACAGTGAGGGGGCTTTGGGGTGGTCAGGGGGCGCAAACGGGCACGCCCTTCCGCCCGGCGCCATCCTATAGAGTGCCGGTTTCGTCGGT
>Ga0194113_10003017_pt1 | contig 22687 bp, 23 predicted proteins | sample TA2MahC200mmetaG_FD_146193 | JGI IMG/M metagenome (GOLD analysis project Ga0194113, IMG submission 146193) | Freshwater microbial communities from Lake Tanganyika, Tanzania - TA2015017 Mahale Deep Cast 200m | ecosystem: Environmental > Aquatic > Freshwater > Lake | place: Tanzania: Lake... | reverse complement strand
TCTTATGCAGCATCGTTAGTGTTCGGCGTCCCCGTTTCGGAAGTTACTAAAGAGATGCGTAGTCGGGCGAAGACGATGAATTATGGTATCGTCTATGGAATTGGAGCTATGCGGTTGGGGAATGAGCTGAAAATCAATATACACGAAGCGCAAGCGTTCATCGATAATTACTTTCAGACTTACGCGGGTGTGAAAACTTACTTTGACCGAACAATACAAGAGGCAACGAAGAAAGGCTATGTAACGACGCTGATGGGGCGGCGGCGCTATGTTCCCGAAATTCATGCCAACGATAGAAATACCAGAGAATTTGGCAAGCGGATTGCTATAAATACACCGGTTCAGGGCAGTTCGGCCGACCTCATCAAAGTTGCAATGCTCAAAGTCGCAGATTATTTAGAATCTACGAATAAACAGACCAGGATGGTGCTGCAAGTGCATGACGAACTGGTATTTGAAGCGCCGAAGGATGAATTGGAAGAGATTGCTGAAGCATTACGCCGAATCATGGAAACTGCCCTGCCGATAGATGTGCCTATCAAGGTTGATATCAATGTTGGGCAGAATTGGTTAGAGGCGAAGTAGGTGAATAATCTAGACTTCCGAAGTCTTGAAGACTTCGGAAGTCTGAAAAAAATGAACCCAAATGAACCTTTACCCAGAGGCTTAATCGTTGGATTAACAGGCGGGATTGCGTGCGGCAAGACGACAGTTGCCGAGTTGCTTGCACAGCATGGCGCGGATGTAATAGGCCTTGATGAAATCGGACATCAATTATTAAAAAAAGGCAATCCCGTTTTTGACCAAATCGTGAAGACTTTTGGGGAAGAAATCCTTGATGAATTCGGCGATATTAGTCGCGAAAAGTTAGGCAGAATTGTTTTTCATGATTCTGAACGTCGCTTGCGCTTGAATCAAATCACTCATCCCGCGATTATTGAACAATCTTTGGCAGAGGCGAAACGATTAGCGGCATTAGGGATAGAGCGGGTTGTCATTATAGATTCCCCTTTGTTAATCGAAGCTGGCATGCAAGATATAATGGATATTGTCGTCGTTGTTGTTTCAGATGAGAAAACACAACTGGACAGGGTAATCCGACGAAGTATAGAGCAAAAGAAACCATTGAGTGTCGAAGAGGCACAGGCGCGCCTCCATTCACAGATGCCATTGTCCGAAAAAGTCAAATATGCAGATTTTGTTGTCGAAAACAATGGTGGCTTGGATGAATTAAAAATGAAAGTTGCGGAACTGTGGGATAATTTGAAAAATTTTGGCTCAAGATCGAAAATTACAGAAAAAAAAACTTGACGTTATTCACAATATAATGTATAATATTACTAAGAAGCTAAATTTCCCACCAGTACCTACAAACCAGTACCTGCAAAGAACAGTTCAACGCCCATTGGAGGCGTTGACCCATCTTGGTACTTTTTCCATTCTGGTATTTCTGTAATTGAATCCAATCGATAATATCCAATTGTGATTTTTTCGTTGTAGGTAACTTGTGAACGCACTAATGCTTTCAGCCTATGGTTGTCTTGTTCTTTCCAAACTTTTTCTAAAAGTAAGGAAAAATCTGAATAAACATATTAGGAGGGATTTTTCTCTCTAATAAAGTTAGTGGGATAGGTAGATATTTGGTTTGGGCAAGTTCTCAAGAGAGGATTGAAATGGTGACCAGCTACGAAGCAGATATTAGCCATTGGGAGGCCTGGCAAAAGGAGTACAGGTTCGGAGTTCTTCTTATTCTTCCGCCAGAACCTCTATTTACGCAGATGAATACCCTTCGAGCCAGGTACGACCCACGTTCTCAGTCGTATTGCGACGCCCACATTAGCCTCACGACCCCACTTCCGAGACCGTTAAGCGAAGCACATTGGAGCGAACTAAAGTCAATTGCTTCAATTATCAAACCTTTTACAGTCCGTTACGGTCCACTCATGAATTACTTACCTTATCCAGGAATTTGTGTGGCAATCGAATCACAGGCGGAGCTTGATAGGCTGCGGACCATGCTTGAAACTGCGTCAGTCTTTGCGGGTGCAGCAGTGCGGAAATTTCCTTTCTCTGCACATCTGACAATCGCAGAGTTTATTTCAGTAGAAGTGACTGAAGCACTCATGGTAGAATTGAAGGACGTAGCGCCTTCGGGTTCTTTCCGGTGTAATGGTGTATCTTACATGGCGCCAGACCGCAGCTTTCATTTTACCGAACGCCGGAAGTTAATGTTGTCCCTCTAACAAGCCGCTACAGCGGATGCGCTGAATGCACCACTGAGCGGCATGCCGTCAGGCAGCTATAAGTCACTCTTCTCATTTCACGGCGAAAAAACTATAGGAAGGGGTAGATAACATGATACTCATCCTATTTGGGTGCCTCGGTTGTGGAAAGAATTATACTGGAAGAATTTTTGAGCAAGAGTTTGGTTTCCATTTTCATGACGCTGACGAAGACGTGACGGAGTCAATGAGGAACGCCATTATGCAGCGGAGAATATTTACTGACCAGATGCGGGATGAGTACACCCGTATTATTATTAGAAGAATTCTCGTTGCAGTTGACGGCGGCTCTTTGGTTTTCCAAGTGTCAAGTGGCGAACGACCGTTTTCGGTTTGTCGTACGTTTTTCGCAAACTGTCGCCGGCCTGTCCCGAACATCGGGAGCTCGTCCGAGAATCAGACAACTGAACTTGGGTCGTTAGTGTTTCTTATGATGGAACTTTTCATTCCTATTATTTTCTTTTGATCAAACTTTTCTTGCTTAAAGAAAAGTTTGGAAGAAAAGTTTGGTTACTTATAATCTTGAGGAGTGATGAACGATGAAAGAGGAAGAAGTGAATATAGTCAAGCTTCAGGAGATGACTATATCTGAGTTAAACGCCGTGGCCCGTAATCTCGGATTAGTAGGTTATAGCGGTCTGAGGAAACAAGACCTAATTTTCCAAATTTTGAAAGCCAAGACAGAGGAAAATGGCTTGTTTTTCGGGGATGGCGTATTAGAAATTTTACCAGAGGGTTTTGGGTTTTTGCGGTCATCCAGATACAATTATCTGCAAAGCCCTGATGATATTTACGTATCTCCCTCGCAGATTCGCCGATTTGATTTACGCACAGGGGATATAGTACAAGGGCAAATTCGTCCGCCCAGTGGAGAAAAGGATGAACACTATTTTGCCCTGCTAAAGATCGAGGCAGTGAATTATGAAGACCCTGAAAAGGCCAAAGATAAAATTTTATTTGATAACCTTACGCCAGTCCATCCGTATGAACAGCTCAAGTTAGAGCATGACCCCAGAGAGCTTTCTTCTCGCATTATGGACTTGATGACCCCTATCGGCAAGGGCCAGCGTGGTTTAATAGTTGCCCCACCGTTTAGTGGTAAAACAGAACTGCTGAAAAATGTGGCACATGGTTTAACCGCAAATCATCCTGAAATTATCTTGATGGTTTTGCTGATAGATGAGAGGCCAGAAGAAGTAACCGATATGAAACGGTCGGTGAAGGCTGAAGTTATCAGTTCTACCTTTGATGAACTCCCTGAACGGCATGTTCAAGTTGCTGATATGGTGATAGAGAAAGCCAAGCGCCTGGTGGAATATAAAAGAGATGTTGTAATCCTGTTGGATAGTTTGACGCGCTATGCCAGAGCTTGCAATCTTGCCATACCTCACAGCGGTAGAACGATGAGCGGTGGTATTGACCCCGCCGCGTTATATCGTCCCAGAAGATTTTTGGGGTCAGCGAGAAAAATCGAAGAGGGCGGCAGTCTAACAATTATCGCGACGGTTTTGGTCGACACAGAAAGCAGGGGAGATGAATATATCTTCGAGGAATTTAAAGGCACCGCTAACATGGAAGTTCACCTTGATAGAGGACTTTTTGATCGAAGAATCTTTCCGGCAATTAATGTCAATACCTCAAAAACGCGTAGGGAAGAGCTTTTGCTCAATGAAGAAACCTTAAATAAGGTGTGGATTTTGCGCAAAGCATTATCACAACTTAGCGTTACTGAAGCGATGGAAGAGATTTTCCTGGCACGAATGGCTAAGACGAGGGCCAACAGGGAGTTCCTTGATTCTATGAAAGGATAGATGGCAAGACGGAAACTTGGCAAGATGGCAAGACGGAAAGACGGCAAGGGGGCAAGATGGCAATTGTCTTTTAGCCGTTTAGCCTTCTTGCCGTTTAGCCGTTTAGCCCTTTTGCCAAAGCCATCAATAGGAGGTGAGTAACATGAAACCTGACCTTCACCCAAAATTGGTTGAAGCGACCGTCGCCTGTGTTTGCGGCAATGTTGTTCACACAATATCTAGCAAGCCCCAAATGCGCGTTGAAATTTGCTCAAAGTGCCATCCATTTTTCACCGGTCAGCGTAAATATGTAGACACTGCAGGGCGCGTTGAAAAATTCCAACAGAAATATGGGTTGAAGAGTTAAATGCTTGGTGTGAATTAGATTATACTTTACGGCAACCCAAACCAGATTATAACAAGAAAAGGATGGAAGGGAAGGAAGGGAAGGATTACTTTCTTCCATCCTTTCCTTCCATTTCATCCCTTCCACTTGTTGTGAGAGGAAAAATTTAAAAGATGGAGAAGAAGCATGTCGGTGGACAAGCAGTTATTGAAGGCGTCATGATGCGAGCGCCCAGGTCGATTGCGATAGCCGTCCGCAAACCGAATGACGAAATCATTGTTAAAAAAGAGAGATTAAATCCATTGGGGGAACGATATCCAATATTCAAGTGGCCAATACTGCGTGGAGTTGTAGTGTTATTGGAGTCTCTCGTCTGGGGATTTAAAGCTTTAACTTTCTCGGCAAATGAAGCAATAGAAACAAATGAAGTCCCGCCTAACCCCCCCGTCGACGGGAGGGAAGAGAGGGGGGCGAATTCAAAGAAGAACAAAGAGGAAATTGGTGGTTTTACTCTTGCCTTGACGTTGATATTCAGCATTGTAATAGGAATTGGACTCTTTGTATTATTGCCCGCGTGGCTGTCGGGTTTGATTACAGAAAAAGGCTTCGCCTTTAATTTCATTGATGGTGTAATCCGGCTCGCCCTATTTTTAGCATATATTCTTGTCATCTCCCGTATCAATCAGATTAAGCGAGTCTTTGAATATCACGGCGCCGAACATAAATCAATTTACGCTTATGAAGCCGGCGAAGAATTGACTGTAGAAAACGTGGATAAATATAGCACTTTACACCCTCGTTGCGGCACGGCTTTTCTGCTTATGGTGATGTTTGTCAGTATTTTGGTTTTCGCCATTTTTGGCAAACCGCCATCGCTTCTTGTGCGTTTTGGCACAAGAATAATCTTCATTCCTTTAATCGCGGGCATCTCCTACGAATTAACCAGATTGGCTTCCAAAACGCAGGATATCTGGCTGATGCGAGCTCTAATCGCCCCCGGATTACTCATGCAAAAACTCACTACCAAGAAACCTTCAGAAGAGCAACTCCAGGTCGCCATCAAAGCTCTCAAAGAAGTACTATCAATGGAGGAAAAATAGTGTATTATCTGGAAATCTTTCTGGTGTTTTTCAAAATGGGTGCCTTCCTCTTCGGCGCCGGCCATGAATTAGCGTCGGCTATGCAGGAAGAATCGATTAATAAAGGTTGGCTGACCGAGAAAGAATATCAAGATGGTTGGTCTGCCGGAGGCGCACTGCCAGGTCCGATATCGATTAAAATGACCGTATATGTCGGCTACAAAGCGGGACATCAAAAAGGCGGCAGAACCGGCGGCGTTATTGGCGCGCTTCTAAGCACGGTGGGATATATACTGCCATGTGCGTCCTTGATGTTGATTTTCAGTTTATTCCTTTCACAATTTAAAGAAAAGCAGATTGTGCAAAATATATTGAAAGGAATCAAGCCGGCTATGCTAGCATTGATTATCGCCGCTGCTTATAGCTTCTTCAAAACGGGTTCTGTATCAGATGTTCGAACCTCTATCATAGCAATCGCATCCTTTGGATTGATTATCCTCTTTAAAATTTCACCAGTATTCATAATCATTGGCGCGGCGATTATCGGGTTGAGTTATTTTTTGTTCTAAAGGTAAGTTATTTAGACTTCCGAAGTCTTTGAGACTTCGGAAGTCTGAAGTAAAATGCAGCTTAAACAAGAAGTTAGAAATTTTCTCAAAAAATCAGGTATTCGCCCCAAAAAGCGTTTGGGGCAGAATTTTCTCATTGACGAACACGTCCTGGAAAGGATTATTACCGCCGCTGAAGTAACTAATGATGACTTAGTTTTGGAAATTGGCGCGGGTTTAGGACATCTGACCTCGAAACTTGCGGAAGTCGCCAAACGCGTCATTGCAATCGAATTGGACGATGTTTTATTCGCTGAACTCCAAAGGTCAATGGGGCAAGGAGGCAAGGGGGCAAGAGGGCAAGAGGGCAAAACGGAAATAGCCCCTTTGCCATCTTGCCCTTTTGCCATCTTGCCACTCTTCTTTCCAAACGTTGAGTTAATTAAAGCTGATGTTTTAAAGATTGCTCTTGCCGACCTGTTACAATCGGATTCGCGAGAACATACGAAAATCGTTGCGAATCTGCCTTATTATATCACAACTCCAATTCTATTAAAAATTTTAGAATTACGCTTGTTGATTCAAACCTGCGTACTGATGGTCCAAGAAGAGGTAGCTCAACGCATCATCGCGCCGGCTGGAAATAGAACTTATGGTTCACTTTCGGTTGTAGTGAATTACCATGCCGAACCGGAAATTGTTTTGAAAGTGCCCGCGACCAGTTTTTATCCGCGTCCCAAAGTCGATTCCGCATTGCTTCTGCTTAGAATGCGCGAAACTCCAAAATGTCTGGTTAAAAGCGAAGATCTATTCTTTCGGGTTGTTCGCGGGGCATTCCAACATCGACGAAAAACCTTGCGTAATGCCTTGATACACGGTGGCCTTTCAATTCCATCGGAAACACTGGATGCCGCTTTTAGAAAACTTCAACTCGATTCCCAACGGCGTGGAGAGACATTAAGCATTGCAGAATTTGCCGATTTAGCCAATTGTCTCTACGAGTTGGGAAAGGTGAACTAAGAAAAATTATTGGTGACTGGTGAACGAAAGTGAGTGGACAAAAAGGTAAGAAGGCAAAATGGCAAGTTGGCAAGAGGGCAAATTGGTACAAGGCAATTACACTTAGTCACCTTTCGACTCTTTGCCCTTTAGTCATTTTGTAGGTCGGCGCGCTCTTATGTTCGTCTACTTAGAAATTCCCAACTTCTCATATAAGAGTTGAAAATCAATCTGTTCTCTTATCAAATCTATACCTCGCGCTACCTTTCTTTCCTCACGGATTTTCAATCTGCCTAACAGTTCCTCAACTTTTTGGACGGTGGTGATGGTATCTTCGGAGACTACAAGCAGAGGAACACCACGCTCTTCGGCGCGTGCAATGATAATGTCGTTAGGATACAAATTACCTGTGAGAATGACGCATTTGGCATTGGTTTCCAGCGCTGCTAATTGAATCTCCGGTCTATCCCCACCCGTGATAACGGCGTAATTAGGGCGTTTTCTCAGATACTTCAAAGCGCTTTCAACAGTCATAGCGCCAATGCTGAAGCTTTCCACCAATTCGCCAAGCTTATCTTCACAACATAGAACATAAGCGTTCAACTTGTCGCATATTTCACCAACAGTTACAGAATTTAAGATGGGGTCAAAAGGTAAGATGCCGAGCACATCTAAGCCTTTTTTATTTAAAAAAGGCACAATGTATTTATGAACGTAATCTAATCTATCGTTGTGTATTTGATTCAAAATGACGCCGATTACTCGCTCCTTGAGGATTTCTTTGATTGCCAGAAGGTCATCGACAAATAGCTCTTCAGCGCATCGGTCTATGATAATCATTTGCGCATCTAAACTATGGACAAGCTTCGTGGCGGGAATATCAAATAAGCTACCTTCATTAAAATCACCACCAGAGCCTACCATAACTATATCTTTGCCATCGGCTAATTTTGCATGAGCGTCTATAATTTTCCTCTCTAAGTTCTTCTCAATTTTACCAATGTAAGCATGAACGATAAGGTCTTGAGTCAGGAGAACAGGGGAGCTAAGAGTAATTTCGTCTTTTAGCTCCAGTATTTTGTATAGAAAAGCAGCATCAGCATCAACGGTAACATTATTGGATACTTTGGTTGTGTACCTTCCCAAAGCTTTCATGTAGGTAATTTTAAACCCATCTAACTGAAATCTTTTCCCCAAACCCATGCACACTAAAGTTTTTCCACAGTAATCGCATGTAGAACTTATGAGTAATGTTTTCATTTTTTTCTCCTCGGTAAAGGTAGAATTATTCCCAAGCCGCCTTCTTCGGTCGAAGGTCAACAGTCCCCTTTGAGAACGATATATCTATATCAAAATGCCTCAAGAAATTCAAACCCAACAAGCCATCTACCATCGAATCCTCCGGTAAGTCATGACACAATACATTGATATTCGAAATGGATTCCCCAATGGCGGTCAACTTCCGCACTGTTATCACTGAGAAGCAGTTTACGAAGTAAACTGCTGAGCGAAGCGAACATACTCAACCCCGCTGCCAGTAACTATCTTCCTTCGCCGCGTTACTCTTGCTGGGTCATATCCTAAAGAGATTGCAACATCCCATGGGATAATAGTGGATGAAGCGCCAGTATCAAAAACAGCATGTAAAATTTGTAACCATAACGATTACCGAATTAAATTGTGAAAAGCATAAAAAGAAAAGTTCCATCATAAGAAACACTAAGGAATAAAGTAATTCTTCCACCATCTGGGCCCTCAATAGCCATATTGACGATGATAAGGTTCTTCGTTCTGTCGAAGGGCACACATCCCACTAAAATATCACCTCCAAGTCGTCTGGTATTTCTCCTGCGTAGTATATGGCAACTTTCCCGGTGTAATTTCTTAATGCTTTATGAATATCGCCATTTCTAATCATGTCATTGCGAGAAACGAAGCAATCAGCATTGATAGACCAAGATAGAATTTTAGACTACTTTCTGAGAAAGCTCTCAACCATCCAGCCATAGATAGCATAAAAAAGGGCAAAGCTTCTCTGCCCTGCCCTTGATAACGCCTTGAATCATACAGCGCCTTAGACCTATTTTGGCTCCATACAAAACTCATGCTTAGTAACTTCATTGGCTTTTACTTCAACCTTTGCTATATGGAGTTTATATCCTCTTTTGACACCTAACAACCACCAGAAACCTGGCTCTAAATCGACTATGTAATACGTGCCATATTCATCTGTAAATGTTTTGACCTTCGCTGGCTGTTGTATAGCAATTATCAATGTTCCTTTTATTGGATTACCAGTTTGACAATCCGTGACAATTCCTTTGATAGAGCCTAATCTTATGGCAGTACCAAAGGTTAGATTATCATATGATACATCATCAGCATCATCAGCATCTTCTACAATAGCAATGCTGCCAATCGGCACATCAGAAGTAATGCCAATGAAATAGCCTGGGAGCTCTAAGACAACAATAGTATTACCATCTGGATCAAAGAAGGTAATTGATTCAGTAGGGTTACTGCTCCCGTTATCGATGAAAATTAAACCTGCTCCGGTTACTGGACTTGTAAAAACGATGTCTAAGGAATCATGATTATCATCATGTACACCTTGCGAACCCACATACGGGGGAGCGCCGGGTGTCAGAGAATTGGGCGGCGAGGCAAACAGGTCGATAGGAGATGTATCAATGGTACTAACGGTGCTGAGTATGGCATCTACCGGTGAACTAAATTCTACTCCTAACTCTGCAAATTCATCTCCTGAAAAAGCAAATCCTGTAAACTGCCCGGTATGAGTATAGCCTGTGGGAATGGGAATGCCATCTGGGTATGTATCAAAGTCCACAGTGGTCTTTTCAGAAAGTGCCGCCAAAAATGATTCTTCGTCAGTATATACTGTATATCCAGCATATACCATCATTTTTACGCCAAACATTAAAGCTATCATGATTATAAGTGTCAAAACTTTTTTCATCTTAAATGACCTCCTGAATGTTTGGATTTTGCAAATATCTGCAAAATCTCATACAAATTTTATCGCAATTCTTCATCTGCGTCAACAAAAATTTTTACCTCCTACTTTTTTGACAAGCAGCATGTAATTAACCGACAGTGCCAAAATACAGATTTTAGGTAACAGTTTCAAAAATTGGCTTATCGAAAGTTGTAATTGGGACGGAAATCCACTCCTCAATTTTTGAACGGTTTTCAGCGATGTTCCGCAGCTTTTTTGCAACCGGGGCAAGATGGTAGTGTTCACCACAAGTGTTACAAACATAAGCAGGAACATTGTCGATAATCACTATCTCTCCTTGATATCGATAATATTCTCGGACGTTTTGCGCTTTCAGTCGGCCTTCATGGCAGAAATCACAACGTTCATTTTCCATTTTGATTGGACCTCCCATCTCTGAAATTTCCATTCTTGTTTTTTTATTCCATGACCTCATAGACTGTAATGATGACAACATAGTATCCAGAATCAGAGAATCGGCAAGTCCTGAGCAAAGCGAAGGATTAGCATTTTTCTTCTGTCTATAGCTACTCCCTCGATGATGTACTTTGCTCTTTTCAATGAATCCCTTTCTCGCCTGATAATTCGACCATTCAAGATTGCAGTTTCAACATCTACCTCAATAAAATCATCATTAGCCATTTCTTCTTCGGCATGAGTCGTCAAAATGTATTCTTCACTTCTGATTTTTTCTCTGATTTTTCGCAAAATCCTTGTATGCATGAATGGCTCTCTTCTGTTTGACGTTCAAAATTGGCATGTTTCAGAAAATAGTTTACATTTTGGTTCTCAAATATCCCCTCAATTTTTTAACACAATTATTCACCTGCGTCAACAAAAATTTTTATTCTCCTTTTGCTTCGGCATGGAGCTCCAAAAACACCCTCTTTTGAGTATAGCCGCTGATTTACAGACAGCGCTGATTTTAGGCGTGCTATGATCAGCGCTGTCTGATAATCGGCGGCTATATATTTAGGTACTTACTCATCAATTTTCCTCAAATCTTTCCCTCACCGCTTTTGCGTGCATATACAATCCTTCAGCCTCCGCTAAAATTGTAACTGCATCTTTCAATCGTTCCAGTCCATCTTTTGTCAAATATTGAAACGTCGGTTTTTGGATAAAATCATCGACTGACAATCCACTGAACATCCTGGCGCATTGTCCCGTCGGCAGGACATGATTAGTTCCTGATGCGTAGTCTCCAACTGGCACGGGAGCATACTGTCCGAGGAAAATTGACCCGGCATGTTTGATGCGCGGCAGAATACTGAAGGGTTCTTGGGTGACTATCTGAAGATGTTCTGACGCATATTCGTTGGTGAAGTCGATAGCTTCTTGAAGGTCAGTCGCCACAAGCACTGCGGAATGACGCTCCAAGGCTGTTGTTATGATTTCTTGGCGTGGAAGATTAGCCAATTCAGTTGCAACAATTTCGCAGACTTTCTTTGCCAGGGTCTCATCTGTTGTAACCAAAACGGCTGCCGCGTCTTCGTCGTGTTCCACTTGCGAAAGCATATCTATTGCTGTCAAGCGTGCGTCCGCTGTTTCATCCGCTAAGATTAGCACTTCACTCGGCCCAGCGGGTGAATCAATATTGACCTGGCCGAAAGTGAGCATTTTAGCCGCCGTCACGTACTTGTTCCCCGGCCCAACGATTTTATCAACTTTTGGGATAATCGCGGTACCATAAGCCATGCTCGCTATCGCCCACGGACCGCCTAGCTTAAAGATTTGGTCAGCCCCAGCGATGTCAGCGGCGACAATAGTTGCTTTATTAGCGGTCATCCCATCATCCGGCGGTGTGCAGGCGATAATTTTACTGACACCTGCGACTTTCGCGGGGATGATGGTCATAAGCACGCTCGAAGGATAAATCGCCTTCCTACCGGGAACATAGGCGCCGACAATATCCATCGGCCGGACAAGCCGGCCAGCGGTAATTCCAGCCATAATTTCCACCGACCACATCTTAGGGTCCAATTGAAATTGATGAAATTTTTCGATATTCATCGCGGCGAATTTTAATTGCTCAATAATGTTCTGGTCAATAGCCTCATAAGCTTGAGCGATTTCCGCTTCAGTGACCAGGAAGTCATCCTCGCTAATATCCTCCTTGTATTTTCGATAATGTTCAATAGAGACGACATCGCCTCGCCTTTGGATATCCATAACTATTTCCCGCGTCTCCAAATAGACTGATGATACATCTACCATTGACCGTTTCAAGATGTCCTCTTTCCGTTGGGGACTGAGTTTGTGCAGAATTTCTGGTTTCAATATATCCATACTTTCTCTCTCCAGGCACTCACCATCTAATACTTTGTTTATAACGTGAAGGGCAGGGGAAGTCGGAAGTTGGAAATCGGAAGTCGGAAGTTAAGGAATAATTTTCCTTCCGCCTTCCGACTTTCGCCTTCCACCTTCCGTTTGCCTTCTTTGCAAAACCAAAGTAATAAATGGTGTGACTAACCTATCTCCATATATTTGTCCCAAAAATAGTCGATTATTTTTGGGACAAGACATTGTTCTACAAGAAAATCTCCAGGCCCTCGTAAGCTGCTATCGTACCTGGCAATGCTTCGCTCGCTTTCTGTTCAATTTCGGCAACCAAAGCATCGTCATGTTCTGGGGCATGGTGAAACAAAACAAGTTTACCAACATTAGCTGCCTTTGCCAATTTCACTCCTTCCTCCCAGGTCGAATGTCCCCACCCTATCCTGGAATTGCCTATTTTGCCGTAATATTCCTCAGTGGTGTAAGCCGCGTCATAAATCAAACAGTCCGCGCCTTTAGACAATTGCAAAAGAGAAGGGTCAATATAATTATAGTGTTCAGTATCGGTAGCGTATACAACTGAAGCCCCTCTATAGCTAATTTTAAAAGCCAGTGCTTCATCCGGGTGATTACATGCAGCCGTTTTGATTTCTACCTCCTCCATCGAAACTGTATTCTCGCCGGGGCTAAGTTCCTTGAAATCCATCTTCGCGCCCATTGCTTCTAAGGATACAGGAAAATTAGGATACATCATTTGCCCTTGCATTAATCTCTTTAAAGTGGTATTTAATTTCCGCGCCGCATAGATGTGAAATACATTGTTGGGTTGAAACCCTGGCTTAAAAAAGGGAAAGCCCTGAATATGGTCCCAGTGAAAATGAGATAATAATATCGTGGCATAAACCGGCATTGCCTTTTCCAGTTCTATTCCCAGTTTCCTAATTCCACTGCCGGAGTCAAGGATGATTAATTGCTTACCGCATCTGACTTCGACACAGGAAGTATTGCCACCATATTTAACTGTTTCAGGGCCTGGGGTGGGAATACTTCCACGAACTCCCCAAAATTTTACGAAGAATTTACAAGTTTCCATAATATAAACTCTTTACATTGCAATTTGTGAAATACAAATAACTCTCTGCGAACTATCCGAGTGTTTAATCACTATTTGTTTGCCTTGTACTCAGCAACGCTACTACAACAAGCCGCTTTGATGAGCACAAGGCAAACGACATTGAATTAAATAATAATTGAAATTGTAACATCGTCTCTTTGTTTTGTCAAGCATTTAATAAAGGTTCTACAAATCTCGCGTCAATATTGGAGCCTGTTTGCAATGCTCTCTACAAAGGTTATTGGATTTGTACACTCTTCTTGGTTTGGCGTATGAGGTTGCTTAGTAACTATGAATTTTATTCTTTATCTTCTTCTCAATTTTTTCATAACCACAGAGAGCGCAGAGGAGGCGCTGAGGACACCGAGGTAAGAAATCATCTCAGCGTTCTCTGCGTCCCCCTTAATCCCCCTTAACAAAGGGGGTTGTTCCTCAGTGTCCTCTGCGGTTTCAAAAGTATAAAACCAGTTTCATAATTACTTTCGAATCCATTTTTAGAAAAAAACTTTGCAAAATTAGTTTTTACATGTTATAATTATTTTAGTATTTTTTAAGAAATCTCTTATCAAACCTTCTTTTATGTGGATGGGCGCTTAAGTAAGGGCTCTCATCGTAACATCTCATTCCAAAAGTATAAATTCTTTTTGGGAATTTACTTGTAAATTAATTCAACAGGCTTAGGAGGTGTAAATTTTGGAGCCAAAAGTGCAAGACACAAGATGGCAAATCCTTTTGTGTTTAAAAAAGAGTGCGGGTATGACAGTTAACCAATTAGCCAATACACTGGGCTTATCTTCCATGGGGGTGCGGCAGCATTTGGCTATCCTGGGTAGGGATAATATGGTCGGATATGATTGGGAACGGCGTGACAGAGGAAGACCACGGTATGTTTATAAAATCACCGAAGCTGCTGATAAGTTATTCACCAAACATTATCTGCTCACATCCATTGAAATTCTGGATGCAATTCACGATTTATATGGCCCTGAAGCGGTCGAACAAGTTTTCAGGAAGCGGATGGAAAATCGAATAGAAGAGTATTCATCAAGAGTAAACGGTGAAAATTTAGCTGAAAAGGTGATTGAACTCACACGAATTAGAGATGAACAAGGTTACTTGAGTGAATTTGAAGAAACAAAAGATTTCTTCATGCTCAAAGAATACAGTTGCCCCAATGTACAGATATCTAATAAATACCCACAGGTTTGCGAATATGAATTAGAGCTTTTGCGGAGGTTACTCAACACGGAGGTTATTAATGAATGCGCGGTGAAAGATGGAACTCATTTCGGTGTTCATCGGATTATGAAGTATTAAGTGGCAAGAGGGCAAGGTGGCAAGACGGCAAGATATTTTGCGGTTTAGCCGTTTAGCCGTCGTGCCATTTAGCCATTTTGCCCACTTGCCGTTTTGCTCTATATCAATCCATCCCGCTTCATCCAGGTTATTGTCTTATCGAATGCCGCGACTGTTTTTTCAATATCTTCTTCGGTATGCGCCGCCATGGTCATGCCGCCGCCGGTTGTCAAGTCAACTCCATTTAGGAGCATCCCGCAACGCAGATTTTGCGATAAAATTGGGTCACTGGCGCCTTTGAATTTGGTGTAATCATATTTGTACGGGTCGAAGTCTTTCGCCCTGGTGTTGGGCAAATCATGTTCCAACAAGTACCGAAATTCAGAGAATTCGCCGTAGACACACCATTTCAACCCATGCCGGTCAATCACCTCGTTCATTCCTTTTCGCAACATGGCGCCGCGTGCGTTAGCTATTCGGGATGGCTCGCCCGATTTAACGAGTTTCAGCGTGGCAATACCCGCTGAAGCGGAAACCGGATTGGCGTTGAATGTCCCAGGATGCGGCATCTTTTTGTGTAACTTCCACTCTGGGTCCTTTCGGATTTCCAGTAGTTCCATGATATCCTTTCGCCCTACAACTGCTCCTCCAGGCAATCCGCCGGCGAGTATTTTCGCTAACGTTGTTAGGTCTGGCGTAACGTTATAATATTCCTGCGCTCCGCCGGGCGCAACCCGGAACCCCGAGATGACTTCATCGAAAATCAGTATCACACCGTGTTTGTTGGTCGCCGCACGTAACTGCTTCAGAAATTCGCCACCTGTCGGAATAGTCCCGAAGCCTGCGCCTGTCGGCTCGATTATTACGCAAGCAATATCATCATCTGTCCGTAGAATTTGCTCAACCGCCGCGATATCGTTGGGTGGACAAATAACTGTAGTGTCAATCACGCCTTTGACAATGCCGGGAGGCGGCACTTCATAAGGAGGATTCGCGCCGAGAATCACCTGGTCATGCCAGCCGTGGAAATGCCCGGCAAACTTCAACAGTTTGTTTTTACCAGTAAACGTGCGCGCCAATCGGACGGCCATAAGCGTGGCTTCTGAGCCTGAACTGGTAAAGCGGACTTTTTCCGCGGAAGGAACTATATCAATAACGAGTTCCGCCCATTCGATTTCTTTGCGATGACACGCCCCGAGATGAGTTCCCAAGGCGACTTGTTCAGTTACAGCTTTGACAACTTCTTCCGGCCCATGCCCTAACAATAGCGCGCCGTGTCCTGCCCAATAGTCAATATATTCCTTGCCATCCACATCCCATTTCTTTGACCCTCTGGCTCTTTCAACATAAATAGGATACGGCTGGAAATGCCTGCTATCGTGGGTTACACCGTTGGGGAAAAGAGTTACTGCTGTTTCGTATAACTTTTTTGACTTTGGAAACGCCTTTTCGTACATATCCAAGAGGCTATAATCTTCTGATGCCATGAATATTTATCTCCTTCACAAGTAGCGCAACCAGCGCCGCCTCTTTAGAACGGTGTCTTGTTTCGTCTGGCGGAACTGGAAGCTTACTCTACAAAAATGTGGTGTAAGTCATTGTACCATTTCTTTCCATCACAATCAACAAAAAATTCCCGTAAATGGGAATTTTTAACTCCCCGGTTTTTTTTCTTGATTTTTCACCCTCATTTTGTTATATTGACAAATAATGTCGATATTTCACAATTGTAGAGTCTGCAAGGAGGCAAGTTATGGTAACAGTATGCAATACATGGGAAGAGATAGCGAATGCAAAAGCCGATGTTGCTATCCTGCCCATTGGCGCTATCGAACAGCATGGACGACACCTGCCGCTTGGAACCGACTGGCTTATAGCCGACCGATGGGCAAAAGAGTTGGGCGAGCTTTTAAACGCCTATGTCCTGCCAGCTATCCCATACGGCAATTCCCAGGAACACATGGGATTTCCTGGCACAATCACCCTGCGTCCCCAGACATTAGCGCTCATCATCGAAGACATAGTGCTTTCGCTACGGCATCACGGCATAAAGAAGATAGTGGTTCTAAGCTCTCACGGCGGAAACTGGATTATCAAGCCGACCATACGCGACCTGAACTTCAGATATCCAGATGTGACTATCGTATGGACTGACGGGGCGTTGCCTGGAGAGAAAGAGCGAATTCCGCAGGATATACATTCCGGGCGAGGCGAAACTTCAACGATGCTCTTTTACCATCCCGAACTTGTGAAGATGGATAAAGCAGAGGATTTCACGCCCGATGTGGGACAAGAATATAACGACTACGTTGGGTTTGACCGTACTACGAAAGTGGGAGTTTGGGGCAAACCTACGGAAGCATCCGCGGAACTTGGGGAGCAGAATATTGAATCTCGGGTGGAACGTCAGGCGCAATACATACAGGCGACGTTGGTCAAGCTGGAGCAATTGAAGTCGGGTGAAATTTCTGCTTAAGCCGTAAGATAATCAAATGACGGATAACCTGGAAACTCGCTATCTACAACCAGTTCTTCAAAATCAACTCACCAATTACGGTAAGTTATCGGAGAAGGGAGGTAATAGTAAGATGAAAATATTAAACGTAAGAAAACCCTCAGAGGATGTCTTAGCAAGAATTCATTCACTTAGCGAGAAAAAAGGGACAATCGCTGTAATAGAACCAGAAACTGGTGATTATTTTTTAGGCAACAGCTTGACAGAAGCCCTCAAGAAAGCAAAGATGAAATACCCGGGCAAAATCTTTTATTCTGTTCGCATCGGGTATACCTTTGTTCACGGGCATAAAGGAGGGATAAGAAAATATGAGAGCTGTTGTGAGAGGCAAGATTGAGGATTTTGTCCCCTTCTTTAACGGTTTTGTGGATGAAGACGGGATACTTGTTCTTCAGGAAGACGGAGATTTATCCTTGACAGTAGATACCGGATTTAGTGGTGGAATTGCTCTGCCTGAAGAAGTTTTGGACGAGATGGATGTTGAATTGATAGACTTTGGGATTTTCATATTGGCTACGGGCGATGAAATAGAATTGCCTGTATTTTGGGGTAAAGTAGTAGTAAGTGCTCATGAGCTTGAGACCTGGTTTATTCCTGGTGACTCGCTTTTAGGAATGGAATTTCTTTCTTTAGCAGGTTCCATTCTGAAATTTAATTTGGAAGAAGGGGAAGTTAAACTGGTTGAATGATAACTATGAACGCCGCTAAAAAGAAAATCCATGAAGGAGGGCACAATGCTTGTAAAATCAACGCCACAACAGTTAGCCTGGCAGGAAGCTGAATTGAGCATGTTCCTGCATTTTGGAATCAATACTTTTACTGATAGAGAATGGGGTGATGGCAAGGAAGACCCGAAGCTGTTCAACCCCACCGAACTTGATGCCCACCAGTGGGTGCAGGTTGCTAAAGAAGCGGGTTTCAAGTATATGATTCTTACAGCCAAACATCATGATGGTTTCTGTCTCTGGCCGAGCAAATACACCGAACATTCAGTCAAAAACAGCCCCTGGCGTGGAGGCCAAGGTGATGTTGTCCGCGAGTTAGCTGATGCCTGTCAGGAAGCGGACATGAGAATGGGAATTTACCTCTCACCGTGGGACCGTCATGAACCCACTTATGGAAACTCGCCGGTCTACAACCAGTTCTTCAAAAATCAACTCACCGAGTTATTGACAAATTACGGCGAGATAGCCGAAGCATGGTTTGACGGCGCTTGCGGCGAAGGGCCTAATGGCAGAAGGCAAGAATATGACTGGCAGGGCTATTACGAGGTTATCCGCAGACTCCAGCCGAACGCCGTCATCGCCATCTGTGGACCGGATATTCGCTGGGTCGGCAACGAGGATGGAGTTGCTCGCGAGACTGAGTGGAGCGTTCAAGATGCCAATCCGGTTTTTCACAAAGGTATTGAAGGTAAAGTGTGGTATCCCGCGGAGTGCGATGTGTCTATCCGTCCCGGCTGGTTCTGGCACAAAAGCCAGGACGACAAGGTAAAAGCGCTCGAACATCTGTTGGATATCTACTATAAGTCAGTCGGGCGCAATAGCGTTCTATTGCTCAACGTTCCTCCAAATGACCAGGGACTATTTTCTGAAGCAGATGTCAAACGACTGCGCGAATTTCGCGAGGTTTTGGACAAGACTTTCGCGGTAAACTTCGCCGAAGGTAAACCTACAGTTGCCAGCAATACCCGACCTGATTCCAAAGCGTCCAACGCAGTGGAGGGAAATAAAGATACCTATTGGGCTACCGACGAAGACGTTGCCACAGCATCATTAGAGGTTAACTTGGGTGAGCCGGCCACCTTTAATGTATCAATGGTTCAGGAATATATCGCCCTGGGCCAGCGAGTTGAAGAGTATCGCATCGAAGCCTGGGATGGTCAAGGCTGGAAGCAAATTGCTGAAGGCAAAACTATCGGACATAAGAAACTCGACCGACTTTCCGATGTTACCGCAACCAGAGTGCGGCTAACCATCGTCAAATCTCAGGCTTCTCCTCTCATCCGAATATTTGGACTGTATCGCGCACCGATGATGACATCTCATGAAGCGCCTCTAACTTAGGTCTGGAGTGCGCAAACCATGTTCGCTTTGCTCAGTAGTCCCCCTTAATCCCCCTTATCAAAGGTGGGGAGGGGGGTTGTGCTTCGCAAACCACTTCACTTTTCTAAGCGGTTTACTTCGTAAACCACTACCATTAAAAGTTCAAAAATGTTACGCCAAAAACATTAGAAAGGAGGAAATCAAAATGAGAACTCTACAATTATCAATGATATTAACCGTAGGTTTGATGTTTAGCATTGTAAGCATCTTTTGTAGTCTGAGCAATGCTAAAATTGACCCAAAGACGATTGCTGGACTATGGTTGTTTGATGAAGGAACAGGCGATACTGTTAAAGATTCTTCCGGCAATGGCCATAATGGCAAGTTGATAGGCAATCCCAAATTTGACCAAGGAAAGTTCGGAAAAGCGCTTTCCTTTGATGGTGTAGATGACTATGTGACTATGCCTTTTGAGGGCAGTTTGGAAATTGCGAAAGAAATCACCCTTCAAGCCTGGATTAACCATAACTGCCCGACCTGGGCACAAATCATTTCCAGAGAAGGCATGTGGAATGTGGGCTGCATTGGATATGTAATGGACTTAACTCCCGACCCCAAATTACGCTTTCAGTTAAAAGGGGTTACGTCTGAGTGGACGGTAGGTAATAGCATTATTCAGAAAAATCAATGGGTTCATGTCACATGCACCTGGGATGGCGCCACCAAAAAACTGTATGTGAACGGGAAACTGGATGGAAGCGCTAATGCGACTGGAGAAATTTGCGATGGTGAGCGTAAAGAACTGCATTTCGGTAAAGGCTGGGACCCATTTTACAAAGGTTCGATGGATAACGTGGCCATTTTCAACGTAGCGTTGACAGAAGAACAAATAAAAGAAACAATGGAAGGTCTCAAAGCGACTGCTGTGGCGCCTCAAGAGAAGTTGGCAACTACATGGGCTCGCTTAAAAACGCTATATTAACCTAAGTTGCTAGGGCAAAAGAGCAAGGGGGCTACGGAATTGGGAATGCGGAATTATTGTCGATTGCCCTTGAATTGATGCTTGTTGATTGATGATTGTCGATTGATAAGCTACCTCAATCATCAATCGACAATCGACCATATCTTCATCGAATTTCGCGATAGCATTCAGGGAATGAACGCTTTTGACGCGACGGATGCAGTTTTGAAGGAGAATACCTGGCATCACCTTGCATGGGTCAAAGATGATAGTGAGTTGCGCGTTTACGTCGATGGAAATCTAAAGCAAAAAGTCAAGCACGATAGAAAAGGCGAGCTAACCAGTACTGAACCATTGCGCGTTGGTATCCATCACTACGGAGATTCATGGGGTGACCCATGTATCGGCATCATTGATGAAGTCGCTGTTTTCAGAAGTGCTCTGGATGAAAATGATGTCAAACAATTGATGAATAATATTCTTCCCGTTCAAACTTCGGGAAAATTAGCTATGACGTGGGGGGAAATTAAACAATAACATACGACTTTTTCACTTATCGCTCTTGTGCGGTAAAGATATGAAGAAAAGGGGGGAAAGGAAGGAAAGGATGGAACGCGGGGATAGCTTTCCTTCCCTTTCTTCCTTTCCTTCCTGCTTTTCGGTACAAGATGCTGGTACTATTACCCTAAGTGAAAAACACGGGTTTAAAAGAAAAGTTTGGTTACCAATCTTCCTTTTTTATCTCCATCCGAAATGTATCATATCTTTCGCCATCATAAGCGATGTTATTCCGTTCGACGTCGGTAAATTTGAATCCGGATTTCTCAAAACATCGAATAGCAGCGTTATTATCAGATACCGTCCAGAGATAGACCATATCAACACCAATTTCTTCAAAAGCCCGTGTCAAAGCAGCTTTCACAGCTTTGGTGCCATAACCGAGTTCTCGATAATTCTCGTCGATAATGACGAAGCTTATCTCTCCCACTCGTTCTTCCCAGGGTTTGCCTAACCTTCTTAGCATCAGAAAACCGATATGCTCACTTCGTTCAGTTGTTACGGCGTGAACGGCTTCATTATCGGACTTGTCGATAGAAAGCGGGTAGGTATCATCATCGGCGAGCCAACGCTGGATATCCGTTGTCCATTCCTGGAGAGAGTGGACTGGACGGTGCAATAATAGCCTCGTTTCAACCTGGTTACTCCACCGCCAGATACGTCGAATGTCCGGTTCTTCGGTGCGACGCAAGTGAACAGCGCCGCCATATACACGCTCAATTTCGCGCATCTGTTCCCGCAGGAGCATCAATTGGTCAGAATACCATTGGATATGCTCTTGAGCGGTGCGAATCAAACGGAGTTTTGGGCGTTCGATGAACTGCGATTGAATCAGTCTGCTTTGAAAGCGGTCTAACATCCGTTCATCTTTATTTATTATTTTACTTAGTGTATTCGCGGCAGACGATATATCGACCTTTCCCACGCTACCACCCCCTTTCTCTACGCGAGTTATCTTTGCGCTTCCTCTGCTTTGCGCGCTCTGTATTTGCATCATTTCTAATATCTATACCATCTCCTTCATTATTATTATCCTTTGTTCTTTTCGAGCCTTTGGTTCTACGTTCATATCTGCCATCTTTAGCGCCTAATAGTCGCAGATAGCTTTCATATCGTTCAGCATTTATGTTGCCAGATTTGAGGGCGAGTTTTACGGCGCAATCAGGTTCATGCGTATGTGAACAACTTGGGTATTTGCATAAGGGGATATATTCCCGCATCTCAGGAAAATAACTGCTTAAATACTGGCTACCTACTTCCAAAAGTCCTAACGCGCGGATGCCGGGGGTATCTGCGACAAATCCGCCGAAATTCAGCGACAACAATTCCACTTCAGAGGTCGTATGCTGACCCTTATGCGTTTTTTCACTTACATCCCCGATTCTAAGTTTTAAGCCCGGCTGAATTGCATTGAGGAGCGTGGATTTGCCTACACCAGACGGCCCGGCAAAGGCAGAAATTTTATCGCGCATCGTAAGTCGGAGTTCTTCAATGCCCTCTCCTGTCACTGCGCTGGTATAGATGACAGAATATCCGATACTTTCGTAAAGCTTCATCTGGGATTTTACTCTGTCAGACTTGACCAAATCCATCTTGTTAATGCAGATGACAGGTTCCATTCCTGCCGCTTCAGTGGTTACTAAAAATCTATCCAGCATTCGTAGTTTTAAGTCCGGGTCTTTGGCTGCAAAAACAATTAGAAGTATATCCAGATTGGCTGCAATAACTTGTGGTAACTTACCAATCCGCGTCCGTCCAAACTGATTCGCCCTTGGCAGAATCTCTTCAATGTAACCTGCTTTGCCATCTTCGGAACTGAAGATTACCTGGTCGCCGACAGAAACTAAATCTGCCCTACGCA
>Ga0194113_10003015_pt1 | contig 22693 bp, 20 predicted proteins | sample TA2MahC200mmetaG_FD_146193 | JGI IMG/M metagenome (GOLD analysis project Ga0194113, IMG submission 146193) | Freshwater microbial communities from Lake Tanganyika, Tanzania - TA2015017 Mahale Deep Cast 200m | ecosystem: Environmental > Aquatic > Freshwater > Lake | place: Tanzania: Lake... | reverse complement strand
TCGGTGATTTTACCTACGCCAGAGAAACTTGGAGAACCACAACTCAGTTTAAATGGTGAGATTGATGGAGTTAAAATGAACGAAGACCTCAAGGAAAGCATCCTTAAATATTTGGAAACGGTAAGCCAGGCTAAGAATAAGGAAGTAGCGAGGGCCGTCGGGCAAGATAAGACCCTTGTGGATAAGGCGATTGGGGAACTGGCAAAAGAGGGAAGGATTGAATATCGAAGCTTTGGCGGTATTACCTATATTGCCCTTCCTGGCAAACATGAGACCTGACAAACATGGCAAGAGGGGATCATTTAGTCCACAGTGATCGAACCTTTGGTTGCCTTCTCATCTCCTCACCGCAGGGTCACTCGGGTAAAAGCATTGTTACGATAGGCCTGTGTAATTTGCTGAGACGACAGGGCCTTTTAGTCCAACCTTTTAAGAAAGGTCCCGACTACATCGATCCATCGTGGCTCACAGTGGCAGCGGGTCGAAGCTGCCGCAATTTAGACCTTTTCTTAATTCCAAGAGAGAGATTGACACAGACTTTCAACCAGGTATGCGAAAAGATCGATCTTGCTATTGTTGAAGGGGCGATGGGGCTTTATGATGGCTTGGACGCCCACGAAACGACGGCGGAGATTGCTCGTTTATTGAACACTCCGGTTCTCCTGGTGGTGAATACGAGTCGGATGACAAGCAGCATCGCCGCTATGGTGAAAGGGTATCAACTCTTCCAAACGGATATCAAGATTGTGGGCGTTATTCTAAACTACGTTTCTGGACTCCGGCATGAGAAGAAGTTGAGAGATGCCTTAGAGCAACACTGCGAGATTCCTGTCGTGGGAAGTATACCTAAGGACGAGGATCTTCACATCGCTGAACGGCACCTGGGACTGATCCCCTCTTCGGAATCCGGTGAGGCAGAAACCCTCGTCGAACGTATTGGCCGAAAGATGGAGCTCTATCTTGATCTGGATAATATACTGACTATTTCGAAAAATTTTAAATCAGAGATTCTTCGGCTGACGCCTCAGAATGACATTTCGACAAAACAACAAAGTAAGAGAGAACCTTTCACAACCCCTCGCCCCTTGGGGGAGAGGGAACCCTCTTTAATCCCTCGCCCCTTGGGGGAGAGGGTTGGGGTGAGGGGGATAGTTAAGATCGGTGTGATGTTGGATCAGGTCTTCAATTTTTACTATCCAGAGAATTTCGAAGCGTTGGTGAATGAGGGTGCAAACCTCATCTTCATCAATTCGTTTGTGGACCGATTACCCAAGTTGGATGGACTTTATATCGGAGGTGGATTCCCAGAGTTCTTCCTAAAAGAGTTAGAAGGAAACGGTGGCTTACGAAGGGATATCGCCGAGGCGGTTGAACAAGGCCTCCCAGTCTATGCTGAATGTGCAGGTCTCATGTATTTATGTCGAAAGATCCACTGGCAGGGGCAACCTCATGAAATGGTTGGGATCATTCCCGCTGAGGTTCAAATTTCTGATAAACCCGAGGGACATGGCTATGTGGTTGCTGAGGTCATTCACGAAAATCCACTTTTCCCAATAGGTATGACCATTCTCGGCCATGAATTCCACCATTCCAAATTATCGATAAAGAACGATGTGAGTTTTTCCTATCAAATAAGGCGGGGAAATGGGATTGACGGTAAAAGGGACGGTATTTTATATAAAAATGTATTTGCTACTTACACACACTTACATGCATTGGGGACGCCCTTTTGGGCAGAAGCTTTCGTTTCCCTCGCGGCAAGGGAAGGGAAGTTTCGGAGGAGGTAAAACATGACTGAGGAACGTATGGAGGTGAAATGTCCGGTATGTGGGAGGGAGATGGAGATAAGCAAGGTAGGGGTCCTTTATGGCGCTGTGGCCGCTAAGCCAAGGGCGAGTAGCACTTATGGTAGTAAAGAGTATTATTTCTGTTGCAAAGCCTGTAAGAAACAATTTGATGAATTACCAGAAAAATTTATCAAAGTTTAGGAGGAGAAAAGATGGCTAAGGCAAACCTTGGTATGATGGAGATTGAGATTGACGAGGATGGTTTTATCCAGGAGCCCGAGAAATGGAACCAGGCAGTAGCGGAAGACCTGGCTAAAACCGAGAACGCTTCGCCTATGAGTGAGAACCACTGGAAGGTTGTCAATTACCTGAGAGATTATTATCTCAAATTTGGGATCGCCCCTCCCATTCGAATGTTATGTAAACAGACAGGTTTTGATCTGAAACAGATCTATCAGCTCTTCCCGAGCGGACCGGCCAAAGGAGCATGTAAAGTGGCTGGTTTGCCTAAGCCAACTGGCTGCGTTTAATCAAATCCCCCCAACCCCCCTTTGCTAAAGGGGGGAAAGGGGGGTTACTAAAATAGCCCTCAACAGGAACAGAAATGGGTGGGTTGATCCTCTTTATTTTCTACGGCAGCATCCTTTTTTTTATTATTGCCACGGCGATTCGTGTCAGAAAGTTTGTCAATGCCCCCCTCCATTTACATTGGGAATTTTACAAAGGGAGCTCTGTTTATGAGCTGATAGAGTGGTGGACAAAGAAACGCAGCACTTTCGGCGAAAAGCTCTGGTCTATGTTTCTGGATCTTCTCTTTTTAAGAGAATTCTACCATCGTAACAGGAGATTTTGGTACCCCTTATATCTCTTCCATCTCGGGCTCTACTTGCTTATCCTGTGGCATGCTTGGCTCTTTATAAGTGCTGTTGTAGCAAATGTGGAAACTGCCTCTGTCTTTGGATGGGTATGGGGAACCTTTGCCACCGTACTAACGTTTGTGGGAGGAGCCGGTATTCTTTGGATGCGGATGATGGATGAGGAGTTGAAAGTTTCCTATCCCCCTATCCACTATATCAAGTGGATTTTTATTCTCCTCACCTTACTCGGAGGCATTTATGCGGTCGATATCCATTTCAAATCCAGCATGCCCACCCTTTTGAAATATGTTAGGGAGCAGGTGACCTTTGCAAATTTTGAACACAAGCTTCACCCGGCATTTGGACCGGCCCTTCATATCGCATTTGCATCGGCATGGTTGATTTACATCCCTTTCAGCCATGTCTTTCAACTATTTTTTAGATACTACCACTACTTACGATGGGATGACGTGCCGAACCTAAGAGGAAGTGAGATCGAAAGGAGAATCAAGGAGCACCTGGAATTGCCCGTGACATGGTCCGCTCCTCATATTCAATCCGGAAAACGATGGAGGGAGGTTGCCTCAGAACTGAAATGAAGAAGGAGAGAAAAAAAATTAGATTACAGGATATCAGCCTCCGCACAGATGAACCCCTTGTTACGGTAACTTTGGATGATTTGATGCCCCTTCCTCCCCCTCTGGATTTGCAAGAGAAGAAATTCCCTTATTCAACTCTTTCTGAGAACCAAAAGAAGGGTTATGAATGTTCCCTCGATGGTGTTTCAGCCCTCGCTCTTCCCAAACCGAAAGACAAAGAGGAAGAAGAGAAGCTGGTGGAACGCTTTCTCAGTGGGCTGAGAAAATTGCTCTCACAGAATGACAATTGGCTCTTCTGTCAACCCTTGATTCAGTCCCTCGAAGGCTGCGTTCGGTGCCAGACCTGCAGCGATGCCTGCCCAATTTATGTTTCAAGCGGGAAGCAGGAGATCTATCGGCCGACCTATAAGTCCGAAATTCTTCGGAGGCTCATTAACAGATATGTCAAGAAGCGACATAAATTCCTCTCCAAATTGATGGGGTACGATATTGAACTGAACTGGCCTACAGTGGCCCGATTGGCCGAGTTGGCTTACCGATGTAGCCTTTGCCGGCGATGTGCTCAACAATGTCCCCTTGGAAGCGACAATGGCCTTATAGGCCGTGAGCTTAGAAAATTATTCAGCCAGGAGATGGGGATCGCCCCTAAGGAACTCCATGATTCAGGTACTGTTCAACAGCTTAGAGTGGGAGCAAGCACAGGGATCTCCTCTGCCGCCTTCCAGGGTATGGTCGAATTTATGGAGGATGAGATAGAGGAGAAATGGGGCAGGAGAATCAAGATCCCTATAGATAAGGAAGAGTCGGACATTCTGCTCATTCATAACTCTGGGGAATTCATGTCATGGATCGAAAACCCGATGGCCTTTGCCATCATCTTTGAGGCAGCAGGACTTAGCTGGACGCTTTCCAGCGAAATCTATGGTTATGAGGCTACAAATTATGGGACGTGGTACGATGACGTCCAATTCGCAAGAATTGTCATCAAACAGGTTGAGGTGGCGCGAAAACTGAAAGTGAAGAAGATGGTGATGGGAGAATGTGGTCATGCTCACAAGGGCTTAATTGTTGTTGCTGATAGAATATTGGTGGATGATTTGAATTTCCCGAGAGAAAGTTTTTTACCCCTCTTGGAGGATCTGATCCTGCATGGTAGACTTAAACTCGACCCTCAAAAGAACAACTTCCCAGTCGTTCTCCATGACCCCTGCAATGTCGTGAGATTGATGGGTATTGTAGAACCTCAAAGAAGAATCCTTAAGGAGATCTCTCCCCAATTCAGGGAAATGGAACCTCATGGGGTTGAAAATTATTGCTGTGGCGGTGGGAGCGGATTTGCTATCATGAATTCTATGAACTTCAGGCAGTGGAGGGAAAATATCTCCAGCCGTATGAAGTTGAAACAGATCCTTGAGGCCTTTCAGGATGTCATGGATCCGAGTATTAGAAAATATGTTTGTGCGCCCTGTTCCAATTGCAAAGGCGCCATCAGAGATATCCTCAACACCAATGAATTATGGGAGAAACATGGCATTTACTATGGGGGCCTTGTGGAGCTGGTGGCCAATGCCATGGTAGATATGAAAAGACCATTCATCGAATGGGAATGGCGTTGATCGGAATGAAGAAGAAATGATATTAAACGACCTGCTCTTACAGAATAAAGGGGCCATTTTGGAGAGGTGGTTCTGTCTCATCATGGAGACTTATCCAACAGATCTATCCACATTATTAAAAAAAGAGAAGGATCGTTTCGTCAATCCAGTAGGCTTCGCCTTTTCCGAGGGAACGGAAACTCTATTTATGGAAATCCTCCATGACATGAATTGTGAAAAAATTTGTCTTATCCTTGAGAATATCGTTAGAATAAGGTCTGTTCAGGACTTTTCCCCCTCCAAAGCAATCGGGTTCATCTTCCTCCTAAAGAAAGCAATTCAGGAGGTATTGGGGAGCAGGATTCAAGAAAAGCATGTCGTAGAGGAATGGCTGAAGTTTCAATTGAAAATTGACCAATTAGCCCTTCTTGCCTTTGATGTCTATATGAAATGTAAAGAGAAGATCTACGAGATCAGGGTTCGTGAGGCCAAAGCTGAGAAAGATAGGGCATTTCGACTTCTGGAACGAATGAATTTGTTAAAAGAGGAAAAAATGAATGGAAATTCATAAAATGGGGGTCCTATACTCCTTCTTTGTAATAGTAATTTTTCTTCTTTTTGTCATCATCGGAATAGAAGGACTGGGCTGGTATTCCTTGTTTTCAGTGATCATTCCTTATGCGGCAGTGGTTACATTCATCGCTGGATTGATTTTTCGTGTCTTGAAATGGGGGATTTCACCTGTACCCTTTCATATCCCCACCACCTCTGGACAACAGAATTCCCTGCCATGGATCAAACCCAATAATATCGACAGCCCATTTACAACAAGGGGTGTGATTACAAGGATGGCTCTTGAAGTGCTCTTCTTCCGTTCCTTGTTCTGGAACGAAAGGGTTGAACTTAGGAGGGCCTACGAACTTCTCTTTAAGAGAAATCTCTACCTCTGGTTCGGAGGACTGGCCTTTCACTGGGCCTTTCTCATCACCCTTCTCAGGCACTTGAGATTCTTCACCGAACCTGTACCTTCATTTGTCATCCTCGTTCAGGGTTTGGATGGAATTCTTCAATCCATCGCGCCAACACTTTACATCTCCAACATCTTTATTTTTGGCGCCTTAATCTACCTCTTTCTGAGAAGAGTGGTCTATCCTCAAATACGTTACATCTCTCTCCCTTCAGATTACCTTGCTCTATTCATCCTTCTGGGTGTTGTCCTTTCCGGTATCCTCATTCGGTTCTTTTATAAAGTGGATCTTGTTAAGGTTAAGGAATGGGTGATGGGAATGTTAAGTTTCAATCCCACTCCTCTAAGGGGAATTGGCCTCCTCTTTTACATCCATCTGTTTTTTGTATCATTTTTAATTGCCTATTTCCCTTTTAGCAAGATGATCCATATGGCTGGATTCTTCCTCAGCCCGACGAGAAACCTTAGCAATAATAGCCGCAATCACCGGCACATCAATCCATGGGATAAGCCTGTGAAGGTTCACACCTATGAAGAGTATGAGAGTGAATTCAGGGAAGTGATGAAAGAAGTTGGCCTTCCCGTAGAAAAGGAGTGAACCCCGTTAGAAAGGGTGGGGCTTTTACCCCGTCCTTTCTATAAGGAATAGAGTATTCCCAATAGCATCCCCGCCTTAAATAGGGGGTATTCTAACGAGGTGAAATTGACAGAGGCTGGATCGAGACAAGGGGAACATTATCAAATAGACTACACACCGCCTGAAAGGGGCTGGTTGGAGCCTAAGGTTGAATTCCGAAAGGGCACTTACTGTTACCCCGCCTCACTGAAGCATCAGAAATATCTTGAACTTCCAAATCCGAGGGAATGGCAAATAGGGGTAGAAGATTGGAAACTTCCTGAGAACTGGAAAGAGATCATATTGGAGGGGATGAAAGATCGATTGCGCCGTTACCGTTCATTCAAGCTCTTTCTGGATATCTGTGTGAGATGTGGTGCCTGTGCTGACAAGTGCCATTATTTCATAGGTTCTGGAGATCCAAAGAATATGCCTGTCCTTCGGGCTGAGCTTCTGAGATCGGTTTACCGAAGATATTTCACCTTATCTGGAAAGATCCTCGGGAGGCTTGCTGGAGCAAGAGAATTGACAGAGGATGTTCTGAAGGAGTGGTTTTACTATTTCTATCAGTGTACAGAATGCCGGCGCTGCTCCGTCTTCTGTCCTTATGGGATCGATACATGTGAAATTACGATGATGGCGAGGGAACTTCTCAATCTGGTCGGTTGCAGCATTAACTGGATCGTTGAGCCTGCGTCTAACTCTTTCAGAACAGGAAATCATCTCGGTGTTCTACCCCATGCCTTTAAAACAACTATGGATTTTGCCGTTGATGAGGTAAAAGAGATCACCGGCATTAAGGTTGAGCCCACCATCAACAGAAAGGGTGCAGAGATCCTCTTCATCTCACCTTCGGCAGATTACTTCGCCAGCCCTCACTGGTATACCTTTTTGGGTTACCTCATCCTCTTTCATGAGATCGGCCTCGATTATACCTGGAGCACTTATGCATCAGAAGGCGGAAACTTCGGCTTCTTCCATTCTATGGAATTGGCCAAAAGGTTGAATGCAAAGATATACGCCGAAGCCAAGAGGCTGAGAGTGAAATGGATTCTTGGAGGAGAATGCGGTCACATGTGGAGGGTCATCCATCAATATATGGATACCTTCAACGGACCGGCCGATTTCTTGGAAGAACCCGTATCTCCTATCACAGGTACGAACTTTGATAATGCAAGGTCCACGAAAATGGTTCATATCTGCGAATTCACTGCCGATCTCATCAAGAATAATAAATTGAAATTAGATCCAAGTCGAAACGATCACTGGAAAGTCACCTTCCATGACTCCTGTAATACCTCAAGGAGTATGGGACTCATTGAGGAACCGCGGTATATCCTCAACGAGGTATGTAACTATTTTTACGAAATGCCAGAAAATACGATCAGAGAAAGAACCTTCTGCTGTGGAAGCGGGTCAGGTTTAGGCTCAGATGAAAATATAGAGACGCGCTTAAGGGGAGGCTTTCCGAGAGCCAATGCTGTAAAGTATGTCAAGGACCAATTCGGGGTGAATCTGGTCACCTGTATCTGTGCGATTGATAGGGCAACCCTTCCGACCCTTTTCGAATACTGGGTTCCCGGGATGGAGGTCAGCGGCCTTCATGAATTAGTAGGAAATGCCATCGTGATGAAGGGGGAGAAAGAGGGAAGAACCGACCTCCGTGGAAAAACATTTAATTCCCTCACCCATCCCTCTCCCCATCAGGGGAGAGGGATGGGTGAGGGGGAAGGAAACGATCATGTACGATAGTGATAAAATCATAGTGGGAATACTCATCTTCATCATTTTAATGACCTTCCCTATCTGGTACAACGCATTTACCGGAAAAACTGGTTATATACCGAAACCAAAAATAGAGCCAAAAATCCTTGCAGATAAGAAACAGTGCATTGAGCCAAAGGATTATATTCGAGTCAATCATGGGGATCTGTTAAAAGACTGGAGAGAATCCGTTGTTCGGAGTAACAATCGGGTCTATATCGCCAGTGATAAGAAGAGATATAACATGAGTCTCACCAAGACCTGTATGAACTGCCATTCGAACAAACTCGATGAATTCTGTAACCAGTGTCACAATTACATGGGTGTGACTAACAACTGTTGGGACTGCCACACCTATCAAAAAGAAATGTATCCAGAGGGAGCTTAGATGGAGCTCGATCGAAGAGGATTTTTAAAGATCGCTGGCCTAACAGTTCTCGGACTTGCCGCCAAGCCAGGATGGGACATCGTCTCAAAGGTGAAACCGGCTGAAACCCTACCTGCCCCCAGTCCTTTTGCGGGTAAAAAGTGGGGAATGGTCATCGATCTAAAAAGATGCTGGAAAAAAGAGGATTGTATCGAGTGTATCGATATCTGCCATCGTATCCATAATGTTCCCAGTTTTGGCAATATCAAAGATGAGATCAAATGGATCTGGACGGTCCCCTATGAAAAGGCCTTTCCGGAGCATATCAATGAATTCGGCGATGAGGGTTTGAAAATTAAACCGGTCATCCTTCTTTGCAATCAGTGTGACGATCCTCCTTGCGTCAGATATTGTCCTACGAGGGCCACATGGAAGAGAGAAGATGGAATTGTTATGATCGACTTTCATCGCTGTATCGGATGCCGGTATTGTATGGCTGGATGTCCCTATGGATCGAGAAGTTTCAATTGGAAAGATCCCCGACCTTTTATCAAGAAGGTGAATATGGATTTTCCAACAAGGACAAAAGGTGTGGTGGAGAAGTGCAATTTCTGTGAAGAAAGGCTCATCCAGGGGCTTATTCCAGCCTGTGTAGAGGCTTGCAAAGAAAAGGCCTTGATCTTTGGGGATTTGAATGATCCGGAGTCAGAGGTCAGAAGAGTGCTTAAATCAAACCATGTCTTTCAACGACAGGTAGAACTCGGGACAAAACCAAAGGTTTATTATATTCTGTAAATTGTTTTTCAAATCCCCTCGATCCCCTTTACTAAAGGGGGAGAGGGGGGATTAGTATTCTCAATCGAGAGGCATCATCCAATGGCATATTTTCCAGTCTTCATAGATATCCGTGGTAAGAGATGCGTGGTAATCGGTGGCGGTAAGGTCGCTCTCAGAAAGACTAAGGCCCTTTTAGAATGTGGTGCTGAGATAACGTTAGTCAGTCCTGCCCTTAATCCAGAGTTAAACAAATTGATCAAAAAGAGAAGGATTGAACATATTTCACGGAAATACGAACCCGAGGATCTAAAGGATGCCTTCATCATCATGGCGGCAACGGATTCAGCGGAGACCAATTTAAAAATTGCTTTGGAGGCAAGGAATCAAAGGATTTTCGTGAATATAGCCAATAACTTAGATCAATCTGATTTTATCATCCCCTCCTCATTTCGGCGAGGTGACCTAACGATCGCTGTTTCGACAGCCGGAAGGAGTCCGGCCCTAACAAAGAAAATTCGGACGAGGCTTGAAAAGATTTTTGGGGAGGAATATGTCTCTCTCCTCTCTCTGGTTAAGGAAGTCCGCTCAGAACTTAAACAGAAAGGGATAAGTATAAGTGCTGAGGTCTGGCAGGAGGCCCTGGATTTGGATCTGCTTATTAACCTCATACAGTCAGGAAAACAAAAAGAGATCAAATCCTTTTTACTTAATAAATTGGAAGGCCATCGAGAGAGGATGGAATGAATAAAGAGGGCTTGATATTAAAAGAGGACTCCATTCTGTTCGAACACGTTCTGAAAACAGGAAAGGGTTTCTACATCACCGTCTCTATTCTTATCGTTCTTGTCATCTGGGGAATTTATGCCTATCTTACTCAATACCATACCGGGCTTGCTGTCACAGGACTTTCAAGGCAGATCTTCTGGGGAGTCTATATCACCAACTTTGTTTTCTTTATTGGAATCAGCCACGCAGGGACATTTATTTCGGCCATCCTTCGTGTCGTAAAAGCGGAATGGCGGAGGCCTATCAGTCGAGGCTCAGAACTTACCACCGTCTTCATCCTCATGTTTGGTGTGGGAAGTGTATTAATTGATTTAGGAAGACCTGATCGGATGCTCTATGTCCTCAGATATCCCCATTTTCGATCGCCACTGCTCTGGGATGTCTGCAGTATTATGACATACCTGACCGTAAGTTCTATCTCCCTTTACCTCGCTCTCATTCCAGACATTGCCCTTCTCAGAGACCTTGGGGAGAAACGGAAATGGTTTTATCAGGTTCTCGCCCTGGGATGGACTGGGACGGAGAAACAACACCGCCGATTAGAAAAGGCCATTACTTTCGTCTCTATTCTTGTCATACCGGTCATGATTACAGTTCATACGGTGGTCTCATTTGTCTTTGCCATGACTATTCAACCCATGTGGCATAGCGCCATTTTCGGACCCTATTTTGTGACCGGGGCCATCTTCTCAGGGGTTGCAAGCGTGACCATTGTCATGGCAATCCTCCGAAAGGCATACCATCTCGAAAATTATATGAAACCGATTCACTTTAATAATCTTGGAGTCTTCCTTATGGCGATGACCCTTCTCTGGTTCTATTTCACTTTTACAGAGTTTATCACTGTGGTTTATGGCAATGAGCCTGTTCATATGACCATCTTTTGGTCCAAAATTAATGGAAGGTTTTCTTTCCTCTTTTGGCTCCACTTCACATTATGTTTCATCATCCCACTTCCTATCCTCGTTTTTAGAAAGACCAGAACCATCACCGGGACAATCATTGCTTCGATCTCCATCGTTGCAGGCATGTGGTTAGAACGATTTGTAATCATTGTCCCCACCTTGACCAACCAGAGACTTCCCATTGCAGGGGCGATTTATATACCTACCTGGGTGGAGTGGTCGATCCTGATAGGCTGCCTTTCTCTATTTACTCTCCTCTATACCCTCTTCACCAAACTCTTCCCTATCGTTCCTGTCTGGGAGGTAAGAGAGGGCAGGGAAAAATCGATCGCCCTGGTGGGAGAAAGGATTAAATCATATTTACCTGAAACGAATACCGGAAATTAAAAAGGCTTAAAAAAACTTGAATTTCTTATAAAAAATCTTAACTTCTCCTCTCCCCTGGTGGGAGAGGACTTCGTCGTGAGGTCATTCGAACGATTGAGGTGAGGGGGAATTAAGGTCAATGGTTTACCCCCACCCACACCCTCCCCCATCGAGGGGGAGGGGAGTTAGTTGGTTTTTCATGGTTCGTGCCTGCCTTAGGTAGGCAGGGGTGACGACACCGTCATGACCGATTAAAGGGAAATAGTGATGTTGGGAAAGGTTTATCTGATTGGCGCTGGCCCTGGTGATCCTGGCTTAATGACGGTCAAGGGATTAGATTGTCTGCGAAAAGCAGATGTCGTTATTTATGACCGTCTGGTTGAAGAGAGTCTCCTAAGCGAAGTCCATCCCGAGGCTGAAAAAATATATGTTGGGAAGGCATCTCATTTCCATACCCTGGAACAGGAAGCGATTAATGAATTACTTTTGAAAAAAGCTCGTGAGGGAAAGATGGTTATTAGACTCAAAGGGGGTGATCCTTTTGTTTTAGGGCGGGGAGGGGAAGAAGCAGAATTTTTGGCAAAAAACCATATTCCCTTTGAGGTAATCCCTGGAGTCTCCTCTGTCTATGCAGTCCCTGCTTATGCTGGGATACCGGTCACCTTTCGAGGCATGGCCTCATCCTTCACCGTAATGACTGGACACAAAGCATTGAATAATACAAAACCAGCCATTCCTTGGAATAAGATATCTACTGGCGCCGATACCTTAGTGATCCTCATGGGATTATCAAATTTGAAGAATATCGTAGATCAACTATTAAAAAATGGAAGACCCCAATCGACCCCTATCGCTGTGATCACCCATGGAACCACCTCTCGCCAACGGTGTGTCACTGGCACGCTGGGGGATATTTTTGAACAGGTGAAGTCGAAGAACCTTAAACCTCCTTCTGTGGTCGTGGTGGGAGAAGTCGTCCGCTTCAGAAAAAAATTATCCTGGTTTGATCATAAAACAGGGCGTTCTAAATCGAGTAAAGGTAGAGGTAGAAGGCCTCGAAGAAAGAGAGATTTCGATTGACAATTGATTGGAGATAAGTAAAAATTTATGGCATCTGGCGGTGTAGCTCAGTTGGTCAGAGCATGCGGCTCATATCCGCAGTGTCCGGGGTTCAAATCCCTGCACCGCCATTGGAGCTTACTTTTTTTATTGACATTTCTCAAAAAATGTTATAAAAAAAATTTATTATATCCGGTAGAGAAATATTTATGATGATAAGCCGAGAGCAGGTTCGTTTCTTTTATTTTGGCTTTTTTAGCTATGGGAACAGGTCTGCTCTCCTCTGCTTGGATACATAGATAACTAAAAGAGGACATGGGCAGACCTGAAAGGCTGCCCATGGACCTTAGGTCTGAGAAGTGAGGGCCATGGGTTAAAACCCATGGCCTTTTTTTTGGAGGTAAGAACGGCGATGCTCTCAAAACAGATTGCTGAAATCAGAGAAAGGATTGAAAGGAACGGAATTGGATTGAAGGATGTTCTATCCATAATTGACATGACATTTGAGGATCAAATATCTCTGCTTCGCACCCCTTCTCCATATGAGGCTTTCAAGGGTTTAAATAGATTAATTGATCTAACAGCTCATGGAGCTAAGATCGAGCGCTTCAGACCAAAGGATAACAGTCAGCCCTTTCACACCTTTGAGATTCATACAGAAGAAGGAGAAATGATCGGCTACCTCAATATGATATATCTAAAAAGGGTTATCCCGTGTTACTACCTTGTCTATGTAGAGGTGATGCCATCCTTTCGCCGCCTGGGGTTGGGGAATAAGATCCTCAAGGCCTTCATGGAGTTTGCAAAGGATAAAAAGGCCGTGGGCCTTCTTGACAATATCATTCCTCCTGAGGACCCGACATACGAAATCTATACCAAACTTGGCTGGAAGAGCATCAAGGATCTTATTGGGAATGGTATGGTGGATGAATCAGGGAACTATATGGTTTTCATCCCTGAATCCATTCAGACTCAAGACCTCAAGGAAAAACTGATCAAAATTCTCTTTAATCTCAGAAAGAAGAGGCCTGTCATTGACATGCATGACAACGAGGATATGGTCAAACGGACCATTGAGGAATTTCGCTCCGTCTACGAGACGTTGACACAACTTTTTGATGCAGAACTTTCATCAGGGAGTCCCAATCCCCTCATTCGTTTCATGTTTACCCGATTAACAACAAAGTTGATCGGATTCCGTCGACGTATTGCATCACTGATTGGTTATACGGGAGGGGAATCCTTGGAACAGATATCCTTCCCTGACCGAATCAAAGAACTCGCTATTCAACCTTATTCCCTTTGGAAAATAGATAAGGATGATGTTGGAATATGGGGAGATGGAGGAATCTTGAAAAATCTGCCTGAGGAGCTGAAAGAGGAACCTACTCTCTTTATCGAAGGTCTTCCTTTTTACAAAAGGCCTTATTTATATAACTGGATAGAGAAAAAAGAGTCCTGCTCATTCCAAAATCTGAAGATATCCGATCTCTTTGATCTGGGTTTTGATCCTACAAGGTTGAGAGAATTTCGGCATGAAGGAGTGGACTTTATCTTTGAAAGGGTATCTTCCCATTTCTTCCCACAACTTACCAAGAAAAGAAGGTTTCTAAAGAAAGTCGCGAAATGTATTTCAGGAATACGATTCCGAGGAGCCGCCATTCATATCAATCCTCCACTTCTAATTTTCCGTGACAGAGGGAATATCTATGCTCTCCGGAAAAAAGTTGGGGGTATTCATTCACAGGAAGCTCTTGATCAATTAAGGACGTCTCCATACCTTAAGGAGATGAATCGCACTGTCAGGATTGATCACACCATTATCACAACTATCAATGAGATCAAGAATTGGTTGAGGAAGGAACTCAATCCCGGTTTACGGCAGGAAATTGAAGAACTTACTTACTTTATCCCATGGGACATCGGAAAAAACATTCCAAAGATCCATATAGATATTTCTGGCACTTCGTTTGACAGGTTATGGATCGCATAAAAATTTATTTCCTTGGAGGTATTGAAATGAAGACTGGACCATTAGATGGAGTTATGGTGGTAGAAATAACAATGTTTCAGCAAGGGCCTGTGGCGGGAATGAGGCTGGGAGATTTGGGCGCCGATGTTATTAAGATTGAAGCCAAAACTGGGGATCCAGGAAGGGGATTTATGAAAGTGATTGGCGCCCAGGTCGGATTGAAAGGTCGGAATTACTACTTTGAGCACACCAACAGGAATAAGAGAAGTATCGTCATAGACCTCAAAAGTGAAAAAGGGATGAAGATATTCCTCAAACTGATCGATATTGCTGATGTGTTTCTCAATAATATGAGCATCGAGGCACCAATGAACTTAGGCATTGGACCTGACATGTTATTAGCCCGAAACCCCCGGCTGATTTACGCTCAGGCCTCAGGTTGGGGGCGAAATGGACCTGATGCAAATGAGCTTTCTTTTGACTACACAGGGATAGCCCGCTCTGGATTGATGATGTCCTGTGGCGAACGCGGGACTCCACCAACCCAAATCCTTCCAGGAATTGGTGATGAAGTGGGCGGACTGATGTGTGCCTGGGGAGTTACGGCTGCCCTATATGCCCGAGAGAAGACAGGCAAAGGACAGGTGGTTGATACTTCATTAATGGGGAGCTTAATCGCAATGCTTGGATTTATTCTGGCTGCTCCAGCAATATTGGGTCAGGAATTCCCGCGAGAAATCAGGGTGTTAGCGGGTAATCCTTTGTACAACCATTATAGATGCAAGGATGACAAATGGATTGCTATTGCCCACCTTGATCCAGATAGATATTGGCCAAAAATATGTAAGGCAGTAGGCATTGAAGAACTGATCAATGATCCAAGATTCAATAGTATTGAGGCGAGAGGGAAGAATGCTAAAGAATTAATCGCTATTCTGGATCAAAGGTTTGCTTCCAAAGATAGAGAAGAATGGATGAGGATTCTGAAGGAAGGGGGTTGTATTTCCACTCTTATCCAAACACCTCTCGAGGTATCGAATGATCCACAGGCTTTAGCCAATAAATACTTTATCGATATCGAGCATCCACTTTGGGGTAAGATAAAGATGGTAGGTTTCCCTTGGGACTTCAGTGAAACTCCAGCATCTTGGCGACGAGAAGCACCTGCTTTCGGACAACATAGCGAAGAAATTTTGTTAGAAATAGGCTATACCATGGATGAAATCACTAATTTGAAAAGGGACGGGATAATACAATAGGACTTTAAGGCTGAAATCGATCCAACAAAGCCGCACACTTTGGATCCAAAAGGCAGAGCTGTTTACGAAAGATTAAAGCCTATAGGACTGGAAACAATCCATAATAATGTGAACCCGTCCCTGATTACTGATTCCTAAATTGAGCGATTCTTAATACTATTTTTAAAGATAAACCCTTCTGGATTCCCGTTTTCACGGGAATGACATTTTCATTAAATGAGTGATAGTCGTCATTCCTGCGGAAGCAGGAATCCAGTATCTTTGATGTAATTAATAATTAAAAATCGCTCAATTTAGGTGATTATAAGTTAGGATATTCCAAGGCGCTTTTTAATATCCTCGCGCAGGGCTTTTTTATCTGCTTTACCAATCTTGGTTAAGGGAATACTCTCAATAAGTTCGATTCTCTCTGGTAGTTGAAGTACTGATGCCCCTTTACCCTTCAAAAATGAGACAATGTCCTCAAGAGTAGGCTTTGACCCAGCTTTAGGCTTGATATAAGCACATGCCCTTTCCCCCAGCTCCTTATCAGGCATACCAATTACTGAAACATCCTCAACATCAGGATGGGTACTAATCAATGACTCAATCTCAATAGGACTGATATTTTCGCCACCCCTAATGATGATATCCTTAATCCTCCCAGTTATCTTTACATACCCCTTATCATCGATTATTGCCAGATCACCCGTTCTGAAAAATCCGTCTTTGGTAAAGGCTTTCTTATTCTCCTCAGGGTTTTTAAGATAGCCGGTAAATATGCCTGGCCCCTTGGCTACCAGCTCTCCTTCCGTATTTGGCGGCTGCTCCCTTTCATCTTGGTCGATGACTTTATATTCCTCATAAGGACAAGACGGTCTTCCCACAGTATTAATGATTATGTCTAAGTCATCATCCAGTCTCGTGGAACATTGCGGCCCTTCAGCCATACCAAATGCAATAATACATGTACAGCCAAGTTTTTCAAAAATACTTCTGATAACTTCGGGCGGGGTTTTTTCACCGCCAGTATATAGCTTCTTCAAGGAACTCATATCATAATCCTTCAGGTTATCAAGGTTGACGATTCTCATAGCTAAGGTAGGAACTATAGGTCCACAGGTTACCTTCTCTTTCTCAACCGTTAAACAGAAGTCCTCTATCCTTGCAGAGTCTAATAAGACTAATTTACCAAAGTTAAAGATAGTGCCATTCATTGCCGCCAGACCCAGATTGTGCTCAAGGGGAATCGTAATTAAACATATGTCATTGCTGGTCTGTTCACGAGCCCTTGATTTATATTCTGCCTCACAAATAGAGTCATTATGGGTACGAGGGACAGCCTTAGGTAAACTGGTAGTGCCGCCAGTGGACAATATATAGGCAACCTCCGTAGGCTCAGGTCTTCTGCCATCGAGTTCACGAAGATTATCTTTATTCAATTCGGTATCTTCTATCAGCCTTTCTAAACTGATAAACCGGGTGCTTTCCTCCGCCCTGACTGTAATAACATGCTTTAATTGTGGATTTTCTTTAAAAACGTTATCTATGATGGGAAGATAATCAATCCTGCGATATTTCTCGGGTACTATCCAGGCCTTTGGCTTTACTAACCCAGAAAAGTGATTAACTTCTATTTGGGTATGTCGCGGTAGCAATAAAACAGCAATCGCCCCAATTTTGTGGAGAGCGAAATATGAGTATACGAACTCACCCCAATTTGGAAGCTGGAGTATGATGGGGTCGCCTTTGTTAATGCCTATCTCAATTAAACCAATAGCCAGCCTGTTCACTTTCTCACGAAGCTGGGAGCAGGTTAACCGACTTCTATCGTCAACCAATGCCTCTTTATTGGGGTATAAGTCTGAAGCTTTATCCAGCATGTCGCCAAGGGTAATCCCCAGCCACCACCTGAACTTAGTGTATTTTTTAGCATCTTCCTCCATGTAAGGAATAAATCCTTCTATCGTCATAGTCCTTCTACCTTATTACTAAGGAGTCCATAATTGATTAGACATATTCTCCCAAAAATCTCCCCTCCCCTCGGTGGGAGGGGATTAAGGGGAGGGGGGACCTAAAAGGTCTTCATCTTGTCCACCCCCACCTTCGCCCTCCCCCATCGAAGTGGGAGGGGATTATTGGGGAGATTTGAGATATTTTTTTTTAATCTTTAATGTCCATACAATTATGGACTGATTAGTAATTCCCGTAGTTGTTGTAATTCGCACTAATCTGCTTGCCTTTCACTGCTATCCTTATGTTTAGGAATTTCAGCATCCTCTCTGGTTGCCAGCATAGCACTTGGTTCTTTTACCGCTTTTAACACCCTTCTGCGCTGATACTCCCAGAGAACTAATAGTATACCAAGCAATAAACCTATTCCATCAGTTATCAATTCAGGCACTATCAGCAAAAATCCAGCAAGGCTAAACCCTATCCTTTTCAATACATTCAACTTATAAAACAAGTAACCCTCAAAGGCTATAGCTATTGATATAATCCCGAGGGTGACCGAGGAAGTAAGCAGTATAATGTCCTCTACCGACCCTTTCAGCAGAAGAGCTGGGTTATAGCAGAATACGAAAGGCACAACATAGGCAACTATGCCCAAACGCACTCCGATAAACCCAACCCGCATGGGGTCGGCACGAGCTATACCTGCCGCCACATAAGCAGCTATGGCTACTGGCGGAGTGACGAAAGACATCGCCCCAAAATACATGAGGAAGAGGTGAGCAGCCAGGGGCAGTATGCCTAATTGGATCAGGGCTGGAGCGATTAGAAGAACAAGCAATATGTAGCATGCTGTGATAGGCATTCCCATTCCGAGGATGGTACTGCCTATTGCCGCTAAAACCAGTAGCATTAAAGCATTTCCCCCAGAGAGGGCTACCAGGGCACGGGAAAGGGAAAGCCCCAAACCAGTGAGCGAAACAACGCCGACAATATACCCGGCTAACCCACATATGACGCCTACCTCAATCAGGGCACGCCCGGTATTCTCCAGAATGGTTAGCATCCTGCCCAATTCCCTTCTGGTCTCTTTTCTGAATAGACCAATCAGTATTGTAGCCCCAACCGCAGCGACAGCCCCAGTCTGGGGCTCGAGGTAAAGGACAAACAAGCAATAAACAAGCACTAACGGCGGAATAATGAAGGGCCAGCCTTGCCTCATTACCCTTTTAATGGATGGTAATTCCTGAGGCGGTAAACCTATGAGCCCCTCTTTTACAGCCTCGGCATGCACTTGGGCAAAAACGGCAGCATAATACAAGATGGCTGGTATAAATGCAGAGATAGCAATCTTAGCATAGGGTATCTCCAAGAATTCGGCCATAATAAATGCTGTGGCTGCCATGACTGGTGGCATAATCAATCCACCAGTGGATGCCACTGCCTCCACTGCCCCAGCAAATTCGGGCCTATAACCTATTCTTTTCATCATGGGGATAGTTATTATGCCTGTTGTCGCTACATTAGCTGAGGCACTCCCTGATATTGTTCCGAATAAAGCGCTTGCCACTACCGCCACCTTAGCCGGTCCCCCTCTGTATTTCCCCATTAGGGCCAAAGCAATGTCAGTCAGAAATTTTCCCCCACCTGTGGCAAAAAGGATTTGCCCAAAAAAGATAAAGCCAAGGACAATAATACCGGCAACAGCCAAAGGGACACCAAGGAGGGCATCCGGGGATAGATAGAGTGAGGTTAGCACTCGTCCCCAGAGAATCTTTCTTGTATGCAGAATGCCAGGAAAGAGGTAGGCATAAGGACCGTAGAGGATAAAAATGATGCCGATTATCACCACTGACCAGCCAAAAAGACGTCTGCCAGCCTCAAGAACAAGGACTATGGTGATGGCACTCAATATCATGTTGGTGGCTGTGATGTAACCCATCCTTGGGATTAGGTAAGGGAAACGGATGGTAATGTAACCGCTTACCATCAGGCTGAGGATGGTAAGCAAAATATCATACCAAGGTAGATTATCTCTTAGGGCTTTCTTTGTTGGCGGGGTAATAAGGAAGGTTGAGCTTAAGACAAAGGTCAAAAACAGGCCTAAGTATTGCTCCTTATAAAAAACCACTCCCAGATATGAAGGGACATTAACTGCCCAAACGGTGCCGATAACTGGTATAAGAGCAAGCCAGAGCTTTATTACGATGCCGGCTGCCCCTCTGAATTGCCTGAACCTTGCCTGCTCTTCTGCACCACTAATGGCCACAGCTAATCACTATCTCTTTGTTGAATTTCTGGGCAACCACCCTTGGGGGCTTTGCCCAGTTCTTTCAGCTCTTATTTTTTTATAGTTAGAAGCTTAGTCTGGTGCTCCTCTAACTCCTTTGTCCAGGCACCTTTCTCCTTATATAGTTTGATAGCACCGGTATGATAAGGTATAATCGCCCGTGTTGAAGCGAATCTATCTGGTGTCCAAAGCTTGAGTCTTGGATGAATAGGTCCCAGCTCCTTGTAGTTTTCCCAGATGGCTTTGGTTATCTCATAGACTACATCCTCTCTGAGTTTCTCATATGCCCAGAGGGTTATGTCTTTTCCTAAGCCCAATATCTCCTCGGTTATACCTGGTGGTCCTGGTGAAACCTTGATGGGATAATAACCGGCAAATACTTTCTGCATCCTCTTCACCGCATCAGGGGATGAGTCAATAGAGATACCACGGGCTCCCTTTGCTGCCTTCAATTCCTCGACTACAGCCCCACCTACAGCCATAAGGGCACAATCAGCCCTGCCCTCTATAATGGCTTTTATACCTGCCTCCACAGAGGGGACTGACAAACCCTTAACATCAGCAAAAGTTAGCCCAGCATTAGCCAGCAAAGCACGGCAAGACAGAGTGCTGGTAAAGAAAGCCCCATACTCAGTGGGTATCCTCTTGCCTTTAATGTCTGTGATTCTCTTTATATCTGAGTCACCAGGGACGAAAAAGACTACCTGAATCGGGGTACCAAGCATAATGGTTCTTATTGGATAGCCCTTACCTTTGGTTGGTTCTTTATATATTTCTGTACCCAGATAAGCAGCTATCACATCATCAGGAACGTTTATACCAAAATGTACTTCACCGGTTTCAAACATAGGCCACCATACCGTAGCCCCCTGTGGGAAGAGGTCCACCTTCATCTGTGTATGGTCACTAACCACCTTGGAGAAACCAACCCCCATTGCATAGAATAAAGTCCCTACCGGGTTAGCCCCCAAAACAAGGGTTTTGGGCAGGGCCGCAGGCGCCGGCTTGACATAAGATGCCATGAAGGGTAGTGCGGCTATTACCAGAGTTAGACAAAGGCTAGCGAGAAGTATTAGTAACTTCTTCTGTTGTCGAGTGCGCATCTTTTATTACCTCCTTTCTAAGTTCTTTGTTCTTTCAATCTTTCCAAAAACTCTCTTAAACCTTTAAATGGCCTCCTCTTTCTCCACTTACCTCCTTAGAAACCCCGTCGTTCCTGCCTGTCCCTACCCGTCCGGCAGGCAGGGGCAGACAGGTATGCCGGTGATGATATAAATCGTAGGGGCATATTGAAATATGACCCTACTTCCTTACAATCAAATTGGTAAGCGAAATAAGGTTTTTGCGTTACATTCAAAAATCTTCTCTTTTTCATTCCTTGGGATATCCATCTGTTCTATTGCAGTTATAGTCTCACGAATGTAGCGACTACCTCCCTGACTGTCATGGGGCATATCTGTGGAGAACAATATATGCTCCGCCCCAAAAATAGCATAACCACACATGAGTCCAGGAGTATGGCCATAAATTGCTGTATCTCCATAAAACATTCTCAGGTAATCCTTGAGTGGTTTTCGAAGTTGCCTTGTATACTTCGTCTTAAAGAATACTTCTGCATAATCGTAACAACCCACAATTCGCTCAGAGAAAAATGGAATCATCGCCCCACAATGATGGATGATAAATTTAAGATCTGGATAACGATCGAAGAGGCCACTGAACACAAGCCGAATTATGGCCACCGACGTTTCATAGGGCCACCCTAATATTTGCCAAATCCAGTAGTGGGAATGTTCTTCGTTGATGTAATCTGGCCTATTTCTCTCTCTAATGGGATGAATCAGAATTGGAAGATGATACTGATTCATTAATTCGTAGAATGGAAATAATTCTTCAATATCCAAAGGCTTACCCTTCACAGAGCTGTGAATCTGTACTCCCCTCAACCCTAAATCTTCAATTGCTCTTTGGATCTCTTTGAGACCAGCCTCTATGTTATGCATGGGTAGTGCAGCTACAGCTCCTACGATTCGGTCTGGATATTTGACCATAAGCTCGGCCATCTCATCGTTAACCAGCTTAGCTAACTCGATCCCATCTTGAGGAGATACGACGGCATCTAAGGGTGGACCGGCCAAACTCAGAATCTGAACGTAGTCGTCATATCTTTCTAAAATACGGAGCCGCTCCTCAATATCATGAATGGCAGGAGTTACCTTAAGAGGCAAATCCAAGTAATGATTCTTACCGGCCTTTTTGGTCAGAGCATCAAGATATTTGGGGGGCACAAAATGATTGAAGACATCGATCTTCATGGGTTCCTTCCTCTTATGAAAAGTTCAAGGGATCTCTCGTTTAGGAGGCCACAGTGGAACCTAAGGTTTCACCATGCGGGCTACCAGGGATGTAATCACCTGCTTCCTCAATAATCCTTATCGCCCATGGTCTTGGATATAAGGTTCCAATCCAGGACCGAACCCATAAAGTATCGGCTCCCGGCAAGTTCTCAAGATTGCGAGAAAGTATAGCCTTTACTACCCTTGCATTGTATTTCTTTTTACCTGGTGAAAGATCCCGAATCGTCACCAGGGTCTCTTTTCCCTCAACCAGGTCTTCAGGACTGGGAACAAAAATAACCCATTCTTTTTCCATTCAACTCTCCTTTGATGATGGTAAATTTTTCATAGGTTAGGCTCTTCCTGACGAAGAAAAAGTTTATCCATTCATTTTTGATGAACATCATTGGCCATTCTTCAGAACCCATAACCCTTCCATTTCTCGAGCACTTTCTGTTT
>Ga0194113_10003008_pt1 | contig 22735 bp, 27 predicted proteins | sample TA2MahC200mmetaG_FD_146193 | JGI IMG/M metagenome (GOLD analysis project Ga0194113, IMG submission 146193) | Freshwater microbial communities from Lake Tanganyika, Tanzania - TA2015017 Mahale Deep Cast 200m | ecosystem: Environmental > Aquatic > Freshwater > Lake | place: Tanzania: Lake... | reverse complement strand
AGCCGAGTTCGACCGCAAGGAGCGGCCGCGCCTCCAACGCGCGTGCCGCTCGCTGCCGCACGGCATCCCCGTCGCGGTAATCGGCGGGCCGCTCATGCGCAACGACGCGCGGGTTTTCGACCGGATCGAGGAGGCCGGCGGCCTCGTCGTCCTCGACGGGACCGAGAGCGGCGCCCGGACGCTCCCGGCCCCGTTCGACCGCCGCCGCCTCCGCGACGAACCCATCCTGGAACTTGTGGACGCCTACTTTGGCCGCATTCCCGACGTGTTCCGCCGACCCGACGAAGCGCTGGCCGCTTGGCTCAAACGCGAGTTGGAATCAAGCGGCGCCCGCGCTCTTATTGTGTGGCGATACGTCTGGTGCGACCTCTGGGCCGCCTTCGCCGCCCGTGCCGGGGAACTCGCCGGCCTCCCCGTTCTGGACCTGGATGTCTCCGGTGACGACGGGACCGATCGCCGAACCGCCAACCGGCTCCAAGCCTTTTTGGAAGTGCTGCGATGAACCCGCCTCCCGAACGAATCTCGATGGAGGAACTCGACCTTTTGTGCGAGCGCCGCCGGTCGGCCGGCGCCACCCTGCCTGCGTACGTGGGACCGCTTCGTCGCCACGTTGCGGAAGGCGACCGCCGGCTCCTGAGGCTCGAGTACGACGCTTCGCCGGCCGCGCTGCGCCTCTGGAGTTTCCTTCTGACGGAGGAGGAGCGCCTCCACGCCGCCCGCGCCGCCGGCGCGAAGATCATCGGCGCGATGAAGGACCTCGGCACCGTGCCTGTCATGGCCTACGCGCTGCCGAACGTTGTCGCCTTCTATCCTGACGGCGCGTGGTGGACGCCCTGTGTCATGGAACTTTCAGACGGTCTGTTCCGCATCGCCCAGTCTCTGGGTTTTGGCGAGGCGTTCTGTCCCGTCCGCGCGATGCTGGGCGCCTTCGTCAACCGGTATGGTGCGCACAGCGAGTTGGCCAAAACGAAATCGACTTGGCCAAGACCCTTTGTGCATCCTTGCGCGGTCCGCGCGCACCCAGAGCGACCCACGGCCAATCGTCGTCTGAAATCGGCCCGGTTCGCTCGCCGCAAAACCCCCGTTTAGGGGCCCTGCAAAAACCCTTTGTAGGCCCGATAACCGGCGCCTTTCAACGCCCAAATCGGGCCCTGAACTCTAGTCCTTCAGACCTTCAACGGCGGCCTTCAGCTGCGCGCCATAGACCTCGTAGACGAGAACGCGCGTCATCCCGAAAGCATCCATCTCCTCCTCGCTCATCCGGGGCACGTTCTCCGGCCAGAGCGGCGAGCCGGCGACGAGCCTCGTCTCGATGATCGACGCCTTGATCGTCCATTCCTTCCGTTGGGCCTCATCGCACCCGATCGCTGCCCCCACAAACGCCGCCAACAATCCAATGATCAGAATCCGTTTCATGGCTTCGTCTCCTTGAACGCTTCCAAAACCCTCGCCCCGAACCCCGGGGTCAGGACGATCCCTCCCCGGTAGAGATATTGAACGTCCTCGATTGTCAGGCCTTTCTCCGCCCTCCACGTCGCCCGCAGAAGCACCAATTCGTCGCCCGCTTGCACCCATACGGCGTCGCGAAACGTGAGCACCGACTGCTCGCCCGACCACGGCCTCTTAGCGCCGCCGCACCCCGCGGCGAAGGCCAGGACCGATCCGATCAGGATCCAGGTCGTGAGCCGCCTTGTTCGCTTCGTCGCTCGCACGTTCCGCCTCCTTCCGGTCTTTGCGCTCGAGGAACCGCCGGACGATCCACGCGATCCCCGGCAGCGCCAGGAAGAGCGCCTTGACCGCCTCCCACGTCGAAACGACCGCCATCGTCCGGCCTCCTTCCGCCATCGCCCGACAGACCGGACACGCCCGGCCCCAGGGGCACGGCCCTTCTAAGGGCCCGCCCGGCCCGCTCCCAGGAGCCGCCCGACCCCTTTGATCGAATCGTAGCCGCCGCTCGCCACGAGGGCCGCCACGAGGCCGACGACGGCCCCGGAAACGCTCATCTCGACGAGCACCAGGCCGAGGCCGCTTCCGATCGCGCCGGCGAGGAGCCACCACTCCCCGAATGTTTCTGGACCGCGAAGCCGACGGACGATGCGCTTGACGACCTCCGTCCAAAAGAGCGCGGCGACGGCGATCGCAAACAGCGTGCCGGCGCTCGCGCGGTCGGCGAGCCATTTCAGAATTGCAGGTTCATCCACCGCGATACCCTTTCTTTCAGACACGCCATGCCGGGCCGGACGATGCGCCCGTTAATCCTTTCGGATGAAGGCCAGAACGTAGTAAGGCGGGCGATTGTCCGTCTCCGAGTGCTCGTGACCATCCACAGCGGCCACCTCAACGGCGCCGCCCTCTACCTTCTGAATCTGGTGTGTGTGGTTGTCGTGTTGATTGCCCGGAGCCCCGTGCATCTTGAATCCACCGCTTTTACCCATCGCATCATAATCCGCATCTCCGTCGTCATAGCCTACGACGAAGCGGGAACGCAGATCAGGCGTGACGGATCCCTTCGAATCCACGCGCCCGTCGCAAAGGGTCCAACCGAGCGGTATCTCATTCAGAAGCCCGCCCCACATGGCTATGATACCGCCAAGGTCCGGGACGGTGTGGGCTACCTGCACCCAGGACCATTCACAATCTTCGGCACGGATGCAACGAATCCTCATCACAGCACCGGTCGGCGGGCAATCGTTTAAGACTACCGACCAGGTCCCCTCCCGAATCTTGACCCACCCAACACCGTCCCCCTCCAGATTGACCTTAAAACCGTCGGCAGGATCGATAGAATCCCTGTTGCAATACATCCGCTTGAAGCGACCCGGTGCGAATTCGTATTCAAAAGTGAAACTGTAGGGAAGCGGCTGGAACCCCAAAGCGCCAGAAAATGTGTTGATATGGCCGTCTGGCGGGACGGGAGTGTTAGCTGGCCAAAATCCAAAGGGAGCCGGCTCACAGCGGACCTGAATCCAATCGCAGTCTTCTGGATGTTCTGGGTCAAAAGAGCGGAGAGCGGGCTCTAGCGTCCCATCTTTAAAGGAGCCGTCCCCAACCTTGACATACGCGATGTCCTTGCCAACCCCCAGAGCATAATCGTCTCCGACGGGCGGAAAGCCGCCGCCCGGAATCCAGATTTCGGCGACAATATTATCATCTATTTCGACCAGGGAGACGCGAGCAGGCCAGATTTCGACCCAGTCGAAGGAGTTTTCCATCGGAGGAGCCGCGCCGGCGGAGTATTCGAACTTCTTGTCCTCGTCCTCCGGTCGCCCAAACACTCGAACGACGGTTCCGACGTCGATTCCCAGGACGCCGTTCACCTCGGTCGCCAGGCCGCCGGGTTCGATTCCGTATTCGGGAGCATCGACGTTTTCGGTGATTTCAGCCCAGAAAGAGGCCAGGTCCCCCGGAACCGAAGCCCAAAAGCGGAAGGTCCCTTCATTGTCCGGCCGCATCCAAACGACAGTTCCTGCTGCAAGACGGGTATCGTCGTTGACCTCGTAGGCATTTAGGTCTCCCGTGACGGGCGGCTCAACGGGACCGACGGCGTTCGATTGAAGTCTTTCCCAACTGTAAGGGTTCGCTCCTCCTGTCAGGCGCGCCCAGAATCCCGGCCTCCCCGTCGGCGTCGCCGGGGGCCGACCGTCGGGGCGGCGGTTGTAGGAGCGGCCGATCGCATCGACGGGCGTCATCGGAGCATCCTTTCTGGGACGGCCGCCGGGCCGCGCGGCGCTTTCCGCCGCCTCGCCGGACGGACCGGCATCTGCCGGTCGGTGTCCAGGTGAATGTCCATCGAATAGGCGTCCGCTGCGAGGTGTCGGTCGATGCCCACGATCCGCGGCCTTCGGGCGCTCGGCCCCTCGGTCGAAAACATCCAATAATCGATGCCGTCGATCTTTTCGACCGTGTCGCCCAGAGCGACCGATTCGGTCGGCCATTCGACCCCGATCCGGCCTTCCAGCGCCCGAGCCTGGGCGACGCGCTGAATCTCCTCCGCCGCCGCCTCCAGGTCCGCCGTCCCGTCCGCCTCGTCCACGGCGAGCCCGGAGCCGGTGAACTGGCTCGAAGAGGCGCGCACTCGGACCTGGCCGAGCGTTTCGCGCTCGAACCATTCGACCGAGGCGAAGGCGGTCGGGCATTCGCCCGTCGCCGCCGGAGAAACGAGCGCCCGGTGGGGCGAGGCGATCGTGCACGTCATCCGCACCGACACCTGGGAGGGATCGTCGTCGAGTTGCTGGAAGAGGTTGTCTGCGGCCGAGACTTCGCCCTTCGGCCCCAAGTCCGCCAGGTTCGCCTCGTCGATGTAAATGCCGAGGCGGTCGGGGAGGACCCGGTAGCCCGTCAGGACGAACCAGTTGTCCCCGTTGTCGATGGACATCTCGACGAGGACGTTCTGGGTGGGCTTGCCGCCGGCAGACGAATAGCGGGTCAGCGTGGGAAGCGGCGGATAGAGCATCAGCGGCCAGGATTCGGCCTCCTGGTCGGCGAGGTCCGCCACGTCCACGGTCGGCAGGTTGTACGGCGCGGCCGAATAGCGGCCGTCGGTGTCGGCGGCCCAGAGCCGCCCGCATTCGGCGTAGTCGGGGAAATCCGCGCCGTAGGTGCAGTAGCGCTTGACGTAGTCGCTCGCCTCGTAGCCTTCGAGTTCCTTCGACGGCCAGGCCTCCTCGCCCGCCGGGATCGCCAGGCGCGCCGGATCCCACGCCTTGCCGAGCGCTACGGTGATCTCGTAGAGCATCCGGCCGCCGCCGACGAGGGGCCGGGCGACGGCGCCCGCCGTATTCTCGGCCACCCGCGCGGCGTGGACGTTCGTCTCATCCAGATCGAGCGCCGTTTCTTCGCCGACCACGGCGCTCTGGCGCCGGAGCGACGCAAGGGGTCCGCTTCCCCGTTCGAGGAGGGCGATGCGGAAGACCGGCAGCCCGCCCTCGTCCGAAAGGACCCGCTCCCAGAGGTCGCAGCCGCCCTTGGCTGCGGCGGCGGCCAGGGCGTCCCAGAGGTTCATTCCCTCGACGTCCAGCAGGACAGGATCGGTTCGGTCGTAGTCGGTATCGCCGGGCATCGGATTTTCGACCCAAACCTGGTCCCGGTTGTAGATCCACGCGAGATAATCGAGGACGTTTCCGAGGGTCCAGAATTCGGCGTTCGGGTCGTCGTCCGCCGTGAACGGAAAGACTCCCGGCGCGCCGGCGGGGTAACCGGCGGGCGCCTCGTAGGGGGTCGCGGCGCGGTTCGGCTTTCCCTCGGCGTTGAAAACGCAGGGGAGTCCGGCGTAGTAAGCCATTGCTCCTGCCTTCGAGGTCATCCACCGGCCGTTGACGACGAAATCGCGCTTGAGCCGGAACGCGCGGCTGACCGCCGTCGCGATCGCCTCCTCGTTTCGACCGTCCCAGATCATTTCCGTCTCGACCGCAAAGCCCTCGAAGAGCGCCCCGCGCTCCCCGCTCGGGAGCCTCTGAAAAATCCGAATCCGGTCGTCCGGGCCGAGGAAGCCCTTCCATTCCCAGGCGTGGCTCCGCGCCTCGGCGAGGTTCAGCCGGAGGACCGCCTTGTGCACGTCCGGCGCCATCCGTTCCCGGACGGCGACGGGCAGGAGGTAGTCCGCCGCCTCCCATCCGGCGTATTCGCCGCCGAAAGATCGGTTGATCTCGACCGTGAACGTTGCGGCCTGTTTCGTCAGCGTGACCATCGACGCCTCTTCAGAGGACCTTTTCCCGGCGCGCCGAGAGCGTCAGCCCGCGGATTTCCGAGGCCGCCGCCCGCAAGAGTTCGCGCCCGAACTTGTTGAACACCTTCTCGTGCTTCGCCCGCCGCGACGCCAGGCTCGCCCTCGCCGCCGACGCAGGGATGCACGTCGAACTCCCCTCCGCCGCCCGAATCAGGTGCGGGCAGTCTATCCAGAGCGCGGCGTGCAAGGCCCGCCCGAGGATCCGGTCGAACGACGGGTCCAGGCCCGTGCCCTTAGAGTCCTTGCCGATCCCCCGAATCACGTTTTTTTGCGGTTCCGGCTTTTTCATGCCAGGCCTCCATCGCAACCCGCAAGGCGGCGGTCGTGATAGGCCCCTCAATCTCATACCACGCCTCGGCTACCGTAGGCACGGCCCGCAAGAGCGCAACCAGCGCAGCGTCCAGGGCCGAATCTCCGCTCTCTTCGACGCATACCCACCGGCCAGTTCTGACCTCGATGCGGTTCATACGACCACCGCCTAGCATGGGACTCCCGTTAGTTCATCACCATCGAGGTGGATTCCCCGACGACCCTGCGGCCCAGGAACCGCACGTTGGTGCAGGAATCGTCTTGCCATCCGCGCAGCGGGATGCCTGTCGTAGAGTGAATCGCGCGGCGAACCACCAAGCGAGCGCCTGTGGCAGTCACGGCAGTGACTTTGCCCGCCCCCCCGCAATCTATCTCCCCGCCCGTCGTGCTGACGGCGATGGTAGTCCCGGCGAACGTGCCGCCGAGCCGGAGCGTGCCGCCGAAGGTGATGGCGTTTGCCCCGCCGTTCCCCCCGCCCGCAATCGCACCCGAAACGGCGTGCGCGCCGCCTCGGAGGACGAGTTGGCCGGAACGGTTCGACGCCGCCGCGCCGAGCGTCACGCTGTCCGCCTCGAAAGACTGCCCTTCGGCTATGCTGAGGACGAAATAATGCCCCGCCGTGTTGCTGCTGTAAATCGTCAGGTCGCCGCTCGTCCAGCCAGCGCTGGCCGTGAAGGTCCTGGGTGTCCAGCCGGAGATGAGGCAATCCACGGTTCCCATGTTCACGGCAACGGCGTTGCTGTAGTCGCTGACTGGAGCCATCGTCACCTTGCCCGTCGTCGCCGTCAGACTGCCGGTGAAGGTCCAACTGTCGTTGGCGGCGACGCTCCAGGTCATGGTTCGCGTCAAGAGCGAAAGCGTGCCGGAACCGCCGAGTTTCTTCAGGCTCAGGTTGGCCGTGGCCGTCGCCGTCACCCCGTTGTTGACCGTCAGCGAGGCCAGGTAAGGGCCAGTCCAAGAGAGGTTCTTGCTGGCCGCCATCACAAGGTTGAGGGTCCCGACGGTCCCCGCCGTGTAGGTCACGTTGCCGCTGCTCTCGACGTTGAGCGTGCCGGACTGGGTTCCGTTCGTGAAGGTGAACCCCCCCTCCCCGACGGTGAAGGTCTTGGAGTTTCCGTCGAACGTGCCGCTCGTCATCGTGAGCGAGTAGATGTTGGCGTCGGCGGTGGCCGTGAGGGTTGGAGCGTCGGGCCGGATGTCCACGGCGAGCAGGGCTGCGTCGCCGCCGAGATTCAGGTTCCCCGCCACGTTGCACGTGAGCGAGTTGCCGGAGGCGAGGTTGCTGTGTGTGAGCGTATAGACCCCCGCGTCGATGCCGCCCAGGATGTCGCCATTGCCACTGCCCCAGTCAATCACCGCCGTGTTGCTCGTGATAGCGATGGGGGCGAGGGTGTCAACAGCGTCGCCCGCTGAGTCTAGATATAGATTTCCGCCGAGGTCCATCCCGCCGTTCGCGCTCAGCACGCCTTCTGGGTCAAGGACTCCTCCTTCCGCAACCGTGATTTTGAGCGTGACAGCGACGTTGCCCTCAAGCCACATATTCCCCGTAGCGGTCAGGGTTCCGCCGATGTTCCCTGTCGCTTTGAGGTTCTTCGAGGCAGAAACGCTGACGTTTCCGATGACATCCGATGGGGCGTTTCGGTCGATGAACTTCTCGATGTCTATCCAATTAACATTATCCGTGACGGCAAAGTGGTACGTCGCGCCGTCCCCCGCGCCCCCGCCGCTGATGGGCGTGGTCGGATCGGTGGTCACATCCGCCGCTATGTCGATGGTGTCGCCGTCAACGGGCAGGCCGTTCGACCAGTTCGCCGCGTTCGAGGCGTCGTGGTCCTTCGGTTCCTGGTCGTCCTGGTAGGTCGTCGTCTTGGCCCGCGCAGGCAGCGCGAGCGCAAAGGCCAACGCCAGCGCCCAAAGAGTGCGTTTCATCGTTCAATCTCCTTCTCCTGTCGCACCTCGTCCCGAATCACGAGGCTCGTCCGCACCGCGATTTCGGCGACCTTCCCCTCCGGCACGACCGCCTCAATCGCCGCAAGTTCCTCGGCCTTGCCGTCAGGCCCCGTCAGCGTGAGTATCCACTTGCCGCTCTGCGTGGTCGTCACGAAGGACCACGACCGGGGCTTCGGCTGAGTCTCTGGCGTCACCGACCCCGCGACCTCGCGGCTGACCTTCTCCGCCGACTCGTCCCGCTCGCGCGGCGTCACAATCTCCGTCGCCGCCCAGACCGCGGCGGCGAACAGCGCAAGCGAACATCCCGCGTAAAGGAAGCGTTTCATGGCAACTCTCCTTACGGAGCAATGTACATGATGCGAACCCCGTCGTCGGTGTTCACGCCGTCAATGTAGAAGTCGTTCAAGTCCCACTTCGTCCCCGCCGGGGGAATCAGGGACCATGTGTCGCCAGGCGCAAGTTCCGTCGCCCGCTGCGTCGTGTAGGCCGTGTTGCCGCCGATGGTGATGAGGCTGGCGTTCGCCGCCGCCGCCCTGCCCGCCTGCAAGACGGCGTAAGTGAAGAAGGTGTCGTTGTTCGCCAGGGCGGTCGGCGTTCCCGGCGTGCCGATGATGACCGCCGACAGGAAGGTCGGCGTTTTTGCGACCGGCGCGGCGGTCAGTTCGTTCAGGTCCGCCGCAATGGCCGCCAGGTTCCCCCCCGCCTCCAGCGCCAGCGCGCTCGTGTTGAGGTTCGTCCCGGCGTTTGCGGTCACCGTTCCACTCACCGGCTGCGCGACGCCGCCCGCGACGCCCTCGACTTTAAGGCCGCCGCCCGCCGCCAGGGCCGTCGGCAACTGGGCCGTCTTGGCGGGCGTCACCGCCTCGCCGCTCGTGTCCACCAGGAGGCTTCGGACGTGTTTCGAGGGGTTGGCGTCCTCGCTCGCGCCCCAGACCGCCGCCCCGATCCAGGCCAGGACCAGGAATCCCGCCGCCAGCGCCATCCAGGTTTCGGTCCGCCGTTTCATCGTCTCGCTCCTTTTCATTAGGCTTGAGACCTGAGGCTTGAGGCCTGAGGCTCTAGCACCCCGTTAACGCCCGCGCAAAGAGGCTTTGACCGGTCCGTTTTTGCCGTTCTTTCCGGTTTTCGGGCTCCGAATTCCGCATTGGAATCATCCCCCTGCCGCCGCGAGTTCCGCAAGCGTGCACCGGTAAAATTGCCACAAATAGACGGTCGAACCGACCGTGGCGTAACGCCGCCCGCCGACCCGTTCGTATCCGACGACGACCAGGTTCGACCCCGACCGCCCGCAATCGTCTTCCCAGGTCTTCTCTTCGCCCGACCGCCTCAAAGTCTCGATCTCCGCCTCCAGCGCGTCGAGCGCCGCGTCGGCCGCCGCCTTCGATGCTCCCGAGGCCTTCAGGACCGCCGGCCCTTCGCCGCCCGCCGCCCCGTCGCCGCCGGAGATCACGCACGGCTGGGCGCCCGTGAAAAGGGCGATCCGGCCTGCGCCCGTCAGGCCGACGGCTGTAAACTCTTTCGCCCCGACCGGCGCACGGCCCCACCGCCAGGCGTGTCCGCCCGACCCGAACAGGTCCGCGCCTCCGATGTTTTCCGCCATGCTTTGCCGCCGTTGTTCCGGTTTCCGGTCTCCGGTTTCCGGGTTTATCCCCCGGCGATGCCGGGGGCTATTCCATCCCGCTGCGGACCGGCTCCCCGGCCACGTCCTCCAGGCCCTTCTCGTAGTCGGTCCCGCCGTTGCGGATGTAGATATTCCCGAAGAATCCCATGCCGAGCGGTTCGCCTATCCCCGCCAGCCGTTCTTCGGCCGCCTGCTGGATCCGCCCCCTCCACCAGGGCGTGCCCGCCGACCGGCGCTCGGCCTGCACGGTCGGCGAAAGACCCGCAAGGAAGTCCGCAAGTCCCACCGCCCAGCCCCCTGCGCGCTTGTCGCCCCCGACGAGAAATCCGAAACCGAGGCGCTCCATTTCCGCGGCCGCCGCCGCCTCATACAGTTCGCGCCGCCGTGCTGGTTCCGCTTCAGCGCCGAATAGCTTCTCGACGGCAATGCCTGTCTCCAGTTCTTCGATGCGCCGGGCGTGGATCATTTGAGGGGTTTCCGCCGCCGCCCGGGCCTCTCCGAGAAGCCCGGGCCGGGCGTAGCGCGCGGCAGTCTCCGCCCGCCTCGCCTCGAACCCCGGCAGGTCCGAGAGGAGCGCCGACAGGGCCTCTTCGCCCCGCCCGCCGAACCCGGCCCTGCGGAGGGCCTCGGGCGTCGTGATCCCTTTCGCCGCCAGGGCCTGAAGCTGCGCCATCGGATCGGCGCCCGGCTCGGCGATCCCCAGCCGCCGCCACGTTTTCCCGATGTCTCCCTCGCGCTCGCGTAGGGCGAGAGCCACCTGCCGCGTCATCGTGCCGAGTTGTCCCGGCTCTTTGTAGGTCGCTTCCAGGGCGGCCATGACGTCGTACCCGAACCGCGGTCCGCCTCCGACGCCCCGATAGGCGGGAAGACTGGGAATCGCCGCCTGGGCGAATGCGGGCGCCTGGGGGCCGCCCGCCGCAAAAAGCGCCCTCGCCGCCTCCGGCCCCGTCATCCCCATCCCCATCCCGAGGGAAACGGCCTGGGTCGCCTGTTCGACCGGCACGCCGAGGAGCCTCAGTTTCTCGACCTCGCGCGCAGCCTCAAGGCCCTTGGCGTAGTCTCCCCCCGCCGCCCCCTGAAGTTCGGCGACCGCCGCAAAGGAAACCCCCGGAGAAGCTTCTTCGCCCTTGATCGCCCCGGCGGCCTCGCGGGCGCGCTCGCCCGCCTTTCCCGGTTCCTGCATAAGCGCAAACGCCACCATCTCCTGGCCCGCCTGGCGCGAAAGACGTGCAATCTCTTCCATGTGTTGCTGCCACTGGCGCACGAGGCCGACGATCGCCGCGACGCCCGCCGAAATGCCCGTCCCGATCCCCAGGCCCGCGAGGACCTGCTTGCCCGCCGAGGCGAGCCGCTCCATCCCCGCCGCGCCCTCGCCGGCGCTGCGGCCCGCATCGCGCGCATCCTGGCCGACCTTGCGCTCGGCCTCCGCCACGCGCGCCAGATCCTGCGCCGCCTGCTGCGCGCCGGGCGCCGAGACCGGGATTTTGAGTTCGTCCGCCATGCCGTGTTCCCCTCAGGCCTCAGGCCTCAAGCCTCAAGCCTCAAGCCTGCCTTCTCAGGTGTCCGCCGTCTTGGTGATCATCAGGGCGATCGTGTCGTTCGCCCCCATCTCGGCGATCCCCTGGACGCCGTGCGGCGCGATCGGCCCGCCCTGGTCGTTCCGCGGGATTTCCAGGGCCGCGATCTCGCCGGTGAACGCGACCGACTTGACGGTGATCTTCTCGTTCCCGCCGTCCTCGGCCTTGATGCCGATGACCATGTTCTCGGCCGTAGCGCCGATCAGGGCCAACAGGTCGATCGGATTCACGCCGAAGACCTGCACCGTGATCGTGATCCCGCCGCCGACCTGGACCTCCGCCGGCCCCGGCGCCCCCGCGTCGCCCGGATCGACGAAGACCGCCGGGCCCGCGACGGTGATCCGCGCGTGGGTCGCTCCGTCCACCGCCGTCGCGTTCTTCTTCACGTACCGCGTCCTGAAAATTCTGTCGCCGACCGCCATGAGTCGCCTCCTTTCTCTCAGGCCCGAGGCCTGAGGCTGCAGGCTTGAGTAAGGTTGTCAGGCCCGAGGCCTCAAGCCTCACGCCTCGCGCCTGCCGTTTTTATTTGTCGCTCGCTCCGAGCGATTGCTTGTCGCGCGGGCCGGTCTGCTGCTTCGCCGTTCCGACGCGCTCCACCTGCCCGGCCCGCTCGTGGGCCTCCGCCAGGCCCGCCTCCATCTCGAACTCTTCGCCGGGCAGATGGTTTTTGCCGTTGTCCCGGACCTTCACCTTCGCCACGACCTTCACGAGTCCCATCGGCTGCTCCTTTCCGTTTTTCTCAGGCCTCAAGCCTCGCGCCTCAGGCCTCCTCTTCGACGACGAGCGGCCCCTCGACCGTCACCCGCAATTCGATCACCGCGCCCACCAGGGCCAGGGGCTTTTCGTCCGACGCCTGGGCCGCCGCCCACAGGCTGAACCGCGGCTGGTCGATGAGGCCCCCCGGGGCGTCCGAGTCGGCCACCGCCTTCACGGCAACGAGCGCCTCGCTCACGAGGTCCAGGATCGCCGCATCCTGGTCCTGGTCGCCCTTGCGCACCAGGAGCCCGATAAGGACCGCCACCGGCCACTTCGACCAGTCCTCCGCCTCGACCTCGCGGGGCGAGCCGTCCACGACGATCCCCGCCGCCGGAAGGTTCGGCTCGCGGAAGGGCCGGACCGCGCGGCGGACGACCGTCAGGCCGTCGATATTCCCGAGGCCCGTCTCGATCGCATCCAGGACCGTTGAAATCTTATTCGCCATTTTCCGTCATCCCCGGTTGTAGCGGGCCACCAGGTCGTTCAGCCTTCCCTCGAACGCCCGTTCCATGCTTTCCTTGGCGGCGTCCGCGCCCTGCGTCAGCCAGTGCCGCCCCGGAATCGTCACGCTCCGAAGCAGCACCCAGTGGACCTGGAGGCGCCCGCCGCGCATCGTGCGGGCAAGCAAGGGCGGTTTCCCTTCTCGCGGAATGAAGGAGAGGCCTTCCATCGTCCGCGGCCCGGCGCTCTTTCGCGCCTCCTCCGACACCGGCACCGCCAGCGCCCGGGCGCTCTTCGGGGTGATCGTCCCGCCGCGCTCCAGAATCCCCGCGTACCGCGCCGCAGGAGTGTTCGACGGCACGCCCACGGCCCCCAAGTCCTCCGAGAGCATCCATCCGAAGACGCTCGCCGCAAGGCCCGATCCGGGGTTCCGCATCGTGAGGCCGTAGCCGTCCTGAATGAGGCCCTGGCGGACCTCCTCCGCGCCGACGCTCACCGTCTCGCGGAGCGCCTCGGTCATCGCCCGGCCCGCCTCGCCGGCGACCTTCGTATGCCGCTCGATCAGCGCCCGCGTCTCGTCCGAAAGTTCAATGGTAAGAATCATAGTACCTGAGTCCCCGAGTCCCTGAGCCGTTGTCTTTTGTCTTTCCGGTTTCCGGGTTCCGGTTACCGCATTAAACAAGCCGCCGATAGGCAGCCATCGTCTCCTTCACGCCCGGCAGCAGTTTGTCCTCGGCATAGACCGAGATGCCGCCGCCCGAAGCGCTCTGGCCCGAGAGGCCCAGGCTGTCGCGCCGTTCCCAGAAAAAGCCCGCCTGCTGGAGCGCCGCCTCGCGGATGTCCTCCGGCAGAAGGATCTCCCCCTCCTCCGCCTCCCATTCCTCCTCCTCCGATTCCGTGGGCGGCGTGTAGCCGCCTGTGTAAATGGCCTGGATCGTCAGCATCCCCGCCGGCCAGTACCCGCCCAGGCGCGCGAGAATCCCCCGGCCCGAGAGGACGTAAAAGTCCTCCCCCTCCTCCAGTTCCGTCCCGTCTTCCCAATCGCCGAGCTCGGCCTCGATGACGCTCTCAATCTCCACCACCGGCCAGGCGGGCAGCATGAGGACTTCGGTGCAGGGCGCGATCACCGCCGGCTCGAACGTGAGTTCCGTTTTCTCCAGGCACGGCCGCCCGTTCCAGATGCGCCCCGCCGCCCGCGCGAGCATCGCCGAAACGCCTTCCAGAAGCGCCTCGATCGCCTCGTCCCGGTCGTCGTCCTCGCCCGTCAGGCCGTACCGCGCCTTGAATTGCGCGAGCGTGCAGAGCATTTCCTTCCCTTTATCCCTATGTCCCTGCGTCCCTTCGTCCTTCGATGTCAGACCGCCACCACTTCCTCCAGGTCCGCCGGGCCGACGTCGGCGGCCGCCTGCGGATCGTAGAGCGAGAGGATCGCCCAGGCGGCCAGGACCGCACCCGCCGCGCCGGCGCCGACCGTCACGAGGAGCCGGTAGTAGCGCTTGCGTCCGTCGGCCGTCAGGTCCACGTCGATTTCGACCTCCGAGTTGTCGCCCGTCCCCAGGATCTGCGTGATAGCCGCACCCACGACGTCGGACCAACTCACGTGGTTGTTCGATTCCTGGACCTTGGCATCGACGGTCGTATCGGTCGCCCCGACGCCCAGGAGGAACGCGAGGCGCTGCCATCCCACGGCGTCCACGTAGGACCCGATGATCGTCGGATTGCCGTTGTTCTTCGTCTCGGCGATGTGGAGGACGGGCTTGTTCGCCGCACTGAAGTTCGCAATGGCCATGACTTCGCTCCTTTCGAGAAACGGGGCGAACGAACGCGGAACGGCAAGCCGCGCCTATGGCTGCGTTCCCGTCGGCTCCGCGCCTTTGTCCCTTTGTTCCGGAGCCTGCCCGCCGGAGCCTCGGCGAAGGCGGGCCCCCTCGTCCCGCGCCGTCGCGAGGACCTCGACGTATTCTTTGCCGTAGGATTCGGCCAGGGCTTCCGAGAGAATCGCCTCCTGGCCCGGCTCGATCCTCAGGCCGCCGCACGCGATCGCCCTGAGGGCCCGGACCTTCACTTCGCCCGGCCCGGGCGCCCGGAGCGCCGGCGGCTCTTCCTGTTCCCGCCGCCAGCGGATGAGATCCGATTCCTCCTGGACCGGCCTTTTCGTTTTCGTTTCCTTCGCCATCGGCTTCTCCTTTCGTAACGGACGCTGGGCCGCGAACGGACGCTAAGCGGCAAGCCGCCCTCGCCCTCCTCGAAGGAGGGCGGGGGCGGCGGCCCCGTCGCCGGGACCGCCGTTTGCTCTTTTTACGGCGTCACCCAGAGGCAGGTGACGTAGACGATGGAGTTACAGCCCGCATCCCCGTCGTCGTTCGCCACGAGGTCCAGGGTATTGGTGGCCGCGACTTCGTGCTCCGTGTCCGCCAGGACATCGAAGGCGAATCGCGACCCGTCGCCGACGGCGTTCAACTCCTCTTTGTCGAAGATGTTCGCCGGGGTGCCGTCGTTGTTCTGGAGCGTCAGTTCGTCATCCCCGTGGTCGCCCGCCTCATCGGTCTTAAAGCCCCAGGCGTCGATCACGCGGAGTTTCTTCCCCGCCGGAACGGTGTACCGGTACGTCCCCGGCGCCGTCGGCGTAAAGACGATGACGAACGGCGTCGCGGCCTGGCTCGTCGTCACCGTCGTCGCCACCTTGTGGACGCCGACGCCCAGGTCCTGGACGGTGTTCGTGTCGCCGTCCAGCGTCAGACTCGCCGCCGCGCCGCCGGTAATCGTCATCGTTGCATCTTTGATGCTTCCTCCCGTTATTGCGCCGTCGGAGGTGATCGCCCCGTTGGCCTGGATGACCCCGGCCGCCGAGATCGAAACGCCCGTCGAACCGTACCCTCCGCCGACGTCCAGGCTGGCCGGAGCGACGTAGGACTGCTCCGATCCCACGACGACGATCACCGTCACGTCCTGGTCGGCGTCCGTCGCGGCCGTGAGGGCAAGCGCCGCGTAGCGCTGATCGCTCGAATCCGAATCGTCCAGGACGAACGCCTTCCCGCCGGTTCCGGCGGTCACCAGGTCCCCGACGGCGATCGCTTCGCCGCTCGTGACCACCGCCTCGGATCCCGGCCCCGAGTATTTCGTCAGGGCGTTGGCGGCGGCCGTCTGTTCGCAGACGCCGATACAAGAGTCGCCGACGCCGGTCGCCGTGACCACCGTCCCGGCGGCCGAGAGCTTGACGAAAGTCCCTTTCGTCACGCCGCCGGTTCCTGCGCCGGCCGTGTACACGTCCGCCCGCGCGGCGGCCGCAAGGACCGCCAGGGCGAGCAAGCCAATCAGTAACCGTTTCATCGTATGTCTCCTTTTCCGTTTGTCCTTCCCCGCCCCTAGGCGAGGGCTTTTTTACTCCGCATTCCGCCCGCCGTCGCCAAGGCTATGGCGGGCAAGCATTCCGAATTACGCTTAGGCGTGCGTCTTCCCGAGCACCATCGCGGCGGCGTCCTGCTCCTCGAAGTCCCACTGCACGAGCGCCCGGAATCCCGTCTGGTCGCTCGTCCAGAACGCCTGGTCCGAGGTGTCGATCTGGATGTCCCGCAGCATCCCCACGACGTGGCTCATCCGCGGGTCGCCGAACGCACAGAACGTCGTTGCCGCCGTCACGCCGGCCTTCGCCGGGAACTTCGGGCTGATGGTGTAGGGGAACCCGTCCAATGTGGAGGGGAGGCCCCGGCCCACGTCGCCCCGGTCCCAGAGCAAGGGTTCGCCCGTCGCGCTCCGCAGGTGCTTGCCGTGCAGGAGCATCGACAGGCTGATCAGCCACCGGGCCTCCGGCAGGGCGTAGGCCTTGGTGATGCCCTCGACGATGTCGTCGAAGTCGCCCTCGTCCACCGTGGCGCCCGTCTGGTGGGCGGCCAGGGTCACGGTCGTCAGCGTCGCCGACTGGAGAATCCCCGTGATCCCGGCGTAGTCGCCGGTGCCGTCGCCGTTGACGCACGCGTTGTCCATCGCCTCGCGAATGGCGTACACCAGTTCCAGCGCGACGAAGTTCCCGAGGTCCACGAGGAGCGCGGACCGGAGGAACTCGTTCGGCGCGACGCAGATCGCGCCCCACTTGGCCGGGGTGAGCGTCACCACGCCGACGGTCATCCGCTGGCGCTCGAACTCAGCGCCGGCGGAGACCGGATAGGCCGTGATGCCGCCGGTCCGTTTCGGGATGGTCGTCTGGCCCCCGGTCGCCAGCGGGATCCGCCGGCAGAGCGGGAAGATGAGGGCGGTCGCCTCGACGTTCCGAATGAGTTCCGCCCGGAACTCGTCGGGCACCAGGTACGCCCCCGATGCATCGACCGACCAGTCCAGGTCGCCGGCCGCCTTTTCGACGTCCTCGGCGATCTCCTTGACCGCCTTCGGCACGTTGATCCGCCGCGCGAGGGCGCAGCGGTTGAACGTCCACGCCCCGAACCGCTTGGCCTGCTCGTCGTCCATAAACGCCCGGCCGTCCTTGAGCATGTCGAGCCGCGCTTCGCGGCCCGGGACGACGACCGAACCGCCGCGCACGATCAGGCCCGCCCGACGAAACTTGCGGATCTCTTCCGCCTGGGCCGCCAGGTCCGCCTTGATCTGCGCGAGTTCCTTCGCCAGGTCCTGCATCTCGGCCGTCGGCCCGTCGGTCCCCTTGGCCTTCAGGGCCTCCACAAGGACCGTCTCGGCCTTCGCCATCGCCTTTTCGTCCCGCTCCTCGGGAGCCTTGCGGACCTCCTCGAGGTACGCGGTCAAAGCCTTCTTCGTGTGCTCGTCCATGGCTTTTTCTCCAATCCTTCCGGGTTCACTTTCCCGCGACCGCGAGGATCCGCCCCGCGCTCGCTCGTGCCGCATCGGCCCCTTCGGTTCCTGCGTCGGCGCGGTCGGACGGATCGCGCGGCCCGGGGCCTCCGGGGGCCGCGCGCGCATCCGAGTACGGATCCGGCACGCAGGCGATACACTCTTCGAGCGCGTTGATCAAAACCAACGCCGTTTTTTCGGTGATCGTTTCGGCGGATTTTCTTTCTTCGAGCGCAACCGGCTCGGGCCTCGGCAGTTTCTCGGCCACCGCCTTCGCCACGCGCTCGACCAGGGCATCCAGGGCCGCCTTGTCGTCCGCCAGCCCCAGGGCCGCCGCCGCCCGCGCGCGGGCCAGGGCCTCCGGGTTCGCGGGGACGGGCACCGCCGAGATTTCAAGGAGTTCGACCTGGGTATGGGCCCAGACTCTTTTGACCTCCTTGCCGCCTTTTGATTCCCGCCACTCGCCGCCGACCGGCAGGAAGCCGACGCTGAACGCCTTCATGTGCCCTTCGCGGTAGAGCGTTTCGTATTCCCGCCCGAGGTCCGTCGAGGCGAACTTCATGCGAAACTCCAGCGCGCCCGACCGAATATCGATCGCGGTCGCGCTTCCGATGACGGGGCTTCGAGCGTCGCTCGTCCGGTGCAGGTGCGTCGCCAGGATGACCGCGTTCGCCCGGTAGGCCGGCAGGCTCGCCCGCCAGGCCTCCGGCTCGATGATCTCCGAATCGCGGTCCAGCGCTCCGGTCGAGGCCACGGCCTCCAGTTCCCCGGCCGCGTTGAAGCCTTTGGCCTGGGCGAAGACGAACTTCTCGGCTTTCGTTTCAGTCGGCATCGGCATCGCCGTCTCCTTCTTCGATTTCGGATTTCGGAATTCGGATTTCGCAGTCCGAAACCCTCTTGGCGTGATGGTCCAAAATGTCCGCCGCCGTCGGCTCTTCGCCCGGCGCGGCGCGCTTGGCGATCGCCGCGCACTGGCAGTTCACCGTCTCCTCGGGATGCCCCGCCGAATGATCGCGCGGGAACATCAGTCGCACGTTGTTGATCACGAACGGCTCGTCCATCCCGACCGGGTGCTCCGTGTAGTAGCCTTCCGCCGCCACGTGCGCCGGTCTCCGCTCGCCCGGCCCGCGCGAGTGAACCCAGATCCGGTGCGTCATCCCGGTGGCCCGCTGCCCCTCGTGCCGCGCGCGGGAAAGAGTCTGCCCGACGGCGTTCCGCGCGATGACGACCGCCTGGGCGCGGCTGCCCTGCATGTAGCCCTCGACCCGCGTCGCCAGGTCCCGGATTGTCTCCCCGTTCTGGAGGCCCTGCAGGAGCGAGTTTTTAAGGTGCCGCCGCGTCGTCGCATCTATGAGCGTCGAGACCCGCACGGCGTCCGACCGGATCGCATCTTCCATTGCCGGCAGGCTCGTCAGGCGCCGCAGGGCCTCCGTCAGGGCGTCGCCCGCAAGGCCCGCCTCCACGAGGGCCTGCCGGAGGCCAACCCGCGTCCCGTCGGCGGCGTAGGTTCTGAGGCGCGCCCGGAAGACCTCCCGCTCCTTCGGGTCGCGGAAAACATCCACCAGGACCCGCTCGATGACCGGCTCCCAGTCCGATTTTGTTCCGGAATCCAGAGTCCGTAATCCGGATTTAAGGGGGGCATAGCCCCCGCTTAAAAGGGCTTCCTCAAGACGCTTGATGACCGCTTTTTCCTGCCGCGCGAAGTGCAGCCTGAGGAACCCCCGGCCTTTCCGCGCGAGCGTTTCGTACTCGGCGGCGAACGCCGCCCAGAGCCGCGCCGCGATCCGCCCGAGCCGCTCGCGCTCGGTTTTTTTCCGCGCATCCCCCGGCGATGCCGGGGGCTTTTCGATTTTTGCGTTCCGCGCTCCGCGCTCCACGCCTTCCTCATACGGCGCCTCGCCTTCGGGGGCGAACAGCGTCGCCTCGGCCGCCGCGCTCGCCGGCAGGAGTCCCGACGGCAAGAATCCTGTCTCGCCCCAGGCTACGTCCGGCATCCCCAGGTCCAGGAGGTCGTTGATCCGGTTGGGCGGCCAGCCCATCGCGAAATAATCCTTGGCCGCCGTCAACCGCCCGAGGCGCATCTCCTGGACGACCGGCTGGTCCTCCACGTCCCACCACGCCAGGGCCGATGCATCGGCCCGGCTCGCGACGTCCTGAATCGCCGGGGCGAGGGCGTCCAGAAGCGGGAAGACCGTCTCGGAGTAGAACTGCCGGAGAGCGTTGGCCGTGTAGGCGCTCGAATCGCCCGCCGCCTCGACCCATCCGGCGACGACCGGCGGAACGCCGTAAAGGGCGCAGATCTCCAGGCGCGTCGTCTTCTTCCCCTGGTCGAACTGGAGGTCCTGCATCGTCGTCTGGAACGGTTCGGCCTTCCCCCCGCCCTCCAGGACCAGCGGCCTCTTGGCCTTCCACGGCCCCTGGTGGGCCTGGGCGAGCATCAGGACGAACGCCTCGCGCTGTTCCTGCGTGAGGTTCTGGGGGAAGGAGATCGTCATTCCCGGCTCGGCGCCGTTTCCGAGCATGGCGGCGTTATAGACCGCCGCCGCGTAGTCCGTGGCGATGGCCAGTCGCCCGGGGGCCGATAGGGCGAGCCCCTCCAGCGGATTCTCGGTCCCCGACCAGAAATGGAAATACTTGACTTCGTCCGGCGCGAAGGCGATCTCGCGGCCCGACTTCGGCGCGCGGTAGAGGTATCCGAGGAGCACCGGCAGCCCGTCGGCGTTCCATTCGATTTTCGGTTTCAGGTGCTTCCCGGAGACGACGTGCAGCTCCCGCGGCCGGCGTCCGACCATGTCGCCCAGGATCCAGCCGACGCTTCCGGTCTGGAAGAGGTGCCCCACGGTCGCCGTCAGAAACGCCGGAAGGTCCTGGTAATCGTTCGGTCTTGAAAGAAGATCAAACGCCTCGCCCGCCGTGATTTCCTCGCCCTCCGCCGCCCGGCCGACGCAGACGCTCTTGAAGCCGCGGAGCGGACGGAGCGTTCGCCGGCGCGAGGGGCGGATGTCGGCCCTGAAAGACTTCGACGCGATGCGCGTCTCCGGCCCGGAGCGCATTAGGCGCAGCGGTATTCCCGAGACCGTCGAATAGATCTTGCGGATGCAGAGGTTCACCCAGAGGTTCTGACGGTAGGGATTGAGCGGTTCGACGAGACCCCCGCCGACCGACCCTTCCATCCCGCGCATCCAGAGGCGCGCGAACTGCTGGAGGGTCATGTCTTTTCCTTCCGCGTTCCGCGTTCCGCGTTCCGCGTTGGAAAGCGCCTCCAGCGCCGCCACCGTCCGATCTTCCATTGTCGCCAGGACCGTCATGCCGCCGCTCCCGGAATCCAAAGCCTCGCTTCAGGGCCGCTGCTCCCCGCCGCGTGGACCGCCAGCGCGAGCGCCCAGAACCGATCCGCGTGCCCCGCCTCGCTCCGAAGCGCATCGAAACGAGGGTTGCCCGCGCTCGTGCGCGTCATGCGAACCGAATGCAGGTCCTCCCGCACGTCCGACCCCGGCGGGATGCGGATCCGCCGGTCCTCAAAGAGGCCCCGCAGCGGACTCGCCAGCTCGTCCTTCACCGGCAGGGTGAACTTCACCGCCTCGCCCTTGCCCGCCGCCCGCGCCTCCTGGGCGATCTGCGCGCCGATTCCCGTCGCATCCACGCACGCCCGCACGACCTTCGGATGCCGCAGACGCGCCAGGAGCGCATCCTGCTTCGTTCTTAGCGTCTCGCCCGTCAGCACGATGATCTCGCGGGTCCAGAGGACGTCGCCCACGCGCTCCAGCGTCCAGATCACCGTCAGGTCGGCCGTTTCTCCGACGTCCATCCCGATATAGCGCTGCCCGTCTGCGGCCAGGTCCGGCCTGCCCGCCGCGTCGTCCTCGCACGCCTCCAGGAGGTCGTAGGGCAGCCAGCAGGTCGAATCAATCCCGGGGACCGCAAGATACTCCTGGTTCCACATGTCCTCATTGCGGCACCGGCTCCGGCGCTCCTCCAGAAACTCGTCGGGCGTATAATGCGTTCCGACCGTCTCGTTGATCCGCTCGACCAGGCCCTGCGCGACCGCCTCCGGCAACGTCACGCGGTGGAGGCTCCAGGGCATGTCGCCCGCCCGCGCCTCGCCCTTCGCCCTCCGCCGCGCCATCGCGCAGAAACGGTTGAACTCCGACTCCTCGCCGTTGTGCGTCGAGAGGATTCGAAGCCTGCCGCCCCACGTCGTGCACGGTTCCGCCGCGTCGTACATCGCGCCGGGCCGGTCGTGGTACGCGAACTCGTCCAGGCCCACATCGCCGCCCTTCGAGCGGAAGCGGGTGGGGGAACTGGACATCGCCGTCATCCGCACGCCTGACGGGAACTTCACTACGAACGCCGTCCGGGGCTTTTTCGTCTCCGGATCCTCGACGTCCTCGGTGAACCGGTCGGCCACGGCGTCGGCCTTTCGCATCCAGAAATCGCAATAATCGGCGAACTCGTAGGCCGCCGATTCGTCCGCCGAACTGAACCAGTAATTCATCGCCCGCTCGCCCGTGAGGCGCGTCATCACGACGTCGTTCGCCTCGGCGTAGGTCGCTCCGATCCGGCGGCTCTTTTCCCAAAGTTTCAGTCCCGAAGCGTCCCGCCGCCACGCCTCCTGGTAGGGCAGAAGCACCCGCCCGCGCGCGCTTTTCCGGCGCGTGATCGCCGCCGGGGCCCTGGCCGTCCGGCCTTTTTTCCGTTCACTCCGCACTCTGCACTCCGCACTCTGCATTGGTCAGGCCGCCTCGCCTTTCATCACGCGGTCCAGGATCGCATAGACGTCCTTGCGCGAGAGTTTCCCGTCCTTCGACCGGGCCGCCTCTTTCTCGATTTCCCGCCCGGCCGCCTCCCGCGCCTCGCGCATCTTCTGCTCGATCAAGCCCACATCCGCGTGGGCCTTGGAGAGCCGCCCGGCGACCTCGAACGCCCGCAGGATGCCGCTCGGCTCCAGTTCCTCCAGGGCCTCCGGCGTCAGCCGCAGGAACATGTCGAAAAGTATCTGCCCCGCGCGCTTCCGCGCCGCCGCGAAGACCTCCCCCTCCTCCGCCCCCTCGGTGATCTGAAGGAATTGCCGCGTCCGCTCGTTCGCCAGGGCCAGGAGCCGCTCCCGCCCGAGCACCTGGCGGCGCGTCCGGTCCACCGACGAAAGGCTCGCCCGGACCCCCTGCTGGGCGAGCCAGGCCCGGAGGTCCTCCAGGCGGTGGATCTTCGGGTCGCGCAGCATCCGCTCGTACTCGGCCCACAGGAGGTCTCTTTTTTCCCGCGCCGCCGGTTCCCCCGCGACGGCCGTCGGCGTCGGGCGCTTCATCCCCGCCGCTCTCCCCGCCGCCACGGCGAGGGCCTCGTAGATTTTCGAGTGCCCCAGGTTCATCGTTTCCCCGCAGGGCCCCCTTTGCCGTCCGCACAGCGAGATCTCGCCATAGGCGGACAAGGCGAGCCGCCGAACCGGTCCAGGAGTTCCCACGGGCACCGGGCCCGCAGGAAATCGCGACCGACGGCCGTGATCCGGTATCCCTTCTCCGGCAGGTCCGCCAGGCCCTCCTCGTCCGACGCCGCCGCCAG